>LSQX01391528.1_pt1 | contig 10825 bp, 10 predicted proteins | sample 654561 | NCBI WGS metagenome assembly LSQX01 (sample SAMN04489861, study PRJNA283612) | anaerobic digester metagenome | isolation source: 4 biogas reactors fed with cattle manure at either 37C or 55C with and... | place: Denmark: Kongens Lyngby | collected 2014 | reverse complement strand
ATGTGTGGGATTTAACAGCTGTTGAAGCTTTACAAAAAGTGCATGATCGATTGACGCAAAAAGGCGTTAAGGTGTATTTCACTGATTTGAATAGGCATTCACGTCGCATTATCGTGCAATTAGCGGAAGAACCTAGAGCGCTATTGACATCAGCACGTTAAAGGTCAATTAAATAAGTTTGAATAGAAGGGCAAGGCATGATGCTTTGCCTTTTGTTTTTTCACTAGCTATTAGATATAGCTAGATATATAAGTACTGCTATAAAAATAAGATATAAAACAATAAATAGTGTGGCAATTTTCGGGTATCTCTTTCTTATTCTCAACATCAAATAAACCACAAGCGTTAGGAAAAATATATTTAAAAAGAGTGGGATATAAGGGATTATTGATTCCATAAGCGTATCTTATTATAAGAAATGATTTTTGGTCGAAGACAGATATTTGAATAGACATTCACGTCCTATTATCGTTGCAATTATCGGATGAGCCTAGGACGTTATTAGCAGTAGCACGTTAAATTTCATTTTAATAAGTTTCTAAGGCTTAATAAGGGTTAATACTGAGGCGTTGGCAATTAAGAGTTATCCGTTATCATTTTGATACAATTGTTAACCCAATGTTGGACTATTTGTTTGGAGAAAAAATGTCTAAAAGCCTCAAGGTATTAGTTGCTACCACATTGACAATGACTATTGTTTCAGGTTGCGCTTCACTAACACCGACTATTGAAACAAATGAAAGTTATTCGATTTACGATATCAAACCGACTCAGGGTGTAACTTCAGAACAAATTAGTAATGCAATTAAAACAGGGTTGCAAAAAAACATGTCAGGTGTAAGAGTTACCACTCAGATCCCACCGCATCCGCTTCCTGAACAACCTGGTCGTTTTCAAATGATTAATCCATTGCAGAATTCAGCAATTGCTGCTTTAGCTGCAAGTTCAGGCACTTCTCTAAGAGTTCCAGCATGTGAAAACTCAATTCTAACAGCAAACTCAAGTAACGACTCCATGAGAAATTATGGTGAAGATACAAGGTTCTTTTTATGCTTGTTGCCTTATCAGGCCGGATATCATTTAAATATCTACACTTCCTTTACTAAAGCGAGCGGTGGTTTTAGCACTAGAAGTCTTGGTGCAACCTTAGCTCGATCAATTGTTGGCGACTCAAGTCAAAACATTCAACCTCGAATTGACTCAATTGTTAAAGAAATTACATCCACAGGTGCAGAAGTCACACTGGTTGAGTCGCATCCTTAAAAAAATAATGTTAAATAAAAAAAAGAGGATGCTAAACAGCTAGTGTTTACTGGCCTCATAAAGTTGGATGCTTTATTTTTAAACTAAGGACTGATTTCTGTATTGCAAAGAAATCAGTCCTTTTATTTTTGTACTAATTCCTTCATGCATATAGTAATCCATGTATTCATGAATCCGTTTTTCTCGACGGGATACGACCTTGTTTTCCACGATATGAACGATATTTCTTACGTTTTCTAATCACCGCTTTAAGGTGCAACGACTGCATTAAACGCTGTACACAAAAGATGGGGAATAGATATTTAATATTCATGAATAGTTTGTTTTTGCAGCATGAATCTCAGACAAAAATATTTTAATAAACTGTTCAGTAGCTGGTGTGTGGTTCTTGCCTTTACGTGTATAAAGAAAAAAACGTCGATAAATAACAGGGTTTTTGATAGGGATCATAGTTAAATGGTTTTTCTCAACCCAGTCTTTTACATAAGGTAAACATAATGTTATGCCTAAACCATTTTTAACCATACTGAGTGCAGTGGACATATAGTTAACCTCATGCTTCGCTTTTAAAGAGTTCTTTACAGAGCTTTTTAGAAGCTCTTCACTGATAAGTTCAGTAAAGGAACCACTTAAAGTGATTAATTCATTGCTATCGATATCTTTCCATGAAATAAATGCCTTATTTGCATGGGAGTGATTGGGTAAACAAACTAAATGAAAGGGTAGTGAAAATAAAAAGTCTTGATCCAAGCTTGAAGTTAATGCGCGTTCAGGTCCTATCCCAAAATCTACTTCTGAGTTTTCTACAAATTGCTGTATGCTCTCAACCCCGGCATCAGTAATAAAAACTTCAATATTCGGGTATTTTTGATTGAATTTAGCAATAATGCTTGGAAACTCGGTAGAAGCGAGTTGTTGTGTAATGGCAATCCTTATTCGTCCCTTTTCAAGATTTTTCAAACTTTCAATTTCATCAATTAAGCTACTCATCTCATTTAGAACCTTAGTTGCATAAGGTAATAAAGTTTTTCCATTTTCAGATAAATGAAGTTGACGAGTAGTTCGATCAAATAATCGCAAATCAAGATTGTTTTCAAGCTCCTTTATGAGACCGCTTAAAGCAGATTGCGTTAAATGTAGCTCTTCTGCAGCTTTCGTAAAACTTCCAGTTTTGTGCACAGCTAGGAACGCGTTTAATTGTCGTAAGGTGATATTCATAAGATTATCTGATAAATATATTAAAAAAAACTGATTGTCTAATAAATAACTGCAGATTATCATAAATTCAACAGTTAATTGAAAAGCTTCTGGTGATGCATTGAATATAAGGAGAACAAATGAATACGAAAACCACTTTTATTGATGTGGCTGAAGGCTCTGACTTTACTATCCATAATTTACCTTACGGCATATTTAGCACGAAAGATTCTGCGCCAAGAGTAGGTGTGGCGATTGGTAATTTGATTTTAGATTTAAGTGTATTAGAAGAAGAAGGTTTGCTTCCTACTTCAGATTTAGCAGTGTTTAATGAGTCAAGTCTAAACTCGTTTATTGCCACAGGCTCCTCGTTTTGGCGAAAAACGCGTCAGCGCATTCAAGAATTATTAAGTACTGAATGCAGAGAGTTACAAGAGAATCAATCTTTACGCGAAAAAGCTTTTATTAAACAAACTGATGCGATGATGCATTTGCCTATAGAAGTGCGTAGTTTTACGGATTTTTATTCTTCTCGTCAGCATGCATTTAATGTTGGCTGTATGTTTAGAGGTCCTGAGAATGCATTAATGCCAAACTGGACTGAGTTGCCTGTGGGTTATAACGGTCGGGCTAGTTCGGTTGTAGTAAGTGGTACGGATATTGTACGTCCTAGCGGACAAGTAAAAATGCCTGATAGTGAGCGACCAGTATTCAAAGCGTGTCAAAAACTAGATTTTGAATTAGAAACTGGCTTTATTGTAGGGAAGTCCAATGAGTTAGGCCAGCCAGTATCTATTGATGATGCACCTGAACATATTTTTGGAATGGTGTTGTTAAATGATTGGTCTGCACGCGATCTTCAACAATGGGAATACGTGCCTTTAGGTCCATTTAATGCTAAGACTTTTGGTACCTCGATATCTCCGTGGGTTGTAACGATGGAAGCTTTAGAGCCGTTCCGTTGTGCAAACACTGCTCAAGAGCCTAAGCCATTAAGTTATCTTCAAGACAAAAAAGACAATAACTATGACATTCAGCTTGAAGTAGTTTTTGAGGTGGATGGGGAAGAGACGGTTATATGTAATACAAACTTCAAGTATATGTACTGGACTATGGCACAACAATTAACTCATCATGCCATTAGTGGTTGTAATTTGCAGATAGGGGATCTTATGGGTTCAGGTACTATTTCAGGAGAAGAGAAATCTAGCTATGGAAGCTTACTTGAATTAACTTGGAATATGACTGAGCCGTTAACATTAAATAACGGTCAAGTCCGTAATTTCATTGAAGATAATGACACGATTATTATGCGTGGCCATTGCGAAAAAAATGGTATTCGTGTTGGTTTTGGTGAGGTGAGAGGAAAAATTTTACCAGCGGTGGAATTTAAGTAAATATGATTAAGTTATTTAGTTACTTCCGAAGCTCCGCAGCTTATAGAGTACGTATTGCGCTGAATTTAAAAGAGCTTCCATATGATTATGAAACCATACACTTGGTGCATAACGGGGGCGAGCAGCATTCTAATGATTATAAAAAAATAAACCCTCTTAGATTAGTCCCTACATTAGTTGACGGAGAGCATGTCCTTTCTCAATCTTTGGCAATTATTGAGTATTTAGAAGAAAAATTTTCTGATAAATATTCTTTATTGCCCGATGATTTGAAGCAAAGATCTTATGTGAGGGAGTTAAGTCAAATTATTTCTTGTGATATTCATCCAATAAATAATTTGCGAGTACTAAAGTATTTAACCCAAGAATTAAATATTGATGATGATAGTAAAAACGCTTGGTATGCAAATTGGATTAAATTAGGTTTTGATGCTTTTGAAAAGAAGCTATCTAAAACTGCAGGCAAATTCTGCGTTGGCGACAAGCCTACAATGGCGGATTGCTGTTTAATACCACAAGTTTATAATGCGTTGCGATTTAAAGTTAATCTGGATGGTTATCCAAAGATTCAAAAAATATATAAAAACTGTATGGCGCTTCATGCTTTTGAAAAAGCGATTCCAGAAAATCAACCAGATGCAGCGTAGCGTGTATTAAAGAAAGGAGACATCAAATGACTTTTAAAATTGAACAAATCCATCATGTAGCTTATCGTTGCAATGATGCTAAAGAGACAGTTGAGTGGTACAAAAAAAATCTTAATATGGATTTTTTAATGGCTTTTGCAGAGAATCAGGTTCCCTCAACTAAAGAGCCAGATCCTTATATGCATATTTTTTTAGATGCAGGTAATGACAATGTTTTAGCTTTTTTTGAGTTACCGACTAAACCAAAGATGGGTCGCGATGAAAATACACCAACTTGGGTTCAACATATTGCTTTGAGAGTTAAAGATAGGGATGCTTTATTGAAAGCACGCGAACACTTAGAAGCAAATGGTGTTGAGGTCTTAGGTGTTACGGATCATGGATTGTTTCATTCAATTTATTTCTTTGATCCAAATGGTCATCGTATAGAGCTTACTTACAATGATCCTAGAGCTGATGAAAAAACAGCCATGGTTACTGAAGAAATGAAACAAGCTATGCTTGATGAGTGGACTAAAACAAAACGAGCACCTGAGCATACTCAGTTTTTACATGCATCAGAGTTTAAAAAATAATAATTTCATATAGTTAAGTTGCAACTCTATATCTAATGATTATGGACATGTTGTAGAAAATAAATTACTTAATCACAAACGATAATAAATTAAGTAGATTTAAAATAATTGGAGACATTAATGACTGAATTTGTGACCGCTCAAGAAGGGCAGTGTTCTTTTCATCAAACTAATAGTGAATTGAATAAAAGGGCCGCAAGTTTTGATATGTTTGGTGAGGCCTATCAAACTAATCCAGCGGAATCTTTAAAAGAATTCAGAGAGGAAAAACCAATTTTCTTCTCAGAGAGAATGAATTATTGGGTTGTGACGCGTTATAAAGATATCAAAGAAATCTTTAGGGACCCCATTACTTTTTCTGCACGTAATGTATTGGAGAAGTTTTCACCAAACAGCGAAGAGGCCGATAAAATTTTAAAGTCATATAACTATGGGATGAATAAAACCTTAGTTAATGAGGATGAGCCGATTCATATGGAGAGAAGACGTGAATTGTTAGACGCTTTTTCTGCTCCCAATTTAGAAAGTTTAAGAGAGGTTACTAAGCAATTAGTGACTGAGCATGTTGATGGCTTTATTCATAAGGGAAAGATCGATCTAGTATCTACCATTTTATGGGAAGTCCCTATTGTTATTGCACTCAAGTTTTTGGGTGTGCCCGATGACGATATTGTGGAATTACAGAAATATGGTGTTGCTCATAAAGTAAATACATGGGGGCGTCCAACAGCGCAAGAACAAATACATGTGGCAACGATGGTAGGTAAGTTTTGGCACTTTTCTGGTGAAGTTCTTAAGCGCATGCAAGCGAATATAGAGGGCAAAAACGGTTGGATGTACGACATGATTCGCAAGAACAAAAGTAATCCAGACGTTGTTACTGATAACTACTTGCACTCTATGATGATGGCTATTTTAGTGGCAGCTCATGAGACTACTTCAACAGCCACAGCCAACGCAATAATTCATTTATTATCGCGACCTAAGCTATGGAAAAAGTTACACGATGAACCCCGCTTAATTCCAGGGGCGGTAGAAGAGTGTTTGCGTCATGCTGGTCCTATTGTTTCTTGGCGCCGTCAGGCGACTAAGGATGTAGAAGTAGGTGGTGTAAAAATTAAAGAGGGTGATAAGCTCTTTTTAGTGATGGCCACAGCAAATCATGACCCAGAGCATTTTGAAAACCCTGATGAAGTTGACATTTTAAGAGACAATGCGAGTGAGCATTTATCTTTCGGTTATGGTGCGCATCAGTGTATGGGTAGGAATATTGGTCGCATGGAAATGTGTGTCATTTTGGAGGAGCTGACTCGACGTATTCCATATCTAAAACTATCAGATCAAAAGTTTACAAATCTCCCTAACACTTCTTTTCATGGCCCAGAGGAGTTATGGGTTGAGTGGGATCCTAATTTAGTAGTTTGTGAGGATAAAGAACAGGTCACATTCCCAATCGGTAATCCTGATAAAAAAGAAATTTACCGTGATGTGAAAATAACTACAGTAAATGATATTGCTGTAGGAATAAAAGAAATAATTTTAGAAGCGACTGATGATGTTCTTGAGCTTCCTTTATGGACACCGGGAGCTCATATTGAATTACTTTTAGACAATGGTATGGAGCGTAAATATTCTTTATGTCCTAGTGAAAAGCCAGGTCAATATGTCATCGTAGTTAAGAAAGAAGAATACGGAGAGGGAGGTTCAATCTGGATTCACGAAAACCTAAAAAAGGGTGATACTTTAAGAATTAAAGGTCCTAAAAACTTTTTCAAACTTGATACCAAAGCAGATAATTATTTGTTAGTTGCTGGGGGCATAGGCATTACTCCTATTCTGTCTATGGCTGCTTTACTAAAAGACCAAGGCAAAACATATTCGGTCGTTTATTGTGGTCGTAAAAGAGAGGAGCTAGCTTATATTGATACCTTAGGTTTATATGCAGATAACTTAGGTATATTTATTTCTAGTGAAGGAAACCGCGCCAATCTAGATGTCATTCTAAAAAATCAAAAACCAAAAACACAAGTTTATGCCTGTGGACCTGAGCGCTTGTTAGATGATTTAGAGCGCTTAGCAGAAGAGTATCAACTAGGATTTAAGTTTGAGTTATTTAGTTCTACAAGTAGCTTATTAAATCCAGAGTTAGAAAATCCTTTTGAGGTTGAACTAATAGATACGGGTAAAACTTATTATGTCCCTAAGGACAAAACGTTGTTAGAAGTTTTATTAGAAAATGACGTTGATGTACCTAATGATTGTGAAGAGGGTCTATGCGGTAGTTGTGAAGTCGTAGTAGAAGAGGGTGAAATTGAACATCGGGATAAAGTGTTGAGTGCTAAGGAGCGAGCACTGAATCAAAAAATGATCACTTGTTGTTCGAGAGCCAAAGGAAAAATCAAAATAAAACTTTAAATTTAAATATCAGTAAAAACAAGGAGACTCAGATGAAAAAATTAGTTATTGGAGCTACGTTCGCTTTAGGTTCAATGTTCTCAATGAATGCAGCATTAGCCAAAGAAACCACATTGAATGTATCAACATGGTTGCCACCGACTCATGTGCAAAACGCTGTGGTTTGGCCAACTTGGGCTAAATGGGTAGAAGAGGCAACCGATGGTCGTGTAAAAGTCAATATTGAATACACTTCTAACAACCCTACACAATTATTCCAAATGGTTGAAGATGGTGTGACGGATGCAGCATTTAGTTTTCATGGCTTCGTTCCGGGACGATTTGATTTACAAGAAGTGGTTGAATTGCCCGGTTTAGGAGTCAACGCAGAAGCTGCATCGGCTGCTCACTGGAAAACTTATCAAAAACACTTCGCGGACTCAGGTGAGCATGATGGTTTAGAGTTGCTAGCCTTATTCGCACACGGACAAGGCGTAATGCAGACTAAATTTGAAGTGAATAGCCTTGATGATCTTAAAGGTAAAAAAATAAGAATTGGTGGTGGGGTGCAGTCTGAAATTGGTAAACGATTAGGTGTAACGCCTGTTTCTGCACAGGGTAATAAAGTGTACGAACTAATGCAGACAGGCGTGGTTGATGGCGCCTTTATGCCTGTGACCGAACAAAAAGCGCAACGTTTATTTGAAGTTGCACCATATGTCACGATTTTACCTACAGGGATGTATATGGGTAGTTTCGTAATGTTTATTAGCCCGGATTTTATGGATTCACTTAGCGAAGAAGATGCAGAAGCGATTCGAAGTGTGTCTGGAGAAAAATTATCCATCATGGCTGGTAAAGCTTGGGACAAAGAGGATGAAGAGGCTCTAGAATTTTCTAAAGAAAAGGGGGTTAATGTTAAGGAGCTTACAGCAGATGATCCAATCGTTATTGCCTATAACGAAAAAATGAAAGGAATCGACGACGAATGGTTGAAAAAAGTCAAGGGTAAAAATGTTGATGCTCAAGCCGCTTTAGAAATGCTTCGTAAAGAAGCGACAGAGTATGCGCAAGAGTATCAACGACAGTGATCAGGGGTGATATTTTATGTCTTTTGCCTCATGGTTAGACAAAAAGTATGAAGAAAGAGGGCTAATGAAATGGTTAGCCTTCTTATTTGAGCTAATTGCTAGTGTGGCTTTGTTTGCTTTAATGGTATTAACCTGTATGGATGTGTTTGGTCGTTATTTTTTACATAGTCCAGTGATAGGTGCTACAGAGTTAACAAAAATTGGATTAGCGATAGTAATTTTCTCTTCGATGCCAGTAATCACTTGGAGGGGAGGACAGATCGTAGTTGATCTAATAGATCATGTCCTACCTTCTCAAGCTTTAAAAATACTGGTTGGACTATCCTATGTGATTGTTGCGGTTTCTTTATATTTCGTGGCATTTAGGATTTTTGCCATTGGAGCTCGCAATTTAAAGCGTGGAATCGTAACAGATTTTTTAAGTATTCCTACAGGGTATGTAATTCAGTATATTGCCATTTTTAGTTGGATAACAGCAGCGGGTGTTTTACTTGTTACGCTTTTAAGTATATTTAATAAAGAAAAGCGAAAAAATATGGAGAAACAATAATGTCAGTCATCCTTATTGGTTTTTCCATTTTGTTGCTTCTTATTTTACTTGTTCGTGTTCCTATCGCATTCGCAATGGGCATTGTGGGGTTCTTTGGTTTTGCTGTATTAAATGGCTTAAGCTGGGATAATTTTGACTCGTATCGTTGGAATGTACCCCTATCATTAGCAGCTAATCGCATCATGGATACGGCACAAGATTATGGTCTATCGGTCATTCCATTATTTATTTTAATGGGAAATTTAATCGCACGGTCAGGCTTATCAAGTGAATTATATAAAGCTTCTTATGCTTTACTAGGTCATAAGAAAGGTGGTTTAGCTATGGCTACTGTGATCTCTTGCGGAGGTTTTTCTGCTGTTTGTGGCTCTAGTTTAGCCACCGCAGCAACCATGTCAAAAGTTGCTATGCCGGCAATGCGAAAATATGGATACTCTGATTCGCTCGCGACAGCGTCTATCGCAGCTGGAGGTACTTTAGGAGTTTTAATTCCTCCAAGTATTATTTTAATTATTTACGGTTTATTAACAGAAACTAGTATTCGTGAATTATTTGCTGCCGGCATAATTCCAGGTGTCTTGGGTATTCTCCTTTACATAGGTGCTGTTAAATACACAATTTGGCGTGATCCTAGTGCTGGGCCAGTAGGGGAAAAGATGAGTTGGTCAGAGCGTCTTAAAGCCTTAAAGGGTGTTAGAGACATTACTGGTTTATTTGTTTTTGTGATGGGGGGGATATTTTTAGGGGTATTTACTCCCACGGAAGCGGCAGGCATTGGAGCTGGTGGTGCTTTTGTTATTGCATTACTTCGTAGAAGCTTAACTTGGGGCACTTTGTTTGAAACTTTAGCAGAAAGTGCTAGAACTTCAGCTAGTTTGTTCGCGATAGTTATTGGTGCTTTAATTTTCTCTGACTTTGTTAACCGTGCTGGTCTACCTAGCATGTTATTAAGTTTTGTTGAAAGCTTAGATGTAGCCCCGATTGTTGTCATCTTGGTGATTCTAGTTATTTATATTGCTTTGGGCATGGTGTTTGAAAGTCTTTCGATGCTACTGCTGACTATCCCTGTTTTTTACCCCGTTGTACAAAGTTTAGGTTTTGATTTAGTGTGGTTCGGGATTGTGTCTGTAGTAGTAACAGAAATTGGCTTAATAAGCCCGCCAGTAGGAATGAATGTTTTTGTGCTTAGTGCTGTGGTAGATGACATTAAAACAGGGACTATTTTTAAAGGTATTTTTCCATTTGTGGGTGCGGATTTGATCAGATTGGCATTAATTGTCTTTTTTGTTCAAATATCTTTATGGTTACCAAAGTTATTGTATTAATTTGACAAGGAAGTTAAGAGATAAAACAAAAGTGATCAAGTTGTACTAATTCAAGGAGCTGAACAGTTAGCTTTTTGGCTTATAGGGCTGATGTCTGAATTGCACAGGGATCAGTCCTTTCAATTCGCGAAAACCTCCAAACAGATATTTTGCATGCTGTCATGCTTATCTTATACAAAACCCTATGCAAAAGAGCTAATTCAAAAACACTCATCCATCACGCAATGGAAAGTGACTCTAGTCAAATTAACGGATTGCCTGCTCTTCTAAAGAAACATAATAACGCTGTTCTAATTGTATATGACTGAACCAGCCAATAGCTGAGTGGCATTGGATTCGGTTGTAGTTAACTTCAAAATGTTCATGAACCTACCCCATTCTTAACA
>LSQX01324840.1_pt1 | contig 10826 bp, 9 predicted proteins | sample 654561 | NCBI WGS metagenome assembly LSQX01 (sample SAMN04489861, study PRJNA283612) | anaerobic digester metagenome | isolation source: 4 biogas reactors fed with cattle manure at either 37C or 55C with and... | place: Denmark: Kongens Lyngby | collected 2014 | reverse complement strand
GCATAATCATACGCTCTACTCCAAGTCCCATTCCTCCTGTCGGAGGCATTCCGATTTCCAAAGCATTTATAAAATCATCATCTATTGTAAATTCATAATCACCGTACTTGCTTTTTGCCTGAGCTACAAGACGTTCTCTCTGGTCGACAGGGTCATTAAGTTCAGAGAAGGCATTACCCATTTCACTTGCCAGTATAAAGAATTCAAAACGTTCTGTAAGATGTGGTTTTTCCTTGTTTCTCTTTGCTAGTGGTGAAATCTCTATAGGGTACTGATATATGAAAGTAGACTGTATAAGATTCTTCTCTACATTTTCCTCAAAGAAAGCATTTAATATTATTCCCCACTTCCAATGGCTTTCAACATGTACATTACGCTCTTTTGCAGCTTTTTTTGCAGCTGCATCATCCAAAGTGAATGAGTCAAAATCTACTCCTGAGTATTCCTTAACTGCTTCTATCATTGTTAATCTTTTCCATGGGCTTTCAAGGTTAATAATCTGGCCCTGGTAATCTATCTGACGTGTACCTAATACATTATCAGCAACATAGCAGTAAATCTGCTCTGCTCTGTCCATCATAGTGTAAAGATCACCATATGCTTCATATAGTTCCATAAGAGTAAATTCCGGGTTATGCCTTGTATCCATTCCTTCATTCCTGAAGACTTTTCCAATTTCGAATACTTTATCCAACCCGCCAACAATGAGCCTTTTAAGATGAAGCTCTAATTCTATTCTTAAAAACATATCAATATCCAGTGTATTGTGATGAGTAGAAAAAGGTCTTGCATTAGCATTTGTTGCCTGGTTATGCAAAACAGGTGTCTCAACTTCAAGATAGTCTAAACTGAACATGAATTCCCTTATTGCTTTAATAATTTTTGCTCTTGTTACGAATACTGATTTAACTTCAGGATTTACTATTAAATCCACGTATCTCTGCCTGTATCTTAAATCCATATCCTTTAAACCATGGAATTTTTCAGGTAAGGGTTGTAATGATTTTGTTAATAGAACCATGCTTTTAACTCTTATGGATTTTTCTCCCATGTGAGTAACAAAGGGCAGGCCTGATACACCTACTATGTCGCCTATATCAAACTTCTTGAATTCTGAATAGGATTCTTCTCCAAGCTCGTCTATTCTGACATACAATTGAATCTTTTCTAAGCCGTCTTGTATATGGCAGAAACTGGCTTTACCCATTATCCTTTTAGCCATTATCCTGCCAGCTATAGCAACTTTTTTATCTTGAAGATTATCAAAATCATCAAGAACTTCTTTTGCAGTGTACTCTCTGTCAAAACGTGTTATGTCAAAAGGATTTTTTCCCTCAGCTTTGAGATTGTCAAGTTTTTCTCTTCTTACTCTTAAAATCTCATTCAGATCCAATTCAGTGTTTTCAATTTGCTTATCCATTTATTACTCCTTCATTAAATAGCAGCTCTTCTAAAAAAGAACTGCCATTAATTATATCCGATTTATAATTCCAGCACAACTTAAACAGTCATACTACTGCAATATTTCTAATATCTTAACTTTTACAGGTCCAGCAGGGCTTTCAAACTCAACTGTCTCACCTATAGTCTTACCTAGAATTGCTTTGCCTATTGGCGATTCATAAGATATCCTCATGTTAAAAGGATTTGCTTCTGTTGGACCAACAATCTGATATGTTTCTTCTTCATTGTATTCCAAGTCCAATATCTTAACTCTTCCACCCACAGAAACAATAGTCATATCCAAGTTGTCGCTATCAATTACTTCTGCGTTCATAAGAAGATTCTCAAGATATGAAATTCTTGCCTCGACTTGCGCTTGTTCATTCTTTGCTTCATCATATTCACTGTTTTCTGTGATATCACCAAAAGAGATAGCGCTTTTAAGCCTGTCAGAAACTTCCATTCTTGTTTTGCCTTTAAGAGTGGCAAGCTCCTCTTCTAATTCTTTGATACCCTCATAAGTCATTAAAACCTTTTTATCTGCCATACGACGGTCTCCTTTCCTTCTTTGGGATTTTGAAATTATACTGTTTAACATTCCTTTTGTCAACTATTATTTTTCCCCAAGTGCAATTAATTATTAAAAATCGTATTTACTGTTGTCTTCATTATTTTTTTAATGCTATTATACATAAAAAATTATAGCTTCAGCAATATAAATAATTAAAAAATACATTAATTAAAACTTATCGGCGATAATCATCATTTTAGTATAATATTAATTGACTATCTGTCATTCTTAGTATTAATATTTATGTATAAATATATATAAAAGGAAAATTAAATGAAAGAACTATACAAAGAACTGGTTTTTACATCCAAATCCGATTACAAAGACTTCTTTAATGAAGTACAATTTGAAGTTACCTTCACATCACCAGATAGTGAAAAGTATACAGTTCCTGGATTCTGGGCAAAAGATAATGTTTTCAAGGTCAGATACGATATTTCCATTCCTGGAAAACACAGCTATGTCACTATCAGTAATGATAAGAGTTTAAACGGAATATCTGGTGAACTTGTTATAAACAAGGAAAAGACAGATAACCCGCTTTATCTGCATGGTCCAGTATACAAAAAAGAGCAGGATATGCATCTTTCACACAAAGATGGTACAGCTTTTTACTGGCTTGCAGACACTTGGTGGATGGCGCTTACAAAAAGGCTTAGTTTTCCAAAAGACTTTGAAACTCTGCTTAATGACAGAACAGAAAAAGGTTTCAATGTAGTTCAGATTATTGCAGGACTTTATCCTGACATGACAATGTTTGATCCAAGAGGCGAGAATGAAGCTGGTTTTCCTTGGAAAGAAGATTTATCAGCAATAAATCCTGAGTATTTTGACAAAGCTGATGATCGAATAAAAATGCTTGTAGACAAAGGTGTTATGCCATGTATAGTAGGTTCATGGGGCTTCTATATGTCTTTTGCAGGAAAGGAAGTTCTTAAAAAGCACTGGAGATATATTATAGCAAGATGGAGCGCTATGCCAGTGTGCTGGTGTGTTGCAGGAGAAGCCAATATGGCTTTCTATAACGACACCGTTTCTTATGAAGACCATATTAAACAATCAAGAAAAGACTGGAATGACATTACATTTTTCATTAAGCAGTCAGATCCATATGGAAGGCTGATTACAATTCACCCCTTCCCTGCAACAGACGGATATGACCAGATAGAAGATGGTAATCTTTTAGATATAAATATGCTTCAGACTGACCATGGTGGATTTGGTTCATTAGTTAATCAGATGAAAAAGATAAAGAAAGCTGTAGACAGAAAGGTGCTGCCTGTAATAAATGCTGAAGTATGTTATGAAGGGATATGCGGATCATCATATGCTGATACCCAGCGATATGTATATCTGTCAGATTTTCTTTTAGGAGCTGCAGGTCATACATATGGCGCAAATGGCATATGGCAGATAAATTCGGAAGAAATGCCATATGGAGCTTCACCTCACGGAGCCCACTGGGGTAACACCAGCTGGAAAGAAGCAATGAATCTTGACGGTTCCAAACATATATCCCTGTGCATGAAATACCTCACCTCGTTTGAATGGTGGAAATTCGAGTATCATCCTGAATGGGTTGAAACCCCATGTACACTTGAAGCATGTGATGGTCATTTCGCCGCAGGAATTCCAAAAAAAGTCCGAGTGATATACAAACCTCACTTCGGAGGAAGCTTCTTTGGAGATATAAATGTTCTTAATATTGAAACTGATGTTTCTTACTCAGCATACAGATTTAATCCAATAACAGGCAAAGAAACCCCTCTTGGACATGTTATACCAGACCAAGAGGGAAAATGGAAATTTCCAAGGGTAGATGCCTTCCAGGACTGGATATATGTCCTTAAGGTTATGTAGATTAAATGAAATCTATTTTAGAATAATCAATCTCGCCTTTTTCATTTATAATATCTGAATCAGCATGAACGCATTCTATTTTGCCGACAAACATTTCATGCGATCCTGTCATAATTGAATCAACTACAGTACATTCAATATTTACAGGACAATCAGTAAGTATTGGTGCATTAACTACATCACCGTCTTTGGTGTTGATTTTTGCTAACTTGTCTTCATCTCTCCCGCTAACACTACCAAGATACTTATATATCTCCTTCTGGTCTTTACTTACAAGGTTAACTACAAAACATGGATTTTCTTTAACCATATGATATGAATACCTTGAAGGAACTATGCCAACCATAACCATTGGGGGAGCATAACTGCAATTACAGCAGTAAGCAACTACTAATGCATTATCCTTACCATCCTTATCCCTTACAGATACTAGTACTTTTGATTTAGGTTCAACAGCTGCTTTAATTTCAACTTTTTTCTTCTCCATAATAACCTTCTTTCATTTTTTAAGTGAAATAATATAAATATTTACATCTATACCAATATTTAACTATAAGAATCTTATCACCCATAATTTTTTATGTCAATTTGGGTTGAAGCCATTAAGTCCATAATAGAATACGAATATTTATTTACTATAAAAAAAGCCATAATTAATATATGGCTTCATTTTTATTATCTTTTCTGTATCATTCCCCTATTATCTGTACTTCTGCTACTCTTTTTCTTTCACGAACCTGATCCCAGTCAATAAAATATATGAATCCGAAATCTCCTAATGATAGTTTGCCATCAGTTAAGACAATAGTTTCTGATCTTCCAAAGAAACATGATCTTAAGTGAGCATCTGTGTTAAGGCTTCCTTTTGGTTCTTCATCTGGAAATGTAAGTGCGAAATCTATATGTTTTGGACCCGGATGAAGATACTGGCCTTCATACCTGCATGTTGGCACTATTCTTTCCATTATGTTGATAAGGTCCTGCTGTAAATGTTCTCTTCCAAAAAAAGTCGTATCATGCGAGCATTCCTGAGTCATTACAGAACAAGTTGTATGATGTGAATATACTACACATATTCCATTTTTAACTCCTGATTCTTCCACTATCTTTTTCACCTGGTCCGTAATGTTGTGAAAATCTGGCATGTGGTCTTTCGATTGCATTTCTATCTTTCCTGTGTAAACTGTCATCTTCCATCCTCCTAATATTATTTATTATGTATTTCATCCCATGCTCTTCGAAGACTGTATATCATCTCTTCCACCATAGCATATGGGTCTTTTGCTTTAATTATCCCTGATGTGCTTCCTGTAGCTAACGCTCCCGCTTTTATAACGTTATACACATCATTTCCATCCTTAATACCTGCGCCCTGAAGCACCATTATTTCAGGATTAATCTGTTTAACTGTTTCTATAGATTCTTTTACATACGATATATCTGAAGTCTGTCCGGTTCCAATAAGTTCTGTCGGTTCTGCAACAATCAGATTAGGTGACATCTTTGCGATCTGTTTCATCTGCTCAATTGTATTGGAGCACACTATAGTACCCAAACCAACCTCGTCTGCCCTTTCTATTGTTTTTTGTATTTCTTCCATTGTTAATGGTTTTTCAGCATGATTCAGCATTACACCTACAGCTCCAGCTGCTTTGATTGCTTCTGGAAGAACTGAACCTAGCCCCCTGCCAATTGGCAGATAATCCATATGCTGAGCAAAAATTAGTATCCTTGACGTATTCAAAGCAAGTAATGATATATCAGTATACTGTGGTGTCACAATTATATCTACATCATACTTCATTGCCACCTTATCAATAACCTTTGCTAATGAAAGCATATTTTCTCCGTATAGATATGCTTTCGGGCCTATCTCAAAAAAAGGTGCTGAGATTTTTAATCCTTTATACATACTTTCCCCCTATTTTTTATTTAACAGTTCACCTACTGCACCACCCGGATGAATAATTCCGAACTGCTCAGAGGTAAAGCCTGTCTTTACTATTAGAGCTGCTAAAATCGAATCAAATAACGCGATAGTAGCAACAAAGCTTGAAGTCGCCATTAATCCTAATGGATCACTTTCCTTGTCAATATTTAATTTTAAGACTATATCTGAGCTTCGAGCAAGTATCGACTCTTCATTTTCAGTAACAGCAATAAGGGTAGCTTTCTTTTTGTTACATACTGATATTATGGGAAGAAGCTCTACTGTCTTTCCGCCTCTTGAAACCATTACCATAACATCATCACTGTCCAAAGCTCCCAGTCCGCCATGAACTGCTTCACTTGGTGACATAAACATCGCATGTCTTTCTATACAGCATAATGAATGAGCAAATTTCTTAGCAGCTATTCCTGATGAGCCGGAAGCCACTGTCATAATGCTCTTGCAATTTGCTAGTTTTTCTACTGCTTCTAACAAAGAATCTTCGTTTAAATATGATATTAATCTTTCTATTTCCTTTTTCTCTATATTAAGAGATTCACGTGTTGCTTTTAATATTTCACTTCTCATCTTACCACCTCAATATTAAGTAATTTACATAAATCAACCATCTTATCAGCGTTATCTTCATATGCGATTATGTAATGCTGACTCATTACATTCATAGCGAATGTTTCCACATCATCTAAATAAATCATTAATCCCGGAAGCTGAGGAGCAGGCTGGGTCCATCCCGCTTCTTCCCATTTATCTGCTGTTTCAGCTCTACCCTTTACAATATGCATACAGTAGCCTTCTTTATTTTGAGAAAGCCTGTAAAGAATCACATTACCAGGTTTGACTGAAGACACATTCAGGATACCTTCAGACAACTGACCAAAAGCTGCAGGCATAACAACTGTATCTCCTTGGGTAATTTCTTTTGGTATATAGTCAGGTACTCCTGCCAAAACACAGTCTTCCATAAACTCATAAAATTCAAGGTAAGCACCGCACTGACCAGTTAAATATTTAACCATAAGTTGTGTAACCATTCCATATGAGTCATTTTCCGGAATTGTACATAACTTATCTATGTCAGAAAGAAGCATAAATATGGGTGCAGGAGGATATGATAAAAGTTTCTTCATTCCATCAACATCTTTTAACGAAACAGCCTCATATCCTCTTTCTTTACAGATATCGGAAATAGCCAGATAATATCTAGCAGCTTTTTCTTTGGTGACACTGTCGCATGATTTTAAAAATTTCCATTTTTCGATTTCATTATGAATAACTTCCTGTATCCTTGTTTTAGAAATACTTACAGCTCTTTGTTCCACTTCCAGCATCTCAAAGCACTCTATATCTGTTCCAATATGTCTTTTGAGTTTTACTCCGTCAAACATGGTGCCGTAAAGGTTCATATCCCTATAGCCCATCATTCCTGCTCTGGATGATTTTAGTTTGAACATGGAATCTGATGCCTTGCAGAAATCAGCAATTTTTTTAGAGTTCAATGGTTTACCCACAATCTCATATACAAATTTAAACTTGTATCCTAAGTCACTCATTACCTTCCTTATAGCGCTTGTTGCCGCCTGGTCTGCAGTAGTAACAATACGATCTTTTTCCATCCATCCCGACAATCCCCATAAAACCATAGGTGTATCTTTAAATCTCTCAGTTATTGATATTACAGCATGTGAAGGTATCCATCCTGCTATGCATAATATTACAGTTTGAAATGATTGGCTGACAAGTGATTCAATCGCTTTATTTACATCTGACCTTTCATAATCATCAGTTACAGGATATATGCTGATAAGCTCAATACCTTCTTTTAATAATGAATCTTCTGCCTTTCTACATTTTTCTATAATCAGTTCCTTTGGAGTATTCACTTCTCCAAATCCAATAAATGCTGCTTTAGTCATTTTATTTACCCCTTTCATATATCTTTTCATTAATACTCGTATAGTCATTATATAGTTTCTCATATTTGCTATTCTCTGGATTAAACTCTTTATCAATAACAACTGCTTTTTCGCATGCGCTTTTTAGCGAAGTGTATTCATTTATTGCCAATCCTGATAGTATTGCACTGCCTTTACATGCTGTTTCTTTTTCTTTCAATGTCTTTATTCTCTTTTGTGTTACGTCCGCTTTTATCTGGCACCACAGATCGGATTTTGCGCTTCCTCCTATAGAATGTATAGTCTCAATATCACTGTTTAAAGATGATATACTGCTTCTTAGCATATATGAGACTGATTCCAATATTGCTCTGACAAAGTGTTTTTTCTCATGTGAAAGTCTTATCCCATAAAAAGAACCCTTGGCTTCAGGATTGAATATAGGATGGGTCGAACCGCAAAGATGAGGGAAAAACATAAGTCCGTCGGAACCTTGAGGAGAATCTTTTGCAAGCATATCCAATTGTGAATAACTCATATCCTGAACAAAATTATCCCTAAACCACTTTAGTGCCATCCCTGCAGTTGATATCCATGGCATTATGGCATATCTTGTTGTCGCATTATAGTGGCAGGGAATCAGTATATCCTTATTAAACTTTGGCATGCTGTTCGAAGGGCTGAATATTGCCATAGCTGTTCCTGTCATCTCGCTTATCGTACCTTCTTTATATATTCCCGCTCCTATAGCCGCCGCTGCCTGGTCCATTGCTGATGTCGCTACAGATATTCTCTTGTAATCAGATACATAAACCCCGCTGTCAAGTAAGGACGGAAGCATGTCTTCTTGTATACCGATATATTCCAGCATTTTGTTCCACCAGCAGCCTTTTTGTATATCCATATACAAACTGGATGACTGTAACGTCTTTTGAGTTACAAATCTGCCTGTAAGCTTATATAAAAGATAATCCTCCAGAAGGAATATCTTTCTTGTTTTTTCCCATACATCAGGACGGTTGTTTTTTACCCACAATAATTTACAGGCAGGCCATATACCTGAGATATCACATTGTCCGGTAAAGTTATATATAAGTTCATTCCCAAAGTCTTTTTTAATATTATAAGCTTCTAATTCTGCACGGTTATCCAGCCATACAATAGCATTACATAAAGGATTACCTTGCTCATCAGCTAGTATCATAGTTTCACACTGGGTATCAATAGCAAGAGCAGAAATGCTAAATTGTTGTGTAACTAAATCAATAGTTCTTTTCAATATATTCCAGTACTTTTCAGCATCAAACTCAATAAATCCACCCTGATGTATAAGTTCATATGTTTCTTCATGCGAAAACATACAGTTGCCGTTTAAATCGAACACTGCTGCTTTTAAAGAAGTTGTTCCAAAATCCAGTCCCAGAAGATTCATTTGTTTTCACTTCCCCATAATTTTTCTATTATTGATAAGGTAGTTTCGACAAGCTTCTTTCCACCTTCATGCCCTGTTATCCCGCTTGATATATATGCACTGTAATGACCGTGTTCTTCAGCTTTTTTTGTAGGAAGATATGAGCCGCATCCGCATGCAAGCTGAATTATAAAAGTCTGAGAAGCCATTGATCTTGCTTTTATTATGTTACCGTAATCCAGAAAAAGTTCAAAAGGATTTGTTACTATTGCTAAATCAGAAAATTTTATAACATGCATTTCAATCTCGTAATCACTTTGCTTCTGCTGATATATATATCTGGCGATTGTACCAGCATGAACATGCATTTTTGCTTTATCGTTAAAATCAAAAGACTTTATTTTCTTATTTTTTACAAACTGATCTATTATGTATGTTGCATTTTCATATTCTTCTTGTGATGCTCTTCTTATAGGAAGTCGCAAATTAATATATTCATGTTTAATAACTGCTTCATCCTTAATCGATTTTTTTGCATCTTCATATACATCAATAATTTCATTAGCTATTCTTTTTGCCGCTTTCCATGAGCCTTCAATTTCAAACATTGATGGGTCAGCAATTCTGTTTATATTATCTTTTCTTGTTATATTGGGATCATCTATAGGACTGACAGGAGCTACCCATCTTATAAGGTCTCTTGGACACTGGTCCCCTGCTGCAGAACAAAGACTCAGTAAGTATATATCTTTTCCAAACTTCTCTCGTAAAAGAATTTTTACCTTTCCCCAGTAATCAGATGAAATGAAGCTTCTGTGCTCTAATATCTGGCTTGGGCATGCGAGATTTGCAACAATTCCGGTAAGATTTCTCTTTTCGTCAAAAAAGTATATCAATTCAATTCCTGAGTCGTTACCGCCTTCCAAACTTTCAAAATCTGCTCTACTGGTATCTCCCCACATTAAACCGGTAGAGTCCTCATAAACTACCCTTCTGCACATACCTATTGGAGCTCTTCCAAATGCATTGGAAAAAGATGCGGTTTTTTTATTGTTCCATGCTTCTATAATTGTTTGTGAAATCTTATCTGTCAAAAATTCCTCTGCTTCATTACAAGACATAATTGATTCGTCTTTTGCTTTTTCAATATATGAGAAATCTTCCGGCATATATTTTTTAAGTATATTGAGCGCAGATCCATTCTTATTTTCTTTTCTTTGATAATCTATTGAAGTATGAGTATGTGTAGCATTTATAACTATATTTAATGGATTCAATCCTTCACATCTTCCAGTTATCTTTTTTCTTACTGAATCAACAAGATAATCCTCTATATACAATAAATCACAAGAACAAATTACAAAATGGTTCTGAGAAGATGATACGGCAATTGCTGTTACAGTTATATCTGTTTCTACATATTCCGAAACTCTCTCATAAAACTGTCCTGCAAGCATAACTTTCTTATTTGGAGTTATACTGTTTTCATACCAGCCTGCTTTGATTGTATTATTCATTGCTTCTTCCTCATACTGTAAGCACTTTTATGCCTATTTCAATTAAGTTCTGTATTTCCTCTTGTGGTGCAGTTTTATTGGTTATTATATAATCAGCTTTATCTGCTGATGTAATGTTTGAAAAAGCTGCTCTTCCTATTTTAAAATAATCTGCTGCTATAATAGAAAGATTTGAGCCTGC
>LSQX01045958.1_pt2 | contig 10826 bp, 10 predicted proteins | sample 654561 | NCBI WGS metagenome assembly LSQX01 (sample SAMN04489861, study PRJNA283612) | anaerobic digester metagenome | isolation source: 4 biogas reactors fed with cattle manure at either 37C or 55C with and... | place: Denmark: Kongens Lyngby | collected 2014 | reverse complement strand
CATCCACCTCTTTCCCGGTTAAAAGGACGGGTTCTGCCGCTCCGATGGTAGAACCTGGTGCCATATAGAATCCATCGGTAGCCAGTGTCAGATAAGCTCCAGCAGAAAGGGCATCATTATTGACAAAGCCATAAACAGGTATGGTAAGTTCATCGAGTAATTTTTTTGCCTCCCGTGCTGTATCGATAAAACCTCCTGGGGTATCCATTTCCAGAATAATTGCCTGAGCCCCGGACTCTGTTGCTTCCCTCAGAGAGCGTTTCAAAAAGAGCAGCCAGCCTGGTTCGATTTGCCCCTTGACCGGTATTATATATACCGTAGCCGATTCCGCTTCCAGTTGTAATGAAAACGGAGCAGGCATTAATAGTATTGGTATGAACAGGAGAATAAATATAATAAATATTCTTTTTAACAAGGTGTCCTCCATTTCAATATAGGAAATATAGAATTGGATAATTTTCAATAACAATACTTATTACTATAACCAAAATTTTATAAGCATTCCTCTCGCAAAGTGACTTATAAAATTATTATAACATATTCTATTTTAAGGTGATGCGTAAAATCTTATCATCACCCTCTTGTGGAAAACCTCTCCCATCATAATTATTGGTCAATACATATAAGGCATTATCCGGTCCCACCACTGCATCACGTAAACGCCCATAGGTACCGTCAAACCAATCATGGGCAAATAATCTGTCAATATTCTTTATCTCATAAGTATTACCTATTTGTGCTACTTCTATCCTGATCAGGGTCTCGCTCCGCAATGTGGCTAAAAATAAGTAACCATTCCAGAAAGCCATTCCGGAAGGAGGAGTGGTCTGCAGCCACATTATGATAGGATCTTTATATGGTTCTACCCCGGCAGCACCCACCACCAGAGGCCAGCCATAATTTCCACCCTTTTCAATGATGTTCAATTCATCTCTGCTGTATAAACCAAATTCTCCCGTAGGCCCATGCTCGGAAGAAAAAAGAGTGCCGGTCTCAGGGTGCCATGCCAGTCCCTGTGGATTGCGATGACCGAGAGAGTAGACAGGTGAGCCCGGGAAAGGATTATCAGCCGGTATATCCCCATCTGCAGTCAAGCGGAGAATCTTCCCTCCCAGAATATCTACATTCTGGGCAATTTCTGAGTGCCAGGTATCACCGGTTGTGATATAGAGCATTCTATCAGGCCCAAAGGCAATCCGCCCTCCGTTATGTACACTGGAGGCAGGAATTTTATCAATTATAACCCGGTCAAATTCCATAGTATCACCAGTATCGATATAACGTACCACCCGATTATACAATGCTCTATCTTCCCGGTAGGTATGCATTACATAAAGATATTTCTTTTCAGGGTAATCCGGGTGTTTGGCTAGACCCATCAGTCCACCTTCACCGATATGTTCAACACTATCAATTACTTTATAAGGATTTTCCTCTAAAATACCGTTTTCAATTAATCGAACTGTACCGGCTCTCTCAGTTACCAGGGCTTTCTTATCTGATAAGAAGGCCAGTTCCCAGGGAATACGTAGATTTTCCACCCAGCTCTCCACAATATATTCTTCAGGATCAGCAATGAATCGATCTTCAATTTTTTGTGGCGAACCGCCCACAATGGGAGAATCAGTATCTGCTCTGCTGTTTTTAACTGTTACAAATAAGCTCAAACTAAGAGTAAGAGAAAATACCATAATTAGCATGAAAATCTTTAAAATTATACTATTTTCCATAAATACTCACCTCTTATTTTGAAAAATGTATTTACCATTATTTTACCATACACCAAAAAACCTGTCAGGGGACGGACCTTCACCATCTTTTTAAAAGCCAACGAATAGGTAAAAGAAGTTTTCTTATCTTATGTTTGGACCCATAGGTCAGGTTCAGAAAGTGCTGTTTTTTAGTGATTACTGTTTGTTAATTTCAGATTCATAGGTATAATAGATAATATAAAAAATCCATAGATATTTAGAAATCCAAGTTCCACTATAAACCAATAAAAAAGGAGTGTAGCAAGATGAGCAAAAGGAATATTGTAGTAACTATAGCATTATTATTGCTACTGGCATTTCTAATGGCTGGCTGTGACCCTGTTCCAGGTGGAGGCAATAATGGAGTAGTGCCCATCATTGTCACCTTCGACCCACAGGGCGGAACTGTCGACCCTGAATCCAAAGAAGTAATGGTTGGCTTAAAATATGGAAAACTTCCTACACCCAGTAAACCAGACTCTACTTTTGATGGCTGGTATACAGAACCATTCGGTGGTAATAAGATTACAGAGGATACAACCGTATCCAATACAGGAAATCATACCCTCTATGCTATGTGGTTTAATAAAATGCTTTTTGGTAAAACAGTCACCGTTACTTTTGATCGCAGGGATAGCAAAACCCCAATCCCTGACCCAATAAATGTGACTGTAGGTTCCGCCTATGGAACTCTTCCAAAATTATCGGGTACCTGGCTTTTAAAATTTAAGGGATGGTTCAATAAAAAAGTAGGCGGTGAAAAAATAACAGAAGACACAATAGTGTTCATTGACCACGATCATACCCTCTATGCCCAATGGGAACCTCATTCTGTCTCGAAAACAGTCACCGTCACCTTCGATGCCCAGGGTGGAACTGTCAACCCTAAAACTCAAAAAGTAACAGTTGGTGAAGCCCATGGAGAACTTCCTACCCCAATACGCTGGAACCACTCTTTTCTTGGTTGGTACAATGCACCAACTGAAGGTACCAAAATTACCGAAACCACCAAAGTAACCAATTCTCAGAACCACACCCTCTATGCTCAATGGTATTATTTTGGTCCGGATCAGTCTGCCCCCGCTATAGCAAGCCATACCACCGGTCAAAAATATAGCATGGCAACATCAACAAATATCACAGTGCCCAGTGGAACAAAAAGTGGAGATCTATTGATACTAATCTTTAACATATATAGTAGTGAAACTCCCAATAGGCCGGCAGGTTGGACATCTCTAACCTCTGGAAATTATAAAGGAGAACTTGCTGTTCACAGTCAAGAGATTTTTTACCGGAAACTAACCGCTCCTCTCTCAAATTTTTCAGTATCTCACACTCCCAACAATTCATCATGGATTTTATTGCGCATACCCGATGGCGATATTCCCATTGCCAGTACTGTTGCCACAGGTCAAAACTGGGCACCAAGCCCACCTTCTTTAAAACATAATTTTGGTACCGGTACGGAAGTTTTATGGATTGCAGTTGCCGGCTGGTCTGTTAATGTCAATAATACTGTTAGCAAATGGCCTACCGGTTACAATGATAATCATATCTCTGAAATAGGTACCCATTATCCCAATTCGGCTATTTGCACACTAAGTACAAAAGCAAACCCACAGAATCCAGACAATTACACGATATACGGACAATCATATCTCCAGCCCTCCTGGTGTGCCTGTACCATTGCCGTCAAACGCCAATAAGTGTCAGGGGACGGTCCTTTGACATCTTTATAAAGTTCTGTAGAGTCAAGGTAGGATAGTTTTTCCACCACGTTTGTCTTAAATGGTTTAAGTGTTTGCAGTTTTAGGATTTACATATAGATGTAGATATAATAAAAAATTCAAATATATGTAGAAATTCAAATTATACCAATCACCAATAAGAAAGGAGTATAGAATAATGAGCAAAAAGTATATCTCACTAACTATAGCTTTACTTTTGCCATTGGCATTTCTAATGGCAGGATGTCACCCTGACGACAGACCTGATGTTGTCGCTGTCACCTTCGATGCCCAGGGTGGAACAGAGGGAACACTCAATGGTTTCAGTTTTAAAATGGTGAAAGTTGGTTCCATCTATGAGTATCTACCTGTGCCTACTAAAGAAGGTTTTATTTTTAAAGGGTGGTATACTGAACCAGATGGTGGTGGTACCAAAATTACAGAGAACACAATAGTAACAATTACCGAAGACCACTACATCTATGCTCACTGGGAACGCGGTATTACAACTAAAACAGTCACCGTTACTTTTGAGGCTCAAGGTGTGATAGTCAGCCCTAAAACCAAACAGATGAAAGTTGGTTATCCCTATGGACTGCTTCCCACACCAACACTTTCTAACCATACTTTCTTGGGCTGGTACACCACTGAAACTGGGATACTTGGCAGCAAAGTTACAGAGGATTCAATAGTTTCTGAAAATAGAGATCACACCCTCTATGCCAGGTGGGAAATTATACCTTCTTTGCTCGGCTCAGTGGTAATATTATAGATAGGCCGGTCTATTTCTATTATATATAGCCTATAGCTAGTTAGTCCGTCTTTCAGGGAGAAACATGTCATCCTTGGTGGGAATTTTCATTTAATGATTTTTACCTATGATTGATACAAAGCAAATAGTAAGGATTGGGAGAAATATATAGGGATCCCCGACCTTTTTATTTTCCACATTTACTATTCGTTAATAAATACTTTAAGGCATAACTTCAAAGTTTCAAAATATTTTTCCACCCTCCCCCTCAGTCATTGTTAGGAGCGAAGTGACGAAGCAATCTCACCCAATTATACCAGAAGTTTGAAACCAAAAGATTAACAGTAAAGACATTTAGCCTGTAGTTAAAATAAATCTGGACTATGTCAATAAGAGAGATATCTTAAATAAATGTATTCTTAACAAAAAAATAAAGAACGTAAACTTTATAATCATTTTTACTAGTATTATAATAGTGTCAGAGACAGACTTACAGCTGGTGTTGTTCTTTTGTAATGCACAAAAAATTAGTAGTTAGTTGTTTTTCGATTAGGGCTGTTTAAAATGTAAATATAAGCAGAGAAAGGGGGTATGGCAGGGTGGAATTAAGTGTATTCTCATGGATCGTCATTTTCGGATTCCTGGCACTGATTGTGAATAGTATAGGAATTTTAGTTGTTTATAAAAATAAGGAATTAGCAGAGAGGGCAGATACTTACTTTATGTGTTTTGCCGCAGGTCTTCTAATTACAGTTCCGCTGGTACTGGTTTTTCCGGAAGCAGTGGAAAAAAATTCATCTGCCGGCTCTGCAGCCCTGGTTGGATTTCTATTCATGTTTCTTAGTAATAGAATTATTCAGCATAAAACCAGACAAAAAGCCCTGGCATTTGGTATCACGGCAGTGGAAGGGATTGCCATACATTCCTTTATAGATGGTCTAATATATACAGTAACATTTAGCAGCAGTATATTTACCGGTTTTTTGGCTGGAATAGGCCTGATAATACATGAATTTGCTGAGGGTGTTATAACCTTTTCTGTCTTAATTGAGGGAGGTTTTAGCAGCAAGAGGGCATTCTGGTTTGCTTTCTTAATGTCAGGATTGACCACTCCTTTAGGGGCTTTAGTAGCCTACCCCATTGTATCTAAATTAAACCCACCAATCTTAGGTCTATCACTCGGTTTTGTAGTAGGAGTGTTAATCTACCTTTCTGCCTCCCATCTCCTGCCAGAGGCAAGGGGCCATGAGAAAAAGCATTCCATCTTAGCTTTTATAGCAGGAATTGTTTTAGCCTTATTTATTGTTATGACCGAAAAGGTCTAAAGAATAGCGATAACATATATTGACCTTTAGAGTTATAATCAGATTTAAGCAATGATAATCCATGTTATTATCATTGTATAAGATGAGTATTTACCGGAAGAAGAGAGGAAGAGGGGGAGGGTTGTATTTTGGAAGATAAAAATATCATAGAAAATCTTATTAATCTTGATTCTCAGGCATCTGAGATAAACGAAAAGAGAAAAGGGCAATTACAGGATTTATCCCAGAAATATAGAGAAGATGAGCAAAATATCATAAAAGATTATAAGAAACAGATAGACCAGGGCACCCGCTCTGCTATTGAGAAGATAGAACTGGAAACAAAACAAGAAATTAGCCAAATAAGATTAGAAAATAAGAATTTATTGGAGAATATGCAGCAAAAGTTTGAGCAAAATTTAAAAGGTATTGTTGATGAGATAATGAAACGGATTTTTGAGCTTAAAAGGCAAGATAATATATAATGAAATCAATACAAATAAATAAATAGATAATGGATAATATACAATAATGGATAAGATTATAATCTATTCAGCTATTAATACCAAAATAAGAATTTTGGAAAGAGGCTTTTTAAGCAGGCAGGATTACTCAAATATGCTCCAAATGACTTCTGTTTCTCAGGCGGCTAACTATTTAAAAGAAAATACTTCTTACAGCAACCTTTTATCCGGTATCCAGACCGACAGAGTCAGCAGGCGTGATATTGAAGATGTTCTAACGAAGAATATGATTATCAATATGGACAAATTAATCTATTATTTTCGTGGTGATTACAGGATTCTGATTCGCTCCCTTTATCTTAAATATGAGATAGAAGACTTGAAAATCTTAGCCAGAAGTATTTTTAATGGCAAGAAAGCTGAAGAAATAGAAAGGCCGCTCTCTTTCTTAGGCAAGTACAGTAATATTGAGCCTGAAAGACTTTATCAGGCAGAGACCATCAGAGATTTAATATATTCATTGAAAGGCTCGCAGTTTTTTGAGTTTTTAATACCACTGGTTGATGGCAGAAGAGAAAACCTCTTTAGGTTTGAGATGGCTTTAGATACCGGTTATTTCAACATTATCCAAAACCGGAGATTGAATATTCTGCCTTCAGATGAGTATTTAATCAAAAAATGGGAAGGCTTACTGGCAGATTTGTATAACATTCAATGGATATACCGGGGGAAGAAGTTTTATCAGTTGTCTCCGGAAGAATTATTGAATTATACTATAAACTTTGGTGATAGGTTGCACTATAAAGACCGTCAAAGAATGTGTTATTCAAAGAGCCTGGCAGACTTGCATCAGATGACATCAGAGTTGGTCTATGGTTTTTTATTTAAAAAAGAAGAGATATCAACAGATATTTACATGGAAAGACGTATAAACAGGTTTCTTTTTTATAAGCTCAATGGTTTAAACAAGAAATTTCCACTCAGTATTATTCAGACAATCACCTATATCTGGAGACTAGAACTGGAGATAAGAGACATCATCTCTATTGTAGAGAGCATAAGATATAGCATACCCGCTGAAGAAATTAAGAAATATTTGGTAAGGGCAGCATAAGGTTTAAAGCAGAGAGATCTTGACAAGGGGTTTTAACTATGAGTGTTGAAGAGATGAGAGTGATGGGGGTCATTGGATCAAGGAATATTTTAAACGGGGTGTTGCGCCGGATAATTTTGCAGGGCAGTATGCATATGATTGATGCATTTAGCAGAGTATACTCAACCGATTTTTTCCTTCCGCCCACCGAGAAGAATATTGAGGTTTTAGAAGAAGAGCCCAATCTGAAACCCTACACAGAAAGGAGAGATTTTTCTGAAGGGGAGAGAATTGCAAATCTTTTTCATACCCTCTTTAATATAAAACCATATTTGAGTGAAGAACATGTAAGCGAAGATTACGACTATGACCAGTTTATGAAACAATTTTTTGGAATATACAGGGAGCTGCAGCAGACCGAACAGGAAATTGAAGCTAAATTAGAAGAAATATCCAGAAAAAAGGAATATATTGCTAACTTAAAATACTTATCCCCGTTTAATTTAGAGATAGACCGCTTTATTGATATGGAGTATCTGGTATTCAGACTTATCAGAATTGCCAGAGAAAGCTATGATAAGCTAAAAAGAAATTATAAAAATATTCCTGCCATTATTTTAAAAGCAGGAGCAGAAGGCAAGAATGTTATTCTGGTTTCCATTGCACCTAAAACACTGGAGGAGACTCTGGAGAGGATTTTCAGTTCGCTTAATTATACCATTCTTCCTCTGCCTCAAGAAATGAAGGGTACGGTAGATGAGGTTTCAGATGAGTTGAGAAATAGTATAGAAGAAGACCGGAATATAATTGAGTCTTTAAAAATATCGATAGAAAAATATAAAGAACAGTACATAAATGAGCTCAAAAAGATGTATTCCCGTCTGGAAATGGAGAAAAAGATTGAAGAGGTTAAATCAAAAATTGCCCTTGGTGACAAATCATTCTTCATGTTTGGTTTTGTGCCAGCCAGCAAGGTCGATAAATTAAAAGGGGAATTAGAAAAAAGTTTTGGTGATAGATTAATCATTTTAATTGATGAGATTAAAAAACCTTATTCAGGCACAACCTTCCCTCCCACCAAGCTTAATAATATAAAATTATTCCAGCCTTTTGAAAGTCTGGTAAAGATGTATGGTATCCCATCATATCAGGAAAAAGACCCCACTGTCTTTTTTGCTCTGACCTATCTTCTCATCTTTGGAGCTATGTTTGGTGATGTGGGACAGGGGGCTGTTCTACTTTTGGGTGGTATTATCTTGGAATATTTTTACAAAAAATTAGACTTTGGCGGGGTCTTGAACAGATTGGGATTAAGTTCTATCATCTTTGGTTTCTTATATGGAAGTGTTTTTGGGTCAGAGGATCTCCTTCCAGCACTGGTCATCAGACCGATGTCCAATATTAATAATATGCTGGTTACTGCGGTAGTCTTTGGTATAATACTTATCCTGTTCAGCTATGTAATTGGTATCATAAATGCTGTAAAAGAAAAAAATATAAAAGAGGGATTGTTGGGGGAAAATGGTCTGGCGGGACTCCTTTTCTATCTCTTATTAATATATACTGTATTTAGAGTTTTTGTTTTACAGCAGCCATTATTACCATTAATCACTATAACCCTGGTGTTCCTGCTCGTTATTATCTTATTAAAAGAAACGATTGCCTCCAGATTATTCCATAGTGATAGAGATAAGTATTTCAGAAAATTGTCAGCCAATGATTATATAGAAGAGGGCTTTGGTCTAATAGAGATGCTACTCTCCATGCTTTCCAACACCATCTCCTTTCTACGGGTAGGTGCCTTTGCCTTAAACCATGTGGGACTCTATATTGCCTTCCTGACCTTAGCCAAAATGATGAAAAGCGCCTGGGGTAATTGGACAATCCTGGTGATAGGGAATGTTGTTATCCTGACACTGGAGGCATTAATTGTATTTATTCAAGCTTTGCGCTTGGAATATTATGAGCTCTTTACAAAATATTATCGGGGAGATGGGATTGAATATGTCCCCGTGAAAATTAATTTTATGAAAACTATCAATCCTAACACAGGGGGTTAAATGGTATGTACATAATTTTGTTCATAGCAATGGCTATATCAGGTTTAACTATTGCGTCAGGCTTTTATCTTAACCTGAAGAAAGATAACAGTAATATGGGCAATATGCTCAGAATTAAAAGATTGGTCAAGGGGTCTGTGGCAGCCTATCTCGCTCTGGTAGCGGGTTTCCTCTTTTTCTTGATTCCCAACATAGCCAGAGCTCAATCTGCAGCAGACTCTTCTTCAGGAATGGGATTTTTGGCGGCAGCAATTTCTACCGGATTGGCTACCATAGGTGCTGGTTATGCTGTGGGTGCCGTAGGGTCTTCCGCACTTGGTGCTGTTTCAGAAGACCCCAATATTTTGGGTAAAACCCTTATATTCGTAGGTTTAGCGGAAGGTATTGCTATTTATGGCCTGATTGTTTCAATTATGATTTTGGGCAGATTGTAATTAAGATGGGGGAGCTATAGGAATACAAACTTGAATACGGTCGCAATTACAGTTGGAATTTTAATTACGATAGAGAATAAAGAAGCATAAGAGAACCAAAGTTTTAAAGGAACAAAGGATTAAAGAGGATTAAAGGATTGCAGGGCAGTTATGAAAATATTTTTAATCAGTGATAATACTCATACCCTGGTTGGAATGAGACTGGCAGGAATTGAAGGAATAGTAGTACATGAGAGGAAAGAGATATTAAAGGAATTGCAGAGAATTAAAGAGCAAAAGGATCTGGGAGTCCTGCTCATTACTGAATTGTTGGCAGAAAGAGTGCAGCCGGAAATAGATGAGATGAAGGCATCTAAAACTCTTCCTATTATTGTGGAGATTCCTGACCGCCATGGGAGCAGGCGCCCTGCAGATACATTATCCAGGACCATTAGAGAATCCATAGGACTCAAGATTTGAGGTGAGAAAAACTAATGTCAGATGCTATTGAAGATAAGATTTCTCTTTTTACCAAGGTTATCCTGGAGAGAATAGAGCTTGATTTTCAAAAAAAGCAGAATATGCTGACAGAAAACCACAAAAACAGAGAAAAAAATATTATTGCTGATTATGAAGAGAAAAAAAGGCAGGAAATTGAGAAGAGCTTTAAAGATGCCCGGATTAAAAAACAACACCAAATTTTAAAGGAAAGAACCAGGGTACGACTGGTTCAATTAAAGAAGAAGAATGAATTGATGGATAGAGTTTTCAAAGAGGTAAAAAACAAAGTTAAGACTTTTCTGTCCTCAAATGAATATAGTGATTTTCTAAAAGGGGCTATCAAAAAGATATTAATGAAATTTTCTCCAGAGCAATTCCTGTATTTCAAATTTAGTACACATGATATGGAGAATAGGGCTGGAATGATTTTAAACACCATAGACTCTGTCAGAGGCAGGGATACCTATCAGATAGATGCTGAAAAGCAGCTCATTGGCGGACTTTTTGTGAAGAGCGGTGATGGGCTGTTAGAGATAGATTATACCATCAATACCATACTGGATGAGAGTCATAAAATTATTGGTGAAGTGTTTTCTGCCTATCTGGATAAATAACCGGACAAAGAAGGGACATGACATAAAACTAAGCAAAAATTCAGATAATGGCAGCAACAAAGACGAAAATAGCAATAGAAAAAGAGATAGAGACAAAGATATGATTCCAGATAAAAATCAGGAGAGTTGAAATGCCAGGTACAGGAGA
>LSQX01395473.1_pt1 | contig 10829 bp, 17 predicted proteins | sample 654561 | NCBI WGS metagenome assembly LSQX01 (sample SAMN04489861, study PRJNA283612) | anaerobic digester metagenome | isolation source: 4 biogas reactors fed with cattle manure at either 37C or 55C with and... | place: Denmark: Kongens Lyngby | collected 2014 | reverse complement strand
TCCTTTTCTAGAAAAACCCATAAGATTTAGATAGTCTTCAGCTTTCCTTACAGCTTGTTCTTTCCAGTTTGCGTTTATTTTATCTGCAGCGTATGCAGCATCTTCATTACTGAAACCCTCAAATTCAAGTTGCTCAATCAATCCTTTTCTAGAAAAACCCATAAGACTTAGATAATCCTTAGCCTTCCTTACAGCATTTTTTTGTGATACTGTTTCTTTTTCTGCTACTTTTGGTGCAACTTCTTCTTTCTTCGGTTCAGGTTTTTTTTCTTCAACCTTTGTTGCAGCTTCCTCTTTTATTGGTTCCGGTTCTGCTATTTCCCCTGGCTCACTTTCGGTCTCTGCTTCTACCTCTAAACTTGTTTCTGATTTGCGGCTACTATGTACATCCGCCACTTCATTATCCCCGTTTTTTTGGCCTGGCAGTAACGCTCCGATAATTATAAGCAAAATAAAAAAATAACCGATTGATGCAATTATCTTCTTCCACCATTTACCGCTTCTGAAACCCGGTATTTTGCTTATAAAAGGTTTTTTGCCCGATTCCTGCAATCCTTTTTCTTCAGTCATCTTTGATCCCTCCAAGCTATTTTCAAATTGATAGCCCGTCCAACAAACCCACCGGTCCCAAAATAGCAGTTTCTACAACAGCTTTGTTCTGTTTTTAAGATCCTTTTGACTGGCCATAAGTTGTACAAAATAAAGCCAGGGCATTTTAAGAAACACTGCCCGTATGGAATTTTGTTATAAGTTCAATATTTCCTTTTTTTGGATTGGAATTCATCTTCTGTAATGATCCCTTTATTTTTTAGTTCTGCCAATTTTTCTAAATCATCTAATTCATTACGATGAGTCGTTTGTGTTATCAAGGCCTGCCGGTAATGTTCTATAAGCTCCTTTGCTTTTTCAAATCCTGGTTGTTGCTTTATACTAAACATAATGGCATTTTCGTTTGTTCAGGAATCAATATTTATTTTTTGTTAGTTCTATTCTTTTAATATAATTGGGATCAATGTCTTCGTTATCCTCAAGTAACAACAATTGGGAATTTAAAACGGTTCGTTCTTTAAACTGTTGCCCATCTTTAAGCGTTATATCAACAATCTGATATCCCATACCGCTTTCCGGCAGCTTCATAAGGTGTTGAATATGTTCTTTTTTCAATTGAACCTTCCTCATGGCTATGATTCTCCATAAGGTTTTTTGCCGTAGCAGGTACTATTAGCCGTGCCTTTTTCAAAATATGTCTCAATGCCGCCTCCATCGTGGCCAAAAGCAGGTTGTACTATTCCACGCTGAAGAAAGTCAGTTTGTTTTGGCTGTATAAAAAATGCCCATTTAATTTTTTCATCGCTCGGCAAGGCGTACCTGTCTATGGGGTCGTCATTATATTTTAAGCATGTCTGATAGTCAACATATGTAGTTGTAAAAGCCCCCGGTTTAAGTTTTTTATTTTCAAGATCTATCCTTATGTCATCTTCATATGGAGATAGTCTAGTAAATACTTCTTCCCCATCAGCTCGTTCTTTTGGATTTTCGGTAGCTCCACTACCACCTGAATGCCTACCTTTTTCTTTTCTTTCTTTTTCTGTCAAAGCGAAAACCTCTGTAATTTTTCTACGTGCAACCAAAGAAATTGTGTTTATATCAAGGTGTAAATAGCCGGCCTTACCCAAAACATTTTTATACCCTTCGGTTATAATTTTTTCCCTAAATTCCACAAACCTTTTGTCATGCTCAACGATTAATTCACAATTATAAACCAAATATCTTTCTTTGAAAGATTTGTCATGCTTTCGGGCCTCAATAATTTGGTAGCCCATCCCCGTTTCAGGAAGTGATAATAATTGCTTTTGAACATTGGGAGTTAACTTGAAAATCATTTAAAGATCCTCCTTTTATAATGTATTTGGGTTTTTATGGTTTACCTAATAAACATGAATCCTCAATTTTCACACCCTATATTACAGTTCAAGTTCTATTTTTACACCTGCCTCACCATATATGCGAACAGTTCGAAAATACTACCCGCTACTTGAAAAATTAACTTTCTGTAAAAAATCAAAGGGAGTAGCGATCTTTGGATGTAGCCAATGGACCTTGCCTGCCCGCTTTATTAGTCTCTTATCCCAGGTTAAGAAAAAATTAATATTTGCGCTATGTGCGGTCATAAGATGAATCGCATCCATGTTTTCAATATTAAATATGGTTATGAGTTCCTCCAAAAAAACAATTTCATTGTTTAGATCTTTTTCCAATAAAAGTTCGGGGGGAGAAACACCTGCAGCAGAAATCAAACCCGAAAAGGTGCATTGAGGATAGTGAAGTTGGCAGTCATCCCAAAATTTCCATTCGTCCTCTTCTAAGGCTTCTAGTTTTTGCTGTGTTTTTTTTGTTTCCTGTAATATTTTAAATAATTTTTGATTGCGTGCAGCGTTACATGATCCAAAATAGTGGTCTGTTGATCTTTTGCTTTGTTCTGAGCAGATTTCATGACCAATGTAAAGGCAAATTTCCCCATCATTCGCTTTCCTTTTTAATTCAACATGTTCAGGACAATTGCCGCCCCCAATAATTATGTTAGTATCAAGAAATACTTTCACGGAAATCCCTCCAGGTATTTTTGCAGGCAGTTTATATACACTAGAAGGCACATATTTCTTGCTTTGCCCTCTAATCATTGCTTTTAGTTGATAAGGATAATGATGTATGGGTGAAAAATACTTCCCTATTAAAAACCGAATGCTTTTTTTTGGAAGGCATGTTATGCCCCCGGGCTTCAATGCTTTGGCAGCCCATCCCCGTTTCAGGAAATGATAATAAATGTCTTTGAACGTCAGAAGTTAACCTGAAAATCATTTACCCCCCCCTTTTTTTTACAACAATTACTTAAAATACATCCCTTTTCCACAGCAGCAGCCGCCTGCCTTTGAACACCGCCCCCCGGCCGTATCTGCGCCGCAGCATGTCCAGAACCGGCGTGATCTTTTCTTCCTTCGAATCCCCGCCGGGGATCAGCGAAAGCTGGCTTTCCCTCTCCAGCCCGGAGGCCTTGATACCAACCAGGCGCCAGGGAGGGTTCCCGCAGCAGCGGGTGAAAAGCTCAGCGGCGGCCTTAAAGATTTTTTCATCGCTGGCCATAGACTCGGACAGGGTGAAGGACCTTGTTTTTAAGCTAAGGTCGGGAAACTTAAGCTTCAGGCCAACGGTCCTGGCTGTAAGCCCTTTGGAGCGCAGGCGGTAGCCGATCTCCGAAGCAAGGTCGAAGAGGACAGCCAGAATGTAATCCTTTTCGTAAACATCCCGCGGAAAGGTGATCTCCTCGGATATTGATTTTTGCTCGGTATTAAGCTCCAGCTTTCTGCTGTCCCGGCCAAAGGCATATGCTTTGAGCTCGGCGGCTGCGGTTGGGCTGCCGGCAATGCTTTTCAGCGCCTCCAGCGGGAAAGAAGCCAGCTCACCGACAGCCTTTATGCCAAAGGCGTTCAGCTTCGCTTCTGTCACAGGCCCCACCCCCGGCAGAAATCTTACGGGAAGCGGCCATAAAACCTTCTCCACATCTTCAGGATATAGAGCCATGATGCCGTCCGGCTTGGCCAGAGAGCAGGCGATCTTGGCCAGAAGCTTGTTGATGGAAACCCCGATGCTCAGCGGCAGGCCCAGCCCTTCCCGGACGGCAAAACGGACCTCCCGGGCTGTCTCCAGGCCGGTGCCTGCTTTTACAGCCAGGTACGCTTCATCGATGGAGACTTGTTCAATGTCGGGGGTAAACCTGTCGAATATATCCATCACCTGATCCGATACTTCTTTATACCTGGGCATGTTTACCGGTAAAACTACCGCTTCGGGGCAGAGTCTCAGGGCCTTTTTCATCGGCATGGCAGACCTTACCCCAAACTGCCTGGCCTCGTAGGAACAGGTGGAGACAACGCCCCGGGAGTCAGGATCGCCGCCCACGACGACGGGCCTGCCTTTCAGCCCAGGGTTGTCCAACTGCTCCACAGAGGCAAAGAACGCATCCAGGTCGCACAGAAGGATCTCCTGCTCCATAAAAGCACCCCCTCATAATCCCTCTTATTATAAAACCGGTTGTGTTGATAGCATTCAGGATAAAATGCCCGGCCAGCAGATTAGGCTTAAATAAATACTTCTTCGACTTAGTTTCTAAAAATTTGCCACATCAAGAGTCCAAGGCATCGTAACGGAGCAATCGCTCATAATAATCTTCTGAAAGCATATCCCTGGCAGCCAGCAAATGATTAAGGTAAACTTTAGTCGGCTTTAGACCTTCCCCGGTTTTGTCCGAGCGGGCAATATAAGTTAATGCTTCTTCCTCACCTGCAGCTGCCAGCACCCTCACTTTTTTGCGATCATAATGATTCGGAAAACCTTCATATTTGTCTAATTTTTCAATATCAGTATCCGGAAGATCATATAAAACCCCTTCGACAACCCCATTTACATTGAGAACTATGTTTGCAAACCCTTCAGCGGGATTACGGGACGCTATTTTATTAAACCTTAAAGTATAACCCTTAAGGGTTGCAGGAATTCTTTCAGTATAGTTTATATTCCTTTCTTTCATCTTTTGAGGGTTCATATTAGAACCATAGGCAAAATATTTCATACCAATTCTCCTCGTATAATAGTATTAAGGTTTAAAAATCAACCTTTTTTCAAGTTAATATTTCTGGGTAAATCTTGTTATAAAATTTCCAGTTGTTATTTAATCTTAGACCTGCCTATGGGATAATAGGATCATTGGAACATTTAACCAGGTTAAAGTTTAGCTCACTCCGATTGAAAGTTTTTGGCCGAACAATTGCATCTATTTTTTGGATGTTCAGTTCACGCTTTAGGTCAATTAATACAAGTTGTGATGCTGTTCCAGTTAGCGCGACCAGAACAGGTTTTCTTCCTTGAAATGAAAAATATTTATTAAAGCTATGTTCTAGCATTAAATATGAAGGACGAAAATCATGCCCCCACATAGACACACAATGCGCCTCATCTATTACTGCATAATTCACATAAATATCTATAGCATTAACTAAACGTATCGCATTCCTAAAACCAGGCCTTTGGAGACGTTCCGGAGATATAAAAACTATGAGGTTACTTGTTAGTATTTTGCCAACTTCATCATCCTTAACCTTACTGCCAGCATGCCATGGGAATACCCTTCTATCCCATACTGTTCTGTTAACCCCTGCGCTTGATCATTCATCAAAGCCACTATGGGGTCAATTACACATGTTATGCCTGGTGTCAACAATGAAGCTAGTTGGTAGCAAAGTGATTTTCCGGCACTTGTAGGCAAAAGTCCAATAGTAGATTTTTGAGCAAGAATGTTGCTAATGATTTCTTTTTGGCCTTCGCGCATTTTATACTTACGAAAATAGTCTTGGATAAAGGAATTTAATATACCATCTATTTCTTCATTGTTTTTATTGATTTTCCGGATACTCGATAGGTAGCCAAAGCGAACCGGTTCATTGTGTTTATAAGTTTGTCTTACGGCTCCTGAATATTTTGCGCCTGCTAGTTCTGGCTTTGTAAGGTTATTACACTTTATGCCCACATCTAATAATAATTCTACACCATCAAAACTGTCACATTCCTTTACTGATATGCCTGGTATGTGGGCTTTCCCATATTTGTAATCTGTATTTCTTTTAACATGTAGCTCTATTGCTGGCATATTAAAGTCTATGCCATATAATTTGCATAAACGTGAAAGACGGTCCATAAAACTGGCCAAGGATAGTTCAGCACATTCCAGATCACGCTCTATCATCCCAATACTAATACTACTATATGAAACAGGCCTTCTTTGAGCCAGAAATGTAATAGGAGACGTTCAACCCTCGTTACAAGTGATGGAAGTAAGAATAGATAATTTGAAGCCAATTGCATTTCTGAACGGGTATTATTTTCAACTGTTAAATATTTGAAAGCGCCAGATTCGTTCAGGTCTTGTTCAATTTGATCATAAAGACTGCTCTCGTAAATATACTTGTTCTCCATGCGACGAGTATTGATTCCAACTTTAATAAACTCCTTATCTCTTTTTTCATCCAACGTTATTTGCCTAGGATCGAAGTGGTTCCCTGGTTCAAGTAAGAGGCCTCTCACATTTGGCATACTTATTAAAAAATCAGCCCTTTGGCCGATAAATCCTTTTGCAGCTTCTCTATCAATAATACTTCCTATATCTACTTGGGTTTCAATGCAGTGTGCGATCTTGCCACCAAACCTCTCCACTAAACGAACAAATAAAGCTTTCTCGTTTCCTGGGTGTTTTGGGTCAAAATCAACATCATCAATATCGCCACACCATGGATTGATTAGATAAAGTTCATATACGTTTCTCTAAGTATTTCGTCAAATGAATATTTAATGCTTCCCTGTTCATTTAGTTCTAATTCTGTTAGAAAAAAAGGGGCACCATAGTTTTTAACAATGGTTTTTTCAGTAAAATAGGAGCAGAAAGGCCGTTTTCCCCTTAATAACGTTTTTAAGAAAACATCGTAAAGAAATTTGTCCTCTTCTGTTGGCTGGTAATGATGTGAATTATTAATAAGTGTTATTTGGCAGTAAGGCAGTGTGTTATTCCATTCACATTCTAAATAATTAGCTCGAATAAAGCTCAATTCACTTGCAAGCTGTTCAAATAAAATTGTCTTCTTCATTGTCAGCTATTTCCTTCTTCCATACATATACTACTCATTCACTTATTCTCATAATCTCAACTGCAGATTGGAATTCGTCAGCAACCAATAAATTCAATTTATGGAATTAAAATCTATTTCAATAGATGTAGATTCTGTCCCAACAACTGGTACTCCTTCTTTGACTTCAGAACCAACCGAAACCAATAATGATAAGCCATCAGATATTGCAGTGTTTTCATCATGTGTCAATTCCAAAAAAACTGTTCCTTTACCTCCGCCGGTAGGCGTTTGGCTATGATTACGGCCAATTTCTACAAAGCTTTTCCATTCTGATTCTGAATCGGATGTATTCCAAATCGCCGCATTATCACTGGCTTTATTGCCACTACCATCAGGAAAACTAGATAAAGCACTTGATATATTCCATCCCACTGGAATATAGAATGAAACACCACCCCAATCGTTTTCTCCAATTATAATTGAGGCAACAATCGTAATCCTAACTTTATCATGGCTATTTTGAACATAAACATTGCCTTTCGCAACCGTGTTGGAATTAAGAAGTTCTGTACTAACCTCAAATTCTTTTACTTGAATTATATTTTCATTCATCGTTGTATAACTGTCTTTTCCCTTATTACTGCTGCATGCCGTTAAAGAGAATAGGGCAAGAAATAATAACGTCCATAAAATAGCGTGCTTTTTCATTCAATCACCTAATCATTAGTCGCTTTATTCTGCTAACATTCATATACATTTTTTTAAGTTGTGTCGCATTATTAGCCTTAAGCGCGTCATAAGGAGATATCGATATACGGCAGGCAAGGTATACGTGAAGATGCCTAATAATAGCCTTTTTAGTAGAGTTCAACAAATTGCAAAGCATTGCCCCCTTGGAGTATTACTAATCTATGATTAATATAATGTTTATCCCTTTAGAATGGCTTAAAACTAAATTTCCACGCGTAAAACATTATTTCGATATCTGTCTTATTAGTCATTAAATCATAGTAAAAATCCTCAAATGCTGGCAGAATACCATTGCATACAATAATTCCTTTAACTTTCTCCATTCCATATTTAATTTTAACATCCTGCTCCAATTCTCTCTTATAACCGTGTATTTGCTTATAAGCTTCCTTGCCTATCAATCCTTTCTTAATCTCTACAACAATAAGTTCTTTTTTTATTTCATTTTTTAAAAGGACATCAATTCTTCGATTCGAATTTAGAACAATCTGTCTATAAAGAAATTCATAGTCCTTGTTTAAGTTTTTGGGATTGCTAACAAGGAAATCCTCTATGTCAATTTCATCCAATTGCAGAATCTCTTCATTGCTTAAATATACATCTTTTAGCCGTTCTTCCCTTTGTAAAACTAATATCTCCTTTATTAACAGCTCAATATCATTATTATCGAGTTCCTTCCATGACCTCAATGAAGATGATATTGCGGCAAATTCTGTTTGTTTTTCATTCAAATTTACTCTTTTGGAGAATTTATTTAAAATACTACGGGTTAAGGGAAGTGGCGTTTTTAACTTAAACGATCTTACTGGATTGCCAAAAACAATGGTATCATACTGATCCGAGGGTTCCCTTTTTAAATGTGGATTTCTATATTTTGTTGAAATCATAACGTCTTTCCATGCAATAGAAGCAGGCATAACTTCCTCGACATGATAATACGCGGTGATTACTCTTTGATTTCTACTGCTTGTGTGAAAGAATAGAAAGTCTCCCTTTTTTACCTTTTCCAAAAGCTTCTTTCCTCTTTCACCAACATCACCATAGGTGTATTCATCCAACATCGGGTCTTCATGCCCATCTATTTTCCTTGGATCTATATAAGGTATTAAATAACTGGTCACATTTCACCTCTTTCGTTGCGTTTGTATTACATTAAAACGACTTATTGTAAAAGTTTTTTCTTCCCCAGCCTTCCCTCTTCAGCTTTCATCACTTCCAAAAAGCCAGCCTGGGACCTCTACGTGCGGATTAAGAAGCCGAGCAATTTCCAGCTCGTCACCTTCTATATGATTTAAGATCCGTTCAATCAAGTCTGGAGCAATTTCATAAGCCAACAAAGCTGTGCGGCAAAGTTTATATCCAAGGTTTCTCTTGCCCTGCTGAATAAAATAACAACCACAGGCAAACAAATCCCCAATGGTTACGGGTATTGGACCATAACCTTCCATTTTCTTCTGAAGGCGATACAAGTCCAATTCTCCTATTATTTTCCTAATATCTTCGTTGCCCATAACATATCCTCTTTTCATTAAACTTCTTCTTACCTTTAATATTTACTGCGGCGGCCTGCAAACCCCGCATGGGCTATAATCCTGATTCTTCGCATTCTACACACTATCAAACCATATTTGATTTTCCGAAACAATGCTCTCTGCATACCGACAAACAGGATAATGATATTTATCCGACTTAATACTCCCTATAAAGACACCATTTCCAGGCTCTGAAGTAACCGGCACTATTGGAGTAGGCTCAAATTTAAACGGGACAATGGAATTGTCTATATTGTAACTCTGTCCGTCAGTGGTAATTACAATATCCCCGTTAAGATCTGTCCGGTAAATATCTAACCCAGCTGCGCTAAGCTTCTGAAGTGTCTCCTCATGTGGATGGCCATAAGTGTTACCCTCACCGACCATGATTACAGCTATTTCTGGATCTACTGCTTGAAGAAAGGCTGTCGAAGTGCTTGATTTGCTTCCATGATGGCCAACTTTTAACACTGTGCTTGTAGGTTGGACTCTGCTTTGTAGAAGGATCTGCTGTTCACTGGGTTCTTCCGCATCGCCGGTGAACATAAAGCTTACCTGGTTATACGTTACCTTTGCCACGATAGAGGCATCATTAAGATGGGCTGGGGATGGAGATGAGGGATGAAGGATTTCGAGTTTGACCCCGCCGCCTAAGTCACGGCTCATTCCGGCCCGGCCTTCAGCAAATTTTATATTTTTTGTATAAATCAGATTCAGGTAATTCTCGAATGTCTTTTGATACCAGGGTCAATAACTTCTATCACAGGGAACTCCTGCAGAACACTGGGCAGGCCTCCTGAGTGGTCTTCATGGGGATGGGTCGAGATTACCAGGTCAATACTTGAAATCCCGGCTTTCTTAAGATAGCTTACAATTTTCTGATCGGCTGAACGGGGACCACCATCAATAAGGATAGTGATATTGTCCGAAAGTATTAGGATACTGTCGCCCTGGCCGACATCAAGGAAATGGACGGCCACTTCCTTCTTTGAAGACCCATCCCCATCCGTTGGGATTTTTGGTTTGCCGTCTCCACGAGTGATGTTAATGGTACTCGTAGCCCCGTCCCAGACAACTTCATCGCCCAGGGCTTCTCCAACAAAACGGAGCGGGATATAAGTCCTGCCGTCGATAATCTGTGCCAGCACCTGGATAGTCGTTGCCTGGCCGTTTACAGTCGGCTGGTTGCTGCCTATCGGTATTCGGACCGTATTACTGTCCCGGGTGCCCACAGCAGTTTCCGTGTCAGCTTCCCAGTCAACTTCAGCGCCCAGTGCTTCAAAGAAAGCCCGCATAGGTGCCAGTGTCCGACCGCTCTGGATGAAGGGATGGTTGTCCAACTGAAGTTGAGTACCATCAATATAACACTAATATCCTAAATTCCCGGTAAAATTATAACTATGTTTCCAAATTAATCCCCAAGCTCTCTAAAATATGACGCTGCGGCTTAGTAACCTCAGTAAGGATATGACCATATTTTCCCGAGTAGCGAACCTTGGTCAACGTCTCCATTTCCAAAAGGAGCTCACGGGTTGTATACTTTTCGATCAAGCCTGTGTTTCTCATCTTTTTACGCAGAGCACTCATGAAGATAAGCGCAATGAACTGGACAAAGAGCCTGCCATCCATGGATGCTGAGCTATGGATGCGAAGACGTTTCATGTCTAGCTGGTTTTTCAAGTCATCAAAACACTTCTCCACAGCGTCTTTGTTTCGATACACTCTAAGCGCTTCCACAGGATCTTTGATATCGTTAGTCAAGAGCACATAAAAGCCGGCATAACGGTTGCGGAATTGCTGGATAGCATCGTTGTTAAAGAGTACTTTTTTGCCCCGTACTGGTGTCTCTTTGATCGTAAAAAAAGCTTTGTAA
>LSQX01134885.1_pt2 | contig 10829 bp, 13 predicted proteins | sample 654561 | NCBI WGS metagenome assembly LSQX01 (sample SAMN04489861, study PRJNA283612) | anaerobic digester metagenome | isolation source: 4 biogas reactors fed with cattle manure at either 37C or 55C with and... | place: Denmark: Kongens Lyngby | collected 2014 | reverse complement strand
CCATAAGGTGTCCTGAATTATAAGGGAAAGCATTCATAATAATGAAACAAAGTTTTCCACGGTGCACAATGAGATATTTGTCGTCCTCTTTTAATTTTGGAAAATCACAAAAAATACAATCAGTTTCTTTTTTAGAGCCTTCATCAGCATTTGAAAGTATATATTGCTTACGCCAAGGGGCAAAAACACAGTCCATAATTTCACAACCTTTGTAAAAATATAAGTGCATAGTATGCCTATATTATAGCGCCAACTGTTTATTTAGGTATAAAAACAGGGTAAAATGTACTAAAGGTACAATATACTTATATTAAGATAACAAGAGAAGAGGCGATTTAAATGAAGAAAAGTAAAAAGTTCATAATATTTCTCGTGTTGGTATCTTTAGTAGTCACGTTCGCGAGCGTTGCCAGTGCATCGGAAAAGGCACACGAAAGACGTATTAGACTTGCCACAGATCTTATTAACGAAATGTCACAACAGGATGACGCAGATAGCCTGGGTAACGTTATTAAATCAGGAGTAGGCGTTGCAATATTTCCCGCAGTAACAAAAGCAGGACTTATTGTCGGAGGACAGACCGGAGAAGGTGTAGTTTTTATTCGTAACAAAAACGGCACGTGGTCAGGGCCTGCCTTTATGAGCATTGCAGGAGCGTCTATAGGATTTCAAATTGGTGTTCAGTCAATAGGATTAGTTCTTGTAATTACCAACGAAGATGGCCTTAGAGCATTTACAGGCGGCAACAGTTTCAAGCTCGGAGCAGATGTATCTATCGCAGCAGGTCCCGTTGGACGCGCCGCCTCTGCATCAACAGATGGAACAGCAAAAGCTTCTATATATAGTTATTCAATTACAAAGGGACTTTATGCAGGCATTTCGCTAGAAGGTTCTGTTATAAACCAAAATAGAGATGCCAATAAAGCGTATTGGCATAAAAACATGTCTGCTAATGCCGCTCTCAAGAAACCTGCAACAGACAAAAGAGTTGCACCGCTTATCGCAGCACTTAAAAGACTCATATGGAAAGCGAAGGACATGTAATAACTTCGACAAAATAAAGAAAGATCAAATAGTTATTCATAAAAAACAAAAAAGAAGAGGCTCATTCACATTTAGAGCCTCTTCTTTTTTGTTTTCGAAACACATAAGCACTATTTTTTGCAATTTAAATTGCAACGTTTGCAGGAATTAGCATCACATGTAAGCGTCTGCGGAAGCTTTTGGTCGTGCTGATTGTCTTTATGGATTCCGTAAAGAGTTTCGTAAATCGGTAGATACATTTTAAGCAAAGCCTCTACCCTATTATGACAAGTTATATCATTACAAAGATCAACAGTTTCTTTTATGGAATCAAAATCTTTTGCCCCATCCATTATAGCTTTTAATACTAAGTTTTTTGTCGCGCCTGTTTTCTCGCATATAACAAAGCTCGTAGGAACATCCCTCATAAGTTGTTCAATGGTCGTCATGTAAGTCACGCCTTAATTTTCAATGTTCTTATAGGAATGTTTGCAAGAGAAAGAAAGCCAAAATTTTCGTAGAATGGCACACCCTCTTCTGTGGCAAGTAAAACAAAAATATTATGTGATCTAAAGGCGACCGCAGCCATAGAATTCATCAGCAGTTTTGCAAAGCCACGCCTTCTGTACTCAGGGAGAGTTGAAAAAGAATAGAGGCCGCAAGCTCTGTTGCTATAACATAGCAAGCCTGAACATACAGCAATGCCCTTATCTTTCAGAATAAATAATTTGTTTTCTCGACGGCTTATTAAGTATTTGGTGAAGTCAACGTAACTTTCGGAAACTGGTGTTTTACCTTCAAATCCCATCCAAGAAGCAATGGCCCATGTTTCAGCTTCAGAAAGACTTGTTATTTCAACGCAACTTGTGTCAGATACATACGTCTTGTTTTTATCACTTAAATACATAGCTGTATAGTTATTCGTTGTATGTAAACCTAAAGATTCAAGCATTTTTGGTAACTGTTCACCTAAATCAGGAAATTCCGGTGCAACAAAAGGAACCTTTTGCTTATTAAATAAATCCAGAGATTTTTTAACTTCACATTGAGTTGTTAAAGAATTGAAAAGAACATAATTATCATCTTCAGAAGGCAATCCCGACATTGAAACAAGCGACCCTGAAGGCAAAACCGTTAGGCTCCCCGCAGGATTTTTCCCCAGCATCATCATTGTTGAAAAGAAATTTTCTTTAAAAATATCTAGTTCACACATTTCTTCAACTCCGTTTCTTTAATCGACATAAGCATTATAATTGTAATCTCCACTATAGAATAACAAAAGAAGGAGAATTTTTATGGCTAAAGAAAAAAAATCAAAGAAAATTGTTTCGGTAGATGGCATTAGCATTGGAGTAAAAGAAGACATTGGCCTGTCATTGGGCGCACTTCTTGGCCAAGAGTCACCTAAAAACGAAAACGGAATTGAGAAAAAAGTTGACTCAGAGCAAAAAATAAAAAATTCTGAACAGGACATTTTGCCTCGTTTACAAAAACTTTCTAAAGTTATGCTTCGCCGCAGAACATCAGGATTTGGCGGCAAGACAGTTACACAGGTTACTCTTCCTAATGAGTGCAATATAGAACTGGAAATATTGTCAAAAGAGCTTAGAAAAGGACTTGGTTGTGGATCTCGCGTCGAAGAAGGACTTATTTTTTTACAAGGGGATATCTGTGACCGAGCAGAGGCATGGTTTTCGAAAAAAGGAGTAAAAAAAGTACAAATAGATTAAAAAATAACTTCGAAAACCGAAGTTTATTCAATTAAAAATCTCCGGTTTTTTCCGTTGTATGTAAAAAAGCTTGTTATTCTCGATGTTTAGCCTACTCTTCATTTTCCACATTGCGTGGGTCTGTCTGAGTCGTAGAATCTAACCCTTTAAGAGTTCTAATTTCTTTTCTTAGTAAGAATAGTTCTTTTTCAAGACGAGATAATCTTGTTCCCATGGCTTCAGAACTTACATGAGAAAGTTTTTCGTCCAAACGGTTTCCATTAATTTTTATGGTCCTAGCTCTCATTCCAGCAACAGTGGCGTTTGCAGGAACATCTTTCAACACAGCACTGTTGGCTCCTATACGAGAGTTATCTCCTACTGTTATTGGCCCCAATATCTTTGCGCCACTCCCAACGAAGACATTAGATCCTAAAGTCGGATGACGCTTGCTTCCCTTATCTTTTCCTGTTCCACCAAGAGTAACGCCCTGATACAGAGTTACATTATCCCCAATAACTGAAGTTTCTCCTATGACGACTCCTGCTCCATGATCAATAAAAAACCCTTTGCCGATTTTTGCTCCTGGATGTATTTCTATTCCTGTCCACCAACGAACAAAAAGAGATAAGAATCTAGGAAGAACAGGGATATGCAAAGTTGAATGCATAAAATGAAAAATTCTGTGAAACTCTATCGCTAAAAACCCTGGAGTACATAAAATAATTTCCAGAAATCCTTGTACTCCGTGTCTAAGAGCAGGATCATTATCCATTGCGGCCTTATAATCACTCTTTAGGTATTCCCAAGCCTTCATCTAAACCACTCCTAACATTCAAATAAAAAGCCCTGTCGTTTTCGACAGGGCTTGTATTACAAAGGTATAAAAAGTCAAACTGTCGTTGTTATGTACGCAACGACAAACAAGCCGTGCGGATTATCTTACGATATTCTCCGTACAGCAACAAAAGTTTATTCTTATTTCACGTGAAGTCATATTAATTAACATAAAAGGTATTATAACGGTTATCTTGATAATGGCAAGCAGAAGAGCGCTTTCGATTTGAAAAGATCTTCATATATTAAAACATATCCATATAATAAGGAAAGAAAAAGCAAAAGCTTTGGCAAGCCCCTTAAATATAAATAAGAAAAGAGTACATTCCTTGTTAATCGTGATAATTTGGCAAACTATTTATTATGTAAGTTTGTATATAGAAATTTAGAAAAAAGAGCAACGAAACATTAAAAAGGTTCTAAGATGGACATTTCCCAATAGAAGCATAGGATAAAAGTGTGCTAAGAGACGTAATAAATTCCCAAACAAACAAGGGTTGGACGAAGCTCGAAAATTAAGATTAGACAAAATCGAAAATCTTGTTAGAATACTTGATAGAGGCTTGCATTTCTAAAATTCATACTGTATAATCCTTACACTTGTATTTTGGAGATCCGCCTCTTGATTGCGGGTCTCTTTTAATTTGGAATAAAAACGCGCCCAAAGGGCATAATCTAAAGAACAGAAACAATCAGGGAGGAAAACAGCAATGGCAAAGGAACATTTTGTACGTAATAAGCCCCACCTTAACATCGGTACAATCGGACACATTGACCATGGTAAGACGACACTAACAGCAGCAATAACAAAGACACTGGCACGTAAAAACGAGTCAGACTTCACCCCTTTCGACATGATCGACAAGGCTCCTGAAGAGAGAGAACGTGGCATCACAATCAACATATCCCACGTTGAATACGAGACAGAAAATCGTCACTATGCCCACATCGACTGTCCTGGTCACGCTGACTACATCAAAAACATGATCACAGGTGCAGCGCAGATGGACGGAGCAATACTAGTTGTCTCAGCAGCAGACGGACCAATGCCCCAAACCAGAGAACACGTACTTCTAGCACGTCAGGTTAGCGTACCAGCACTTGTTGTATTCATGAACAAATGCGACATGGTAGACGACCCTGAACTCCTAGACCTAGTCGAAATGGAAATCAGAGATCTACTCAGCAAATACGATTTTCCTGGAGACGACATTCCTATCGTTCGCGGAAGCGCACTCAAGGCACTTGAGTCCGACGAAGACAACGACTGGACCAACGCAATATTTGAACTCATGCAGGCATGTGATGATCACATCCCCGCCCCTGAAAGAGCCCTTGACCAGCCATTCCTCATGCCTGTTGAAGACGTATTTACAATCACAGGCCGTGGAACAGTTGTAACGGGCCGAGTAGAAACAGGACAAATCAAAGGCGGAGACGAAGTAGAAATCGTTGGACTTAAAGAGACGCATAAAACGACAGCCACAAGCCTTGAAATGTTCAGAAAAATACTTGACGGAGCTGAAGCTGGAGACAACGTCGGAGTACTCCTTCGTGGAGTAGACAAAGACGATGTTGAACGCGGACAAGTACTTGCTAAACCGGGAAGCATCAAACCCTACAAGCACTTCAAAAGCGAAGTCTACGTACTCAAGAAAGAAGAAGGCGGACGACACACTCCCTTCTTTACAGGCTACAAGCCTCAGTTTTTCTTCCGTACAACAGACGTAACCGGAGAAATCAAACTTGCTGAAGGCATAGAAATGGTAATGCCTGGAGACAACAGCACATTTGAAGTCAACCTTATCGTTCCTGTAGCAATGCGTGAAGGCCTTCGTTTCGCAGTACGTGAAGGTGGTCGCACAGTTGGCGCAGGAGTCGTTACAGAAATTATCGATTAACAGAAATTAAATAACAATTGGGCGGTTGTTTAGCACAATCGCCCGTTATCACTTATATATCTATCTTATATTTATCTGGAGTGAACGAAAATGGCAGACATAGTCGGTCTTCAATGCACAGAATGCAAACGTCGCAATTATGTGACTTTTGTAAATAAGAAAAAAGCCACAAAAAAGCTTGAAAAAAAGAAATACTGCAAATTTTGTGACTTACACACCTTGCACAAGGAGTGCAAGTAGGGTAAGATATCCACTACACGCAGGTCTGTAGCTCGAATTGGTAGAGCACCGCACTCCAAATGCGGGGGTTGAGGGTTCGAATCCTTCCAGGCCTGCCAATTTTTATTTGGAAATAACAAAGCTAATTAAAGAAGAAACATTACTAAAGTCGAAAAATGAGGAGGTCGGGGTGAATGAAAAAAGTCCTCGGCTACTTCCGGGAGTCAAGAGCTGAACTTAAGAGAGTCACTTGGCCCACAAAACAGCAAGTGTGGTACTCAACATTAGTTGTTATCGTGGTGACACTTATCGCCTCAGCATATCTCGGATTGGTAGATCTTTTACTTACTGGAGTTCTCTCCAGAATAATTTAATTAATATCGAATGAAGAATTTTAGAAACGGCTGTAACCTGGAGGTGAAGGGGATCGCGGTCCTCTTATTCGCATGAGCGATTTATTTAGCAACTCACAAAAGCGCCATTGGTACATAGTACAGACATACTCTGGATATGAGAATAAGGTTCAAGCAAACTTAGAACAGAGAATTGAAAGCATGGAAATGGAAGACAGAATTTTCCGTGTTCTTGTTCCTATTGTTGAAAAAGTTACCGTCAAAGACGGAAAAACAAAACAAACAAAACGGAAACTTTTCCCAAGTTATGTGATGGTTGACATGATACTTGAAGACCAATCCTGGTATGTCGTTCGGCATACACCGGGAGTAACTGGTTTTGTCGGTTCCGGCAACCACCCTATTCCACTTACACCCAAAGAAGTCGACGAAATAATGAGCAAGCTTAGCAAAGAAGCGAAGCCAAAACTGGAACTCAACTTCGTGGTCGGTGATAAGGTGCGCGTCAACACAGGTCCATTTTTAGGTCAAGTTGGACCAGTTATAGAAATAGATTCAGATAAAGGCAAGGTAAAAATAAGTCTTTCTGTTTTTGGAAGAGAGACAGTTGTTGAAGCTGATCATCTTGAACTTGAGAAATTATAGGAGTTTAAATTAAAATATATTTTGTCAATGCATCTTGAAAAAGAATAATTGCCCGAAAAGGGCCTTTACAATAGTAACAAAACCAAGGAGGTAACACCAAATATGGCAAAGAAGGTAATTGGAGAGCTTAAACTACAACTCCCCGCAGGGAAAGCAACACCGGCTCCTCCAGTAGGACCAGCACTAGGACAACGTGGAATTAATATCATGGAGTTTGTTAAAGCGTTTAACGCTAAGACAGCAGATCAAGTTGGAATGATAATTCCGGTCGTAATTACAGTTTATGTTGACCGTAGCTTTTCATTCATTCTTAAGACGCCCCCCGCAAGTATTCTTATTAAGAAAGCGGCAGGTAAGGAAAAAGGCTCAGCTGTCCCGAATAAGGACAAAGTGGGTAAAATAACGAGAAAACAGGTAAAGGAAATTGCAACAATTAAGATGCCTGATCTTAACGCTAACGATATTGACGCAGCTATGCGGATGATCGAAGGAACGGCAAGATCAATAGGGATTGAAGTAATAGGTTAAAAGCTTAATTAAGAATAAAGGCCGCATAGCGGTCGATAGTGGAAGAGAGTCCTATGAGGCTTTCGCTAATACCACAAGGAGGAAAAAACAATGATAAAAAGAGGAAAACGCTACAAAGCAATACTTGAAAAAGTCGATCTAGCAAAAATGTACTCTCTCGATGAGGCTGTAGCTCTTGCAAAAGAATGCGCGACAGCAAAGTTTGACGAAAGTCTTGAGTTGCACGTTCGTCTCGGAGTAGATCCCCGTCATGCGGATCAGCAAATCCGCAGCACAATAGTTCTTCCTCACGGAACAGGACGCACAAAGAGAATTTGTGTTCTTGCTCTTGGCGATAAGCAGCAGGAAGCTAAGGATGCGGGCGCGGATATAGTTGGAGGCGAAGCTCTCATAAAAGAGATTTCAGATGGCATGATGGATTTTGATTCAGTTATCGCTACACCGGATATTATGAAGTTCGCTGGTCGTCTCGGCAAAGTTCTCGGACCTAAAGGGCTTATGCCAACAGCGAAGGCAGGAACAGTAACATTCGATGTTGCCGACGCTGTAAAAGAAATCAAAGCTGGCCGTATTGAATTCCGTGTAGATAAAACAGCAATTACACATAATGCAGTAGGAAAAGCTTCATTTCCACTTGAGCACCTTCAAGCTAATGTCAAAGCTCTTTTCCGTGCAATCGTTAAGGCCCGCCCTGCAGTTGTAAAAGGAACATATGTTAAATCGCTATCCCTTACATCTTCTATGGGTGTTGGAATAAAGGTTGATCCAGTACAAGCACAAAAGGATACCGCTGGACTCTAGCTTTTATGATATAGAATGGCACTTTTAATCGACAAAATACAAATGCTCCCCGCAAGGGGAGCATTTGTTATATTCTTTTTATGTAATTATACAATCGATTAGAACGCTCTTTCATGGACAGAGAAGGGGCGTTTTGTTGTTTGTGCAAGGAATCCCCTTGCTTATCAACAATGTCCCTGACAGTGCCAATAAACCCCCTTCTCTGTCTTATTATAGCTAACACTGCCTATAAGACTTTATCAGGAGAGCTATTGCTGAAATAAAAACAAGAAAAGTACCTTTGAGCTCTATATATATACGTCATTAACGTCTCTATAGAACGTGTATATTGGCAAATTAATACATGAAAAGTGTCGAAAGAAGTTGACCAAAGTAGTCTTTAGTTGAATAAATATTCCAAAATAGCATACTGCTCATCATACAAATATGAGATTGGTGGTTTTTTAACACCAAACAGCCTTAGGAACCCGACACACAGAGTCCCTGGCTTTAAGATTTTAGGAAGCATATGAAAATACGGAGATTTTTGTTGTCACTGTAATAGAAGGATAAGTAAGGCCAAATTTAGGATTAGTTTTGAGTTCATATAATAAAGTGGAATAAAGGATTTATTGCTATCAGCAATAATGTATATATTTAGTTGTTTTAATGTCTTTTTATCAATAGTTAGCCAATAATTCAGAGCGATTCTTGTATATGCTTTATACTATCCGTTCCGAATGAGTATAAACATTCATTCGTCCATTTCGAACGAAGCCAATAAGCGTAATATTAGCTGCTTCTGCGGCAAGTACTCCTTGTTCAGTAGCAGCAGAAACACTCGCTATTAGCGGAATTTTTGAATATACACCCTTTAAGACCATGTCTTCAGGCAGTCGTCCAGATGTGAGAAGAATGGAATTTTCCGAGTTATATTTATGCTTAATTAGCCAACCTATAGCTTTATCTACTGCGTTGTGCCTCTTGATGTCCTCGGCAAGAAAAAGACGTTTTCCCTCGTGAGAAAGAAGAGCTGCTACATGTGTACAGCCTGTCTTTCTATAAAGAGGAGCTTCAGAGATCCATTTTATTCCTTCATCTATTAAAGAAGGTGGAACAGTCCAATCTGTCTTCGGAGGACGTATTTGTTGCTTTTTTTGTCGACATTCTATTTTGACTGAAATGGAAGATTCATCTATCTTCATAGAAATAACATCTTCAATATTATTTATTACATGATTTGTAAAAAGATTACCAAGAGCCCAAAGCTCCTCATTGCCAGGAGTCATAGTTATATTCGTCGCTACAGAGCAGCCAACGATAAAGGACATATGTTTTTCCGACAAAATAAGATCTTCTACCTCTATCCCCTCTCCGTAAATATTAAAACGGAGAATCTTTTTTTTGACGATAGACTTTTCCATAAGAATTCTCCTTTCAAAATAAAAATTATAATCTGCTATCCGTTTTTCAATTCTATAAGCACTTTTTCGAGCAAATCTTTTGATTCTCTAGTGAAACAAATTAAACGAACTTCGTCTATTTCGTTATTTTTCTCTAAAAACGCGGCAATGGTTTGGACCGCGATTTTTGCAGCTCTCTCATGTGGGAAGCCATAGACGCCGGTTGAAATTGCCGGGAAGGCAACGCTCTTGGCTCCTACACGTACGGCTTCCTTGAGACTATTTGTATATGCATTTTTTAATAACGAATCTTCATCATTCTTTCCGCCTTGCCAAACAGGACCTACGGTATGAATAACAAATTTTGTTGGTAGAAGGTAAGCAGCGGTTGTTTTCGCTTCGCCAGTTAAACAGCCACCAAGGGTCGCACATTCTTTCAAGAGTTCCGGACCAGCTGCACTGTGTATAGCTCCGTCTACTCCTCCTCCGCCGAGAAGCGAAGGATTTGCTGCATTAACAATAGCGTCTATTTTCTCTTTTGTTATGTCTCCCTGTTTTACATTGATCTTATAAAAAACATTTTTCTTCAAAAAAATCACTCCACAATCGTATTGTAGTAAATAAATTATATCTTAATGAAATGTTTTGTATAGAGCAAAAATATTGTTTATTTTTGCTTATTTATAGATATTAACTCCTTAAATCAGAAATATTAGGAAATAAGCAACAAATATGCTTGATTTGTTGTCTTAATAGGTGTATAAGAGGCAGAATGAACAGTAATTAACTTCCTTGAAAGGGGAGTCTTGAGTGAAAGAGACAAAACAATTTCCTAAAATGAGAGAAATCTACGGATCTCTTGTTTTTGATAAGAGGGCAATGAAGGAACGCCTTCCTAAAGATGCATACGAACATCTTCAGTCTGCAATGGAGGGCCTACAAAGGCTTGATTCAGGCATTGCTGACACAGTAGCAATGGCAATGAAGGATTGGGCAATAAGCAATGGAGCAAGTCATTGGGCCCATTGGTTCCATCCCCTTACGGAGCTTACTGCAGAAAAACACACTGCTTTTGTAACAGCAGACGAAAACGGGTCTCCGGTAGAATCTTTTTGTGGGAATGACCTTATGCAGAGCGAGCCAGACGCGTCCTCGTTCCCATCTGGAGGAACACGAAGCACATTCGAAGCACGCGGTTATAGTGCATGGGATCCTACAAGTCCAGCTTTTATCATAAAAAGCCCAAAGGGTGGCACACTTTGTATTCCGTCAGTTTTCCTTGCTTACGACGGCACGCCGCTAGATCTAAAAACATATCTTTTGCGTTCAACAGAGGCTGTTGAAACACGTGCAATGAAGATGCTCAAACTTTTTGGAAATCGTGGAGTTCGTTATGTGCGTGCTACAGTTGGAGGGGAGCAAGAGTTTTTC
>LSQX01121511.1_pt1 | contig 10829 bp, 6 predicted proteins | sample 654561 | NCBI WGS metagenome assembly LSQX01 (sample SAMN04489861, study PRJNA283612) | anaerobic digester metagenome | isolation source: 4 biogas reactors fed with cattle manure at either 37C or 55C with and... | place: Denmark: Kongens Lyngby | collected 2014 | reverse complement strand
CTCCCGAATCGCCGGAATTGATCCACTCGAAAGATCCTTCCCGCAAAACGGCAGGTCCTGTGTTAAGTACAACGGTTTATTACAGCCTATTGAACTTGATGACCGATTTTGCCCGTCTTACAGGTAACGAACAAGATATTGCCGGATATCAAGACCTTGCAGCAAAAATAAAAGAAGCCTACAACAACCGCTATTTTGATGCCGACTCGGCAAAATACGACAACAATACGGTAACGGCCAATATCCTATCCCTTCGTCTGGGATTGGTTCCCGAAGGATACGAGCAGCGGGTTTTCGACAATATTGTCCGAAAAACCGAGGTGGATTTCGATGGCCATGTCAGCACCGGAGTACTGGGAATACAGCATCTGATGTGTGGCCTTACCCAATACGGAAATGTGGATCTGGCCTATAAAATCGCTACCAACGATACGTATCCCAGCTGGGGTTATATGGTCAGAAAAGGGGCAACCACCATATGGGAGCTCTGGAACGGCGATACTGCCGATCCTGCAATGAATTCGGGTAATCACGTGATGTTGTTGGGTGATCTGATCATTTGGTACTATGAAGACCTCGCGGGGATCAAAAATGCACCCGAAAGTATCGCTTACAAAAAATTACTGATGGAACCCAAATTCCCAAAAGGATTAACGCATGTGAAAGCTTCCTACAATTCGGTTTATGGAGAAATTAAAAGCGAATGGACAAAGGAGAACGATTCTTTTTCATGGAACATTACTCTTCCTGCAAATACTTCGGCGCTGGTAAGATTACCCAAAGAACTGAATATTTCGGTACCCACTCAAAAAGGAATACGAAAGGTAACGGAAACCGATTCGCACATCGAAATCGAACTTGGATCGGGAACCTATCATTTAAGTTCTAACATATAATCTATCAAGCAATATAAAATAGAAAATAGGAAACATTAGAAAAACTAAAAAATCGTCTTATTAAGAAATAACAACCTATCAAACAACAGGATAATGAGAAACAAAAAACCACTTCAAGGAATAATAATTACCTTTTTAATTGCACTAATAACGTTTTCATGTAACACCGATAATAGTAAGATTGACCGTAAGGCTCTTGTCAAGCGCAACAATCCAATCATTGATTCAGTGGATTCACTATCCTCATTATCTGTTGGCAATGGTGGATTTGCCTATACGGTCGATATCACCGGACTCCAAACTTTTCCCGAAAAATACAAAAAAGGGGTTTCGCTTGGAACGCAAAGCCATTGGGGGTGGCATAGTTTTGCAAACGATAAAAACTTTCGCTTTGAAGAAACATTGAAAGAATACGATTTCGGCAGAGGAAGGGGAGAACTTTATTCGGTACAATTCGACGAACCGGGTCGTCAACAGGAAGCCGCCAACTGGTTTCGCATCAATCCGCACCGCCTTCATTTGGGAATTGTAGGGCTTGAACTTCCGGAAACAAAACCGGAAGAGGTGAAAGACGCAAGACAAGTTCTGGATATGTGGGAAGGAATCATCAAAAGCAATTTCAACATAAACAATGTTGCCTACGAAGTGAAAACCGTTTGTCATCCAAATATAGATATGATTGCCATACAGATGAAGGCAAGAGGCATGAAACCTGCTGTCAAATTTCGTTTTCCCTACCCTACGGGAGAACATTCGGACGACGCCTGCAACTGGAATGCCAACGATAAACATTCAACCACAGTGGTGCACACAACCGAAAATTCTGCTGTTCTCAAACGTGAATTGGATAGCACCGTTTATTTCGTAAAAATCCAATGGGAAAATAAGGCAGAATTAAAAGAAAAAACAAAGAACTATTTCGTATTGCACCCCGAAACAAACCAACTAAACTTTACATGTTACTTCTCACCTTCCTATCCCGAGGACAAAAATCCGACAACCGAACAATCCATTGCCACTGCAGCTGAATACTGGAATAATTTCTGGAAAAGCGGAGCTGCTGTTGATTTTTCGCAATGCACCGATCCACGGGCCAAGGAGTTGGAGCGGCGTGTTGTGCTCAGTCAGTACCTCACGGCCATTCAGTGCTCGGCTTCCACACCCCCTCAGGAGACGGGACTGACCTATAATTCATGGTACGGAAAATTTCATTTGGAAATGATTTGGTGGCATCAAGCGCATTTTGCCTTATGGAACAGACCTCAAATGCTGGAAAAGACACTTCCGTGGTATCACAAAGTCAAACCTGTGGCAAGAGAAATTGCCCAACGACAAGGCTTCGATGGTGTACGATGGATGAAGATGACCGACCCCACCGGAAGAGAGGCCCCTTCAAGCGTAGGCAGTTTCCTGGTGTGGCAACAACCGCACATTATTTACTTCGCTGAACTTCTCTACCGAGCAAATTCACAAACCGATGACAAAAAAAATATCCTGAACACTTATTATCCTTTGATAGAAGAAACGGCCAAATTTATGTACTCCTTTGCTTCTTACGATAAGGAGAAAGATCGATATGTATTGAAAGGATTGATACCGGCACAGGAAACATTAAAAGCATCGGAAACGGTAAATCCTCCTTTTGAACTCTCCTATTGGCATTTTGCAATGGAAACAGCTCAAAAATGGCGGGAACGAAAAGGCGAAAAAAGAGTACCCGAATGGGATACACTTATTCAAAAACTCTCACCATTGGCTTATAATGAAGAAGGACTTTATTTGGCTGCCGAATCGGCACCAAAAACATATGAAGATATCCGTTTTACGTCTGATCATATGGCTGTCCTTGGTGCACTGGGGATTCTTCCCGGAAACCGCCTCATCAACGAAACCTACATGCGGAATACCCTGTATTGGGTTTGGGACAATTGGAACTGGGATAAAACATGGGGATGGGATTATCCGATGACGGCGATGAATGCAGCACGGCTGGGGGAACCGGAAAAAGCGATAGGGGCTTTATTGATGGACAAACGAACCAACACGTATCTGACAAACGGGCATAATTATCAGGACGACCGACTGCGAATCTATCTTCCGGGTAATGGTGGCTTACTCACGGCCATAGCCATGATGTGTGCCGGATGGGACGGCTGCACAACGACAAATCCCGGATTCCCAAAAGACGGTGGATGGAACGTGAAATGGGAAAACCTTCAAAAATTACCCTAAAAATTTATAAGCCTAAAAAATCAATGAAACTGAAAATCCGAAAAAAAACGACTAAATTTAGCCGACTCTTTTTACTGTTTGTAGCCCTAAACTATGCAGTAGGTATGGCTCAGCCTCTTCTTTCCTTATATGAAGGGAAACACCTGTCAAAAAGAAGTTTACGCTACACCCCCGACGGGGAAGATTTCGTCATCGTGAATGGAAAAAATAAATTCAATAGGGCGCTGTATGGTTCCCATTCGGGATTCCGTCTCGAAACAGGGGATGTTCCCGAATTCGCACTTTATTTACCTCGAATGGGCGGTAATTTGTCCTTTGCCCTTTCTAACGGAAAAGATACCATCCCGTTAAATAATACTTACTATATCGAAAGCAGATACCGGCCAGGAACAAGATTATACACCATCAAAGATCCGTTGCTGAAAGAGGGGAAAATTTATATTGTTGCCCTTGCTTTATACGATACCGACGGAGCGATATGGAAAATCTCGGCAGAAGGTATTCCAGCCAATACCCGTCTGTTATGCCGATATGGAGGTGCTTCATACACACGCTTTTCACGTGAAGGAGATATGGGTGTTGACCCTCCCGATTGTTTCGACCTAAAACCTGAATATTGCAGGGGAAATCGATACGTCATCGACAAAAATAAATTTACCCTTTATTTCGGACCAGATGATGAACAACAACTTTTTGGATGTTTCCCGTCCGATGTTGTCCTCAAGACCGATGAATTACCTGTTCTTCTGGGATCAATGCCTTTAACAAATACATGTTATATTTATCTCGGGAAATCAGATACTTTTTTAAGGAAAAATTTGGTAGATGTTTTCACCCGAACAGAAGAAATGCGTCAAGCATTGGCTTCACGCATCATCATTTCTACGCCTGACCCATTTTTCAATACGTTGGGAGGAACATTAGCCATAGCCGCAGATGCCATATGGGATGGACAAGTGTGGCTGCATGGTGCCATCGGTTGGCGCATGCCGCTAACAGGATGGAGGGGTGCATACACCGGCGATTTTTTGGGCTGGCATGACCGAGCAAGATTGCACTTCGATGCGTATGCAGCAAGTCAGGTAACTCAAGTTCCTCAAACCATACCACACCCAACACAAGACAAAGAGATGAATCTTGCTCGAGCCGAAAAAAAATGGGGTACGCCAATGTACAGCAACGGCTATATTTGCCGAAATCCTTATCGGAACGATCAAATGCATCATTACAACATGAATCTATGTTACATTGATGAATTATTATGGCATTTCAATTGGACAGGCGATTGGGATTATGTGAAAAAAATGTGGCCGGTTATCACGCGCCATCTCGATTGGGAAAAACGAAATTGGGATCCCGACGATGATGGACTTTACGATGCGTACGCTTGCATTTGGGCAAGCGATGCGCTTTATTACACAGCCGGATCGGTAACCCATTCCACTGCCTATAATTACCGTGCCAACAAAATGGCTGCCGAAATAGCCGAAAAAATAGGAAAAGATCCAACACCTTATCAAAAAGAAGCCGAAAAAATTTACCGGGCACTCAATGAAACTCTTTGGATGCCTGCCAAAGGATACTGGGCGGAATATAAAGACCGGATGGGACTGAGACGTTTGCACGAAAGTGCAGCATTATGGACTATTTATCATGCCATAGACAGCGAAATAGGCAATCCTTTTCAATGGTATCAGGCAACACAATATATCGACAATTATATCCCCCATATTCCGGTACGCGCAGAAGGGTTGACCGATGAAGGCTACTATACACTTTCAACTACCAATTGGCATCCTTATTCATGGAGCATCAACAATGTTGCTTTTGCCGAAGTCATGAGCACGGCTCTTGCTTATTTTCAGGCAGGGAGAAATGAGGAAGGATTTAAACTGCTGAAAAGCTCCGTTTTGGACGGAATGTACCTGGGTGGAAGCCCTGGAAATTTTGGGCAAATCAGCTTTTATGATGCCGCTCGAGGAGAATGTTATCGCGATTTTGCGGATCCCATTGGTGTCGGCTCTCGGGTTTTCGTACAAGGACTGTTCGGCATCAATCCCAATGCCTTGCAAAACAAGCTTCTTATTCGACCGGGTTTTCCACAAGCATGGGACAGCGCACGAATAAAAACTCCCGACATTCATTTCTCTTATAAAAGAACTTCATCCAAAAGAGCAGCTTCTCTTGCGATTGTTGAAGAATATTTTCTCATTCATCATCTTACAACCGTCGATACTATCGAATGGCAACTCCCTGCCCGTACTGCTCAAATCAAACAAATTACGGTAAACGGAAAACCTGTGGAATGGAAAATACATACACTCGCTATTGGTAAACCTGAGATAACAATTCATTTTCCTTTGACGAAAAATATACCGGCAAACGTGAAAATCGAATGGATAGGTGAAGAAATAATATTCCCGACCATACAAACAAACAAAGTATACAACGATACCTTGTCTGTTTATTCTCCTTATACAATTATGGAAATTTACGATCCACAACAGATCCTGAAAAATATAACGATAAACGGTTCTCAACAGGTAAATGGAACGATAATTTCACAAGAAGGAAAGCATACTTTTTTTATTCGGGTGAAAGAAAAAGAGATACAATGGTGGATACCCATTAACGTTAATGTTTCCACCAAATCAAATCAGAAAGTTCCAAAATCAACAAAGGCCTTTTCGCACGTCATTACCGATAAATGCATACCGGTAAATCTGGACAATTTCTTCAATTCTTCAGTAACGGATATTTTCCGAAACCAATACTTAACACCACGTCCTCCCTACACTTCATTACAAATACCCGTCCAAGGTATCGGAGAATGGTGCCATCCAAAAATGACGGCTGAAATCGACGATACAGGCATGCGGAATAAAATAAAGAACGAAATTTTGTCTACCTCGTTGGGCGTTCCGTTTCGTTTACCCGAAAAAGGGAAGAATATCGTTTTCACTTCCCTTTGGGACAATTATCCCGACAGTGTTCGAATTCCACTTTCGGGCAAGGCTTCACATGCTTATCTGCTGATGGCCGGGAGTACCAATCACATGCAATGTCATATCCCCAATGGCATTGTTTCGATTTATTATACAGACGGATCTTTTGAGGAATTGGAGCTGGTTAATCCTGAAAATTGGTGCCCAATAGAGCAAGATTATTTTGTGGATAATCTGGCTTTCCGTATAAAAGAACCCCGTCCCTATCGCCTGCATTTTGCGAGCGGTCTTGTTTCCGACAATTTGGAAAAAGATTTACATATCGAAGGAGTTTACGGACGTTCTATCGAAGGAGGAGCAGGTATATTATTGGATTTGCAACTCAATTCATCGAAAAAATTAAGCCACCTTATCCTCAAAACCCTCTCTAACGATGTTGTGATAGGCTTGATGTCGATTACTTTACAACAATAATATTTAAAAACATTATTAAAATCTGAAAACGATGATAAATTTCAAAACATTGAGATACATTACCTTATTTGCGATTACGATTGGTATTCCCTTTCATATTTGCGCGCTAAGCGAGTATATCCCCGATTTTCCGTGGATGAAAAATGTAGGAGCAAAAACATTTCCGATTCAACCCGCCATTTACAATGCATGCGATTTCGGGGCCAAAGGCGATGCGGTAGAAATGAATACTGCAGCTATTCAGGCAGCCTTAGATGAAGCCGAAAAGGCAGGAGGCGGCATGGTCACTTTTAATCCGGGAATCTATTTGACCGGCTCAATATTTGTTGGTAATAATGTCCATTTGAATATACCCAAAGGAACTATGTTGGTAGGTTCGCAAAACATAGCCGACTATCAACGTATCGAAACACGTGTAGCCGGTGTAGAAATTGAATGGCCTGCAGCATTGGTAAACATCATCGGTAAAAAAAATGCAGCCATATCGGGCGACGGTGTAATTCACGGACGAGGCAAAGTGTTTTGGGATAAATATTGGGAAATGCGAAAAGAATACGATTCAAAAGGATTGCGATGGATTGTCGATTACGATTGCGAACGTCCACGCGGCATACTGGTTTCCGAGTGCGAAAACATCACGATCAAAGATATTGTCGTTTATCAACCGGGGTTCTGGAGTTTACATATTCTCTACAGCAAATACGTTACCGTAGATGGGGTTATCATAAGCAACAATATCGAAGGACGAGGTCCAAGCACAGATGGAATCGATATCGATTCGTCGGAATTTATTTTGGTACAAAATTCCAATATTAATTGCAATGACGATAATTTTTGTTTGAAAGCCGGACGCGACAGCGATGGACTTCGGGTTAACAGGCCTTGCCAATACATCGTTATCAGAAACTGCATTGCCGGACATGGTGACGGACTTTTTACCTGTGGCAGCGAGACATCCGGAGGAATACGACACGTTGTAGCTTACAACATGAAAGGGATAGGAACAAAATATGGGCTTCGTTTCAAAAGTACGAGTCAACGTGGGGGTACAATCGAAGATATTTTCTTGTGCAATATAAAAATGATTGGCGTTCGTGACCCTTTTGTCGTCGATCTGAATTGGCATCCGGCGTATAGTACGGCAAAATTACCCGACGGTTATGATGAAAAACAACTTCCACCACATTGGAAAAAAATGCTCGATCCTGTAGATCCGACACGTGGCATTCCAAAATTCCGAAACATCCATTTTATGAATGTACACGCACGCGATGCCGAAACCTGTATCAAAGTAGCAGGTTTAAAAGAAAGCACGCTGGATAATTTTTCTTTCTGCAATGTATCTTTTAAAGGCAAAAATGCAGGAAAGATTTCCTGGGCAAAAAACTGGAAATTCGAAAATTTTTCCATCGAAGCGAATAATGAAATAATCATCGAAAACAGTGTGGGTGTAACCTTCTAAAACTGTAATGATCGCTTCGTAATTAAATTTATAAAACAAAAAACACTTGCATAATAAAAATTGCAAGTGTTTTTTGTTTTGTCGGGGTGGCGGGATTCGAACTCGCGACCCCCTGCTCCCAAAGCAGGTGCGCTAACCGGACTGCGCTACACCCCGAATTTTTTAAGCTGTGCAAAGATAAAACTATTCCTTATAATTGCAAAAACTTTCCGGGAAATTCGCACTTCTAAGTTGAACTTAGCCTTCTAAGTTGAACTTACGTTATAAAAGAACGCTTACTCCTCATCTACTTTTTTACTCGACATTTTTGTTATCTTTGCCCCAACAAATTCAACCATTAAACAACATTCATAGGTGATAGATCTTACGAAAATTCCTTCTCCATGTTACGTAATCGAAGAAGAATTGCTTCGCAACAACCTGCAACTCATCCGCTCGGTAAAAGACCATGCAGGAGTAGATATCATACTGGCTTTTAAAGCATTCGCCGTATGGAAATCGTTTCCTGTTTTTCGCGAATACGGTATCGATTCTTCTACCGCAAGCTCGGTAAATGAAGCACGTCTCGCCTTTGAGGAAATGGGCAGTCCGGCTCATGCCTATTCTCCATCCTATACCGATGAAGATTTTCCTCTTTACTTGCAATACAGCAGTCACATTACCTTTAATTCCCTTTCGCAATTTCGCCAATTCTATCCGCAAGTAGTGGCTTCGGGTAAAGAAATAAAATGCGGACTGCGTATCAATCCCGAATTTTCGGTAGTCACAACCGCGTTGTACGATCCAAGTTCGCCGGGATCACGTTTGGGCATTACTGCCGACCAATTGGAAGACAAACTTCCTAAAGGCATTTCCGGCCTGCATTTGCACAACCTTTGCGAAAACAATTCGTATGCACTGGAAGAAACCCTTCAAGTGACGGAGCAAAAATTCGGACATTTTTTTTCGCAAATCGAATGGCTGAATCTAGGAGGAGGACATCTGATGACGCATGAAGATTACGATGTAGAACATTTAATTGATCTGCTGCTCAACTTTAAACGCCGGTATCCCCATTTGAAAATTATCATGGAACCGGGTGGTGCTTTTGTTTGGGAAACAGGAGTATTGGTTTCGACCGTTACCGACATCGTCGAAAATCACGGTATAAAAACGGCCATGCTCAACGTATCGTTTTCCTGCCACATGCCCGATTGTCTTGAAATGCCCTACAAACCGGTCATTCGGGGAGCGTATCAACAAGCCGTACCCGATAAACCGACATACCGCATGGGCGGAAACAGCTGTTTGGCAGGTGATTTCATGGGTGACTGGTCGTTTGATGAGCCATTGAAAGTGGGCGATCGCATTGTTTTCGAAGATATGATTCACTATACCATCGTAAAAACCACCATGTTCAATGGCGTAGCACATCCTTCCATCGGTTTATGGACGAAGGACAATCAATTTGTCCTTTATCGTGAATTTGGTTACGCGGATTATAAAAACCGCATGAGCTGAACGCCGATCTTTTTTAACTGTTCCGATAGGTGTTTTTCAACCCAATTACGGGGTATAAACCGAACGTCGGCCTTTTTGAACATCGAAGACGCCGGTCCACGCAAGCGGGACTGCATAGTATGAACCCAACGTCGGCCTTTTTGAACCAATTAATCGAACGCTTCATAAAAAACACATAGGTTTTTAAACAATATACGTTTTCAATGTGTTAATATATAAAAATATCCCCTTTTAAAAGATCGGGAATTACCTATTAAAAAATCATTGCTCATGAGCTGGATAGGATTCATCATTATCGGAGGCGTAGCCGGTTGGCTTGCAGGTAATCTAATGAGAGGCGGGGGCTTCGGCCTCATGGTCAACATCATTGTAGGCATTATCGGTGCTGTTATCGGCGGTTGGGTTTTTAGTCTTTTAGGCATCTCGACAGGCAATGGACTTATCGGAAATTTTATTACTGCACTGGTTGGTGCCGTTTTGTTGCTCTGGATAATTTCGTTGTTTAAAAAGAAACCATGAACGAATCGTTCAAAAAAATCAGGTAACAACAAGAATAAAATCGGTGTACTCGAAAAAGGTATGTCGATTTTTTTTTATTGCTTTTCTCTCATGAATCCGTGCACCCAACAATATACCAAATTGATAAACAAAATGGAATTTAGGTTTCTCTGCTCGCAAATTAAAAAATATCATGTAAATTTGTCAAAAACACGACGATGAAAAAAAATCAGATCGGCATATTGGCGGGTTCGTTCAATCCCATACACATGGGGCATTTGATGATAGCCAATTATATGAAAGAATTTACTTACCTTGACGAGGTGTGGTTTGTGGTATCGCCCTGCAATCCGCTGAAGGATGCCGAAAATCTGCTGAACGACGAGTTGCGGCTCAAAATGACAAAGATGGCCGTTGAAGATTACACAGGAATGAAAGTCTCCGATATCGAATTTCATATGCCTCTCCCCTCCTACACCATCGATACCATGACCAAATTGACCCTCGAAAATCCCGATGCGGAATTTACGCTGATTATGGGTGGCGACAATTGGAACGATTTGCCTCGCTGGAAGGCATACGAACGGCTGCAACACGAATTCAAGATGTTAATCTATCCGCGCTTGGGATATGAGGTTCGCATTCCGGAAAAGCTGCGCGAAAATGTTCTTCTTGTTGAAGCACCTATTGTGGAAATTTCGTCCACCTTCATTCGCAACAGCCTGAAAGAAGGAAAAAACGTACGCGCCTTTGTTCCTTCCCATGTCTATGATTTCATCGAAACAAACGCTTTATACCGTTTTTAACACACCTTTTATTTAT
>LSQX01103063.1_pt2 | contig 10829 bp, 12 predicted proteins | sample 654561 | NCBI WGS metagenome assembly LSQX01 (sample SAMN04489861, study PRJNA283612) | anaerobic digester metagenome | isolation source: 4 biogas reactors fed with cattle manure at either 37C or 55C with and... | place: Denmark: Kongens Lyngby | collected 2014 | reverse complement strand
AGTCGACGCTGATGAACATCATCGGCTGCCTGGATACGCCCACCGAAGGAACTTATATTTTGAATGAACGCAACGTCAGCCATCTTTCGGACAATGAACTGGCTGAAATCAGAAATGCTGAAATCGGTTTTGTTTTTCAGGTTTTCAACCTGCTTCCGCGAAATTCAGCGTTGGAAAATGTTATGCTGCCCTTAGTCTATGCCGGCATCAGAAAGCATGAGCGGAAAAGCAGGGCAGTTTCCACGCTCACCGATGTCGGACTTGCCGACAGGATGGACCACAAACCCAACGAACTTTCGGGCGGACAGCGGCAGCGAGTGGCGATTGCACGGGCTTTGGTGAACAAGCCTTCCATTTTGCTTGCCGACGAGCCGACCGGAAATCTCGACTCGGTGATCTCCATTGAAATTATGAAACTTTTTTCCGATATCCACCGCATGGGAAATACGCTCATCATGGTAACCCATGAGCCGGACATTGCCCAACATGCACACCGGATCATTAAACTGAAAGATGGTGAAATCGAATCGGACGAAGTTAATCCCAATCCTGTATATTAATATTTTACCAAATGGCAAAGATTTACACAAAAACCGGAGATGACGGCACCACCGGACTGGTTGGCGGAACACGGGTGAAAAAATATGACGTCAGGCTGGAGGCCTACGGCACGGTGGACGAACTGAATGCAAGTATCGGGGTGATCCGCTCCTTTGCACTGCCTGAAAGCATTCCGGCAATGCTCATCGAAATTCAGAACCGGCTTTTTAACATCGGTTCGTGTCTGGCTTCGGATGAACGAGGACGCAAAATCACCGAAAAACTGGCCATAACAGAAAACCACATCGCTTTTTTGGAAAAAAGCATTGACGAACTGGAAGAAGACCTGCCAAAACTGCGGCAGTTTATCCTGCCCGGCGGCGATCCGGCTTCCGCGCAATGCCATGTGGCACGAACGGTTTGCCGGCGTGCCGAAAGAAGAATTCTTGAGTTTGCCGCCAATGACAATGTGCAGCCCGAGATTGTCAAATACATCAACCGGCTTTCTGATTTCCTGTTTGTGCTTGCACGTAAACTCTCCTATATCAGTGGAATACAGGATGAACCGTGGAAACATTTTTGAAATATATAATTTTGGTTTTTTTCGTATTTATTTTTACTATATTCGCGGCATTGTAAAAAAACGAGTTTAACCGCAAAAATTCACTGAAATGTATTGGACTCTTGAATTGGCTTCAAAACTGGAGGATGCACCCTGGCCGGCAACTAAGGATGAGTTGATCGACTACGCCATTCGCTCAGGGGCGCCGCTTGAGGTAATTGAAAACTTACAGGAAATTGAAGACGAAGGCGAAATCTACGAAAGTATTGAAGATATTTGGCCTGATTACCCAAGCAAGGATGACTTCTTCTTTAACGAAGATGAGTATTAACGTATTAATAATTAAAAAAATAGAGAGAAAGCAGGTTCAAAAGGCCTGCTTTTTTGTTGTGCTGCAATCAAATATGACCCGTAGTCTTCTTTCACCTGCCGTGCCCTGCTTTATAATTTAAGTTTTACGTTTTATCCAATCGCAAGGAATTCAAAGAATTTTATCACCCGCCAAAAATTTTTCGTTACAAGTAATTTTTTATTCCGTTTTACAATTAAAATATTCCAAAAAAACAGTAGATTCGTTGCTTTTAAAAAACAGTGCAAAATCAACAATTTAAAAGACCGGATTAAAAATATTCCGCAACTATTCTCTCTGTTTGTAAAGTCTTTATAAACTGTCAGATAGAATTTTATTTTGACAATTGTTCAGTTGCATTATTAGTTACTAATTTTTAAATCGTTTTATTATGGCTATTTCAACAATCAAAGTTGGCGGAACAATCGGGAAAACGTTCCGCGTCGAAATTTCAGGTGATCATCCGTTTGTTATTGACCAGCCCAAGGCCGGCGGCGGAAATGATGAGGGTCCGAATCCGCTGGAAACCTTTTTGGCTACTCTGGCAGCCTGCATCTGCACGCTCGGGCGGATCATCGCCAATCAGCAAAAGATTGAGCTTCGCGGCATTGAGTGCAAAACCGAGGGAGACATTGACAAGGATTTCCTTTTGGGGAAAACTGATGTTGGCCGTCCGGGGTTTACAGAAATCCGTTCTTTCGTTACCATTGATGCCGACATGACGCAGGATGAAAAAGATGCATTTTTGCTTGAAATTGAAAGACGTTGCCCGATTGCCGACAACATGAGCCAAAACACATCGCTGACTGCAGCGGTTATTGGCTAAGTCAGATATTGTCCTGATAAAACTGCCAGCCCGATGCTCCATCATCTGCCGGCAGTTTTTGTTTTCAATCCTGAAGTTACGGTATAAAAGCCCTCCCCCGCCCTTCCGGTAATACTCTGTGAAATTCCGAATACTCCGTGGTTAAATATTATAGCACCACAAGAGCACAGAGAAATACAGAGGGTTCATGTAAACCATACAATTCCCAGCGACGAACTGTGTACTATTTGAAGATTATTATGTAGATTTGCTTATCATCAGTTTAATTCATTAAAAATCAGCAATATTATGAAAATCAAAAATTTATTTCTCCTTTTATTCATTTCCCTCTTTGCCTTTTCCTGTGCTGCTCCGGAGCCACAGAAAAAAGAGTGGCTTGCCAGCCATGTGATATTTGTCGGTTTTGATGGCTGGGGTGGCTACAGCGTGGAAAAAGCCGACATGCCAAACGTCAAACAGCTTATGGAAAACGGCGCTTATACGTTGCAGAAGCGCTCGGTGCTCCCCTCTTCCAGCGCCGTCAACTGGTCTTCCATGTTCATGGCCGCCGGGCCTGAACTGCACGGATACACGGAGTGGGGTTCTAAAACCCCCGACCTGCCCTCGCGGGTGCTGACCCATTACGGAATGTTCCCGTCGGTATTTGGCCTGCTCCGCGATGCCCGCCCCGAAGTGGAAATAGGCTACGAATACGAATGGGGCGGAATGCAGTATCTGGCTGAAATGGAAGCCATGAACTTCAATTTTCATGTGGCAAACGCCGGCAAAAACCAGGACACTATCTCCGTTGTCGCCTGCAACTATATCCGGGAAGCAAAACCCAATCTGTTTGCAGTGATTTATGACCAGCCGGATGGCGTAGGCCACAAAGCCGGACATGACACCCCGGAATATTATGAAATGCTCACAAAACTGGATGGCTATCTTGGTGAAATCATTCAGGCGGTGAAAGATGCCGGAATTTATGACGAAACCATCTTCATTGTCACTTCCGACCACGGAGGCATCGACAAAGGACATGGTGGTAAAACCATGGAAGAGATGGAAACGCCTTTTATCATTTCCGGAAAAAATGTCAAAAAAGGGATAAAAATCGAAGAGAGCATCATGCAGTATGATGTCGGTTCAACCATTGCCCATATTTTCCGGCTGGAGCAGCCACAGGTGTGGATTGGCCGCCCGATGAAACAGGTTTTTGACGAATAAAAAAGTTTCAACAGCAAAGCACCAATTAAATCCCAAAAGAATGACAGAATGTTAACCCTTTGGGATTTATTGATTTAGGAAATCTTTTTTTCTGATGTCAGATCTTTCGGGCCGGTGTTCAAAAATAATCGGGCATAATTTACCCGTATGTTCATTAAAACTTCTATATTTATTCCGTTATGTCGGAAAAAAAACCAATTATCATCCAACGGATCTGGCGTTTTTATATAAACGGCTTTCGTAATATGAGCACATGGGGGCGGCAAGTCTGGCTGATTATCCTCATCAAGCTGTTTATCATGTTTGCCATTCTGAAAGTCTTTTTCTTCCCCAATTTTCTGAAAAAAAATTTTGAAACAGATCAGCAACGCAGCGAGTATGTATTAGAAATATTAACAGAACCAAAAGAGTAATTATGGTTGAACTTGCAGATTTATCATTAGTCAACTGGTCGAGGGGCCAATTTGCCCTGACGGCCATGTATCACTGGCTGTTTGTGCCGCTCACCCTTGGCATCACGTTCATCATTGCGTTTATGGAAACGCTTTATGTGAGAACCGGAAACGAGGAGTGGAAACGGATAACCAAATTCTGGATGACCCTTTTCGGGATCAATTTTGCCATCGGCGTAGCCACCGGCATTATCCTTGAATTTGAATTCGGCACCAACTGGTCAAGCTATTCCTGGTTTGTGGGGGATATTTTCGGTGCCCCGCTTGCCATTGAAGGAATTCTTGCATTTTTCATGGAGTCCACCTTCATTGCCGTGATGTTTTTCGGGTGGAACAAAGTGGGTAAAAAAACACACCTTATGGCTACCTGGCTGACTGCCATCGGCGCCAGCCTGTCGGCGCTATGGATTCTGGTCGCCAACGGATGGATGCAGAATCCGGTGGGCATGGTTTTCAATCCCGAAACCGCACGGAATGAAATGCAAAACTTCTGGGAAATCATTTTTTCACAGAATGCCGTGGACAAATGGCTCCATGTTACTTCCTCCGGATTTGTACTGGCTTCAATTTTCGTAATCGGCGTTTCATCGTGGTATCTGCTGAAAAAACGTGACTTACAGCTTGCAAAGAAAAGCATTCTCATTGCCAGCGTTTTCGGGTTTATCTCTTCGGTATATCTTGTAACAACCGGCGACAACTCCACCCGCACCATTGCCGAGATACAACCCATGAAGTTTGCCGCACTGGAGGGGATGTATAAGGGCACTGAAGGCGCCGGACTGGTTGCCATAGGCATTTTTTCCTCATCGGAAACTGACCCTGAAAATGAGAACCTGAAGGATTTCACCCTGAAAATTGAAATTCCCAAAGTGCTTTCGTTTATGGCATTTTTAGACTGGAATGCCTTCATTCCCGGCATCAACGATCTAATCTACGGAAATGAGAAATACGGACTTATGCCGGCAGCCGAAAAGATTGAGCGGGGCAAAGTGGCCATCAGTAAGCTCCACGCCTACAAGGAAGCCAAAAAGGCAGAAGATGAAGCGCTCACAAGCGCTTTGCTTGCCGAATTCACAAGCGATGAATTTCAGGAAGGGTATTTCAAATATTTCGGCTACGGCTATTTCAAGGATGTGAACGACCTGATACCCAACATTCCGCTGACCTTTTACAGTTTTCACCTGATGGTTGGTCTGGGATTGCTGTTTGTACTGCTCTTTGCGCTCTCCTTTTTCTTTGTTGTAAAAGGCACCCTTGAAAACAAACGGTGGTTTCTGCGGATTGCCGTTCTGGCCGTTCCGCTGGTCTATATGGCACAGCAGGCCGGATGGATTGTTTCCGAAGTGGGCCGCCAACCCTGGGTTGTGCAGGACCTGATGCCCACAATGGCCGGAGTTACCCGGATCAGCACAGGTTCGGTAAAAACCACATTCTGGCTGTTTACCGTGCTCTTTACAATATTGCTGATTGCCGAACTGAAAATCATGTTCAGGCAGATTAAAATTGGTCCGAAAAAATAAAAAATGGAGGAATAGTTATGTTTGAAAATTTATCACATCTGGCGCTGCAACACTATTGGTGGGCGATTATTTCGCTGCTTGCCGCACTGTTTGTCTTTCTCATGTTTGTGCAGGGCGGACAGACCCTGTTATTCAGCATTGGAAAAAATGAAGGGGAAAAGTCAATTTTGCTCAACACACTGGGCAGAAAATGGGAAATCACCTTCACCACCCTGGTAACCTTCGGAGGCGCTTTTTTTGCATCGTTTCCGCTTTTCTATGCCACCAGTTTCGGTGGCGCCTACTGGGTGTGGATGATTATTCTGGCGGCATTCATCATTCAGGCGGTCTCCTATGAATTCCGAAAAAAACCGGCAAACTTTCTTGGTGCAAAAATCTACGAAATATTCCTTCTGATAAACGGATTGCTCGGTACCATCCTGATTGGAATAGCCGTAGGCACATTCTTCAACGGCGCACAGTTTTCCCTCAATGCGCTGAATCAGGTGATCTGGCAAAATCCCGCACGCGGACTGGAAGCTGTGCTCACTTTTCATAACGTAGCATTGGGACTCGCCCTGTTTTTTCTGGCAAGGATACTCGGGCTGCTCTATTTTATTTACACCGTTGACCACGAAACCATTGTAAGCAGGTCCAGAAAACTGCTTCTTCCCAACACCATTCTGTTTCTGCTGTTTTTTCTCTATTTCGTAATCCGGCTGATGCTGATGGATGGTTTTGCTGTGCATCCCGAATCGGGCGAAGTCTTCATGGAAAAATTCAAATACCTGAATAATTTCCTGCAGATGCCCGTTGTGCTGATTATTTTCCTTTTAGGGGTTGTGGCTGTACTCTGGGGATTGATTTCCACAATTTTCTTCGGCGGAAACAAAGGCTTTGCCTTTTCCGGTGCGGGAACCGTGCTGACCGTTTTTGCCCTGTTGCTCATTGCCGGTTACAACAATACGGCATTTTACCCATCCACGGCAGACCTGCAGTCGTCGCTGACCATCCGGAACGCTTCATCCAGTCATTTCACACTGAAAACCATGAGCTACGTCTCCCTGCTGGTTCCGTTCGTGTTTGCCTATATCTACTATTTCTGGAAGGTGATGAACCGCAAGAAAATCACTGAAAAAGAGATTAATGAAGAGACACACGTTTATTAATGGTGTATTTTAAAATGGAAAAACCGTTTGCATTTCAATTGTTAAACTGAAAAAATCAACAATATGTATATCGTACCCATACTTTGGATGCTCAGCTGGCCGCTGCTGATTGCCATTTCCCTTTTTGTGGTGGTCTGGGCAGTGAAAAAGTTTGAGCAAAAAATGGAAGAGGAAGAATAATTAGCTTGAGCGACAACTCAAAAAAGAACCCAACTTCGTAACAGACTAAACATAAAAGGCGCATTGGTTTTTAATCAAAACTTGTTTGTGCAGCTTTAGGAGCAGATGAAGGCCAAGATACAATGTGGACATTAAAAAGCAAGGCGAGTATTTGGAAGAGTTTAAAGCCTTAAGCCCTGCCGGGCAGAAGCAACAGCTTTGCAAAACTTTAGACAAGACCAGCTGTATGTCAATTTTTTCTCGCTTAATGATGCTTATTTTGCCTGTTCAGAAGATAAAAAAGGGTAACCCAAGATTTTTACTCTAAACTAAAATACAGAACTCCTTATTTTAGTTTACGACCACAAAACTAAAATAATAGATTTTATATGTTATCTATGTAAAATAGAATGATACATTTAGAAAAATATAAAGCCGGTAATTCTGTTCAAGGCCAAAAGAACCATCAAAGAACTGGAAAGTGTGTTTGATGAATAAAAGTAAACCTAAAAAACATATCTTCTAACATTCTGACTGCATTCCCTTTTTCTTTCTAATTTTGCCATTCAAAAATTGAACGGATGATTAAAGGAAGAAAGGTGGTGGTTGTGCTTCCGGCATACAACGCCTCAAAAACATTGGAAAAAACCTATCGGGAAATTGATTTCTCCATTGTTGATGATGTTATTTTAGTGGATGACCTGAGTAAGGACGACACGGTGGAAGTGGCTAAAAAACTGGGGATCCGCCATATCATTGTCCATGAAAAGAACAAGGGATACGGTGGAAATCAGAAATCGTGCTACAACAAGGCGCTTGAAATCGGCGCTGACATTGTGGTGATGCTGCACCCCGATTATCAATACACTCCAAAACTGATTCCCGCCATGGCAAGCGTGCTTGCCAGCGATTTGTACCATGTTGTCTTAGGGTCGCGGATCTTGGGGAAAGGCGCACTGAAAGGCGGCATGCCGGTCATAAAATATATTGCCAACCGGGGGCTGACCTTCCTCCAGAATATTATTATGAATGCCAAACTTTCGGAATACCACACCGGCTACAGAGCCTTTACGCGCGAAGCGCTGGAGCGGGTGAACTACAACGCGAACTCCGACAATTTTGTGTTTGACAACCAGATGCTCGCCCAAATATGGTATGCCGGATTTGAGATTGCCGAAATCACCTGTCCCACAAAATATTTCGATGACGCTTCAAGCATCAGCCTGAAAAACAGCACAATATACGGAGTCGGCGTACTGAAAACATCGCTGCAATTCCGCCTGCAGAAATGGGGAATGGCAAAATTCAGCTATCTCGAAAAGTAAATCCGGCTACAGCTCCCGGATTTTGACATTCCGGAACCAGACCGTGTAGCCATGATCCTGCAGCCCGATATATCCTTCCTTTGAAACCCCTTCGGTAAATCCCGGAAAGTTTTTGAATTTGCTGTTCTCCACCAGCTGATCCCATTCCGGGGTCCACAGGGTATATTTCACCACTTCGGTTCCGTTCATGGTGTGGGTGACATTTCCATTTTCCACTTTGACGACCACGGTATTCCACTCTCCGGCGGGATTGACGGTTTCGGGGTCTGCCGGAAGCATGTCATAGAGCGAGCCGGCAAGGTGGCTGTCGATTTTATTGTCGGTGGCTTTCTCATTGTCAAGCACCTGCACTTCGGGCGCTGCATAGTAAATGGGTTTCCCGGGAACTTCGCGGATATTGTAAAATATCCCGGAATTTGCCATTTCACTGGCTTTCCAGTCAATGGAAAGCTCAAAGTTTTTAAAAATCTTGTCGCCAAACAGAATATCGCCACCGGCACCCTGTCCGGGCTTTTTCCCTTCGCCTAAGAAAACTTTCATCGCCCCGTCTTCAACAATCCAGTTGGCAGGCATGGCATCGCCATTGCACACCCGCCATCCGTCAAAATTTTTACCGTTGAAAAGCAATACCCACCCGGCATTTTTTTCTTCTTTGGAAAGTTTGTTCACCTTTTGGCACCCTGCATGGGTGGTTGTCAAAACCAATGCTGCCAAAAAAATCATTGCAGAAATCGACCGTTTCATTATTTTAGAATTTTAAATTGTTAAAAACTATACTGTTACTCTCTGTCTCGCCAACTTAGCAAATCAACCACACGCTCACTTCAGCTATTTTCCGCTTCTCCACCGGCGTTCGTCAGTGCGCACGGGAAAAATCCCGTGACTTACCGATTTCACATCCTCCACGGAATAGAATGACTTGGGATTAGTTGCTTTAATAATATCTTCCACCTGATGGATTTCAGTCCGTTTGATGATGCTGTAGATAATGCTCACATTCTCGCTTCCGCCCTTCGCTTCGTGATGCGTGATGCCGTAGCCGGCATTTTTAAGGTTTTGAATGAGTTCCCCCGGGTTTTTTCGTGCAAAAATCTGAATCTTCACAATTCCCATAGCCAGACGCTCTTCAAGCAGCAGCCCGATATAGTTTCCTGCGGCAAATCCAGCGGCATAGGCAAAATAGCAAACCCAGTTGTCCAGGTTTTCAAAAATCCGTGAAATGGCCAGCAGCCAGATCAGCACTTCAAAAAAACCAAGCAACGGCGCCCACAACTTTTGCCCCTTGGAAACCATGACAATACGAATGGTACCGGTGGACACATCCAGAATTCTGGACAGAAAAATCAGGAACGGCAAAAGGAAATAGGTGTAAAAAGAAGAATCAAAAAATGTATTTGCAAGTATCATTATCTAATTTTTCTCAAATTTACATTAAAATTCTGAAGTAAAATGGAAACGGATGTCTTTAAACTCATCCTGTGCCATTTGCAGAATAAATTGCGAATCAGCCATAAATACATCGCGCCCCAGCTTGTCTTTGGCCATTCTCTGGAATTTCCTCTTTTTGAACTCGGTCAGCATCTGCGGGTTATCCGATTCAATCCAGCAGGCTTTGTACATCTGCATAGGCTCAAACCGGCACCGGGCATTGTATTCATGCTCCAGCCTGAACTGAATCACTTCAAACTGAAGCTGCCCGACGGTTCCTAAGATTTTCCGCCCGTTGAATGAACTGGTGAATAGCTGTGCTACACCCTCGTCGGTCAGGTGGTCGATGCCCTTGTTCAACTGCTTCGACTTCATGGGATCGGCATTTTCGATATAGCTGAACAATTCGGGCGAAAAACTCGGAATGCCCTTGAAATGAATCTCCTCACCGTCGGTGATTGTGTCGCCGATAATCAGGTTGCCGTTGTCGGGAATGCCGATAATATCCCCCGGAAAAGCTTCTTCAATGATCTCTTTCTGTTCAGCCATAAATGCGGTGGGACTTGTGAACCGCATGGTTTTTCCAAGCCGGATATGTTTGTAGGCATGGTTCCGTTCAAATTTTCCGGAACAGATTTTCACAAAAGCTATCCGACTGCGGTGGTTGGGATCGATATTGGCGTGAATTTTAAAAATAAACCCGGTGAAGCCCGGTTCTTCCGGTTGAATCTCGCGCTCTTCAGCCAGCGAAGGCTGCGGTGGCGGCGCAATTTCCAGAAAAGCGTGAAGCAGTTCCTGCACGCCGAAATTGTAGAGTGCACTTCCAAAAAACACCGGCGCAAGGTTTCCTTCCAGATAATCGCTGCGGCTGAACTCCGGATAAATCCCCTCCACCAGTTCCAGGTCATCGCGCAGTGTTGCCGCTTCATTTCCGATATAACTTTCCAGTGCCGGATTTGAAATGTCTTCAAAATCAATCCCTTTCCCAATCTCCTGAATATTCGGGTCAAACAATTTCAGGCTGCGGGAGTAAATACTGTAAACGCCGCGGAAACCCGGTCCGTTGCCAATGGGCCAGCTCAGCGGGCGTACCTTGATTTTCAGGTGGTCTTCCATTTCATCCAGCAGAAGAAAAGGATCCTGCGCGGGGCGGTCCATCTTATTGATAAAAACCATGACCGGCGTTTTGCGCATCCGGCAAACCTGCATCAGCTTTTCGGTTTGCGGCTCAACCCCTTTTGATGCGTCAATCACAATAATCACACTGTCCACAGCGGTGAGTGTCCGGAAGGTATCTTCCTGGAAATCCTGGTG
>LSQX01028875.1_pt2 | contig 10830 bp, 8 predicted proteins | sample 654561 | NCBI WGS metagenome assembly LSQX01 (sample SAMN04489861, study PRJNA283612) | anaerobic digester metagenome | isolation source: 4 biogas reactors fed with cattle manure at either 37C or 55C with and... | place: Denmark: Kongens Lyngby | collected 2014 | reverse complement strand
ATTATCATCTCGGCTATACGCTTTGTTGCCCCCATGATATTTGTTGGATTCACTGCCTTGTCGGTAGATATGAGAACAAAACGTTTTGCTCCATACTTATCTGCACATTCCGCTACATTCATTGTCCCAAAAACATTGTTCTTTATAGCCTCGGTGGGATTGCTTTCCATTAGCGGCACATGTTTATGAGCTGCCGCATGAAACACAATCTGCGGCCTGTATTGCTGGAAAATTGCCTCTATTCTTGGCCTGTCCTGTATGGAGGCTATAATAACTTCCTGGTTAAGATGAGGATATTGTCTTAAAAGCTCCTGGTAAAGCAGATATGTACTGTTCTCATATATATCAAGCATAAGAAGTTTCCTGGGGTTAAACCGCGCTATCTGGCGGCAAAGCTCAGATCCTATGGACCCTCCTCCGCCGGTAACGAGCACAACCTGATCCTCCAAATACTGCGAGATTTCCTCTATATTCACCTTAACCGGCTCTCTGCCTAACAGATCTTCAATCTGTACATCCCTGATATTATTTATCGTAACCTTGCCATCGATGAGTTCATAAACTCCCGGGAGGGTTCTCAGCTTACACATGGTTTTTTTGCATTCATTCAGTATTTTTCTTATCTCATCCTTTGGAGCAGACGGGATTGCCACTATAATCTCATCAATATTCTTTTTTTCGGCTACTTTTTGTATGGATATCCTGCCACCATATACAGGTATACCAAGAATTAAAGACTTGTGCTTGGCCTTATCGTCATCTATTACTGCTACAGGCTTCAAACACATTTCAGGATGGTTTTTAAGTTCCTTGATCACCATTGCACCGGCTTCGCCGGCCCCGATTATCATTACCCGTTTATAGCTGTTTGCCCCATTTTTATACATTATAATACGGAACCGCCTGAGCAAACGGTAATTTAAACGTATCGTCCCTGCAAAAACTATGCTGAAAAAACAGTAAAGCATATATGCGCTTAAAGGCATGGAAAATAATATGATTGAACAGAATATGTAAGCCGCCAAAGCAGCGGTGACACATGCAGACACTATCATTATAAGCTCGTTTATACTGGCATACTTCCATAAACTGTTGTACAGCTGATATACATAATAGATAGGGATACCGGTAACGGTAAATAGAGTGCAAATTATAAAAAGATTATTTTTAATCTCTGAGGGTATTGACCCTTCATATTCCACAAGAAATGATAACAACACTGCGGCATTGAGGAATATAATATCTATTATGACGAGCCCGATTTTTCTTCTTAATGCGAACATAGTAACCCCCAACATCTAATCCCAGTACTTATAAAACGCATTTATCGCCAAATTTCCTATATATATGATACCAAAGGACTATTTTAAAACAAGATTACATGATGTATTATAGTGTTGCTAGATATGTAATTATTATTTTTTTCTCTGCGGACAAATCCTGGAGAAAAGCGTAAAATGGCATATCCCCTCCATAATAGCGGAAAAGGTATTATTATTTATAACCTCCATATCGAAAGCTTATGCGCCGAAACAGCATAACTTTCTTCAGGATTTTGTCCCTATCTTTGTATTATATTGCCACCGGTTCTGCATGTCAACAAATCCACTTTTATGAAACAGGTATAACGTATCATTCGACATATGTGTTGATTCCCATGCAGCAAACATAATGAAGTATGCGTATTTACAGATGGTCTTGAATCATAACAGCAAAATATTCGACAAATTTTTCATCCATATTTTATATTATTTATACCATAAATCCTTTATAATATCAATTACTTTATCGCTTCATCATATAAAAAATACAATATATTTCCCTAATCATAATTGTCGCATATTGACGAATTATATCATACTTTTTATTTTTCTCAAAAAATTTTGCTTAGTTTTAAAAACTCGTTAGATTATTTTACTTTTTTCTGAAAATAGTGTATAGTATGCTATGGTGCAATTATTTGCAATGTGGAGGTGATTTAAGTATGCAAGCTTACAAAGAATATTTTACAGAGGGGGTCAGTGCCCTGCTGCCAATATATGAGGAAGGAGCAGGAGATTCCACCCTCTTTGTAAACCGGGATGGCCACAAAAGAATAATTCATAAAAAACTAAAAACAGTTATTAAAAGGCTGGTCTCCCATTATTCTTACGATCTTGCATCATTGCACCAAAAATATGGGGAGTTAATATCACAAAAATACAAGATTCCCCTGCCGCTTCATCCCAACCTGATCCTGGTACCTTTCAAAATAAGAGAACCTAGAATAAAGGGGGATTTCACATACGGCTACATAAACTATAAATGCATTAATAAGTATGTGAAAAACAACAAGTACTCCAAAATAATTCTGAACAACGGGGTTGAGATACCCCTTCTCCAGTCCTATTATACAACTCATAGAAACATACTGAACGCAGCTCTGGTTACAAAAGAATTCATCCTACAACATTACACACCACAGGAAGCAAAAGATAGCCATAACAATAATGACAATCTAAACAGTCCGACAACTCACGAAGAAATTGCATTGCTAAACTACCGTATCAGCAGGCTCCTCAAATTATTGGAGTCAATTCTCAAAAATTAATAATCTCATTAAATACCATTCCTAAGGTAATATTTTGAATTAATTAACGGAATAACAATTAAAAAAAGGAGGTCGCATTGATTATGTATAATCATAAACAAAATAATTCAAAATATGATAAGGAAGGTATTGCTGCGCTGTTACCGGTCTATACCGATGGAATTGGTGACACTACCGAGGTTATTGAAAATGAAGGCAAAAGAAGAATAATAGATCAAAAAATCAACTCTGTTATAAAGCATCTTCTTGATCACTTTTCTACAGATATTGCGTCTATACTCGAAAAATACGGAGACAGTATAACCAGGAAGAATAAACTTCCGTTGCCCTTAAGCCATGATCTTATTTTGTTTCCCTTTAAGGTCAGGCGTCCTGAAGTAAGCGGCGATCCAACATATGGATATGTAAATTATAAATGTATAGAAAGCTATTGCAGTTCCGGCAAGCATTCAAAGCTTATATTAAAAAACGGGGTAGAAATTCCTTTAACCCAATCACTTGCCACAACGGAGCACCATATTGTTTCTGCAAAATTATTAGAAAAAGTAATGGAACTGCAGCGATACAGAAAACTCTTAGAACTTGAGGAATAAATACTTCGAAAGATATCCAGGTCAATGGTAAGGGATGATAAATGAACAAATTAAATATCCCCGGAGCCGTTAACCTCCGGGGATATTATTATGATGGACAGAGCATATCTTTTCTGCTCTGTCTTATTATTTTTGTTTCTGGAGTTAGCAACACTAAAGTATGCTACTTTACTTTATAATAATCAACATACCAATCTGCAAACCTCTGAAGCCCTTCTTCTATAGGAGTATGAGGTTTGAAACCCACAGCTTCTTCCAGCAGTTTTGTTGATGCATATGTTGCAGGGACATCCCCTGGCTTCATGGGCTCAAATATCTTGTCAAATACTACCTCCCTACCTAAAGCATTACTCAATGCTTTCTCAAGGGTTTCAATAAATTTCATCAGCTTTTCCGGGGTGTTATTGCCAATATTATACACCCTGTGCGGGGTTTCATCTTCAGGCGGATTATTCAGCAGCCTTTCAATACCTTCGATCACATCGTCAATATATGTAAAATCCCTGTAAAGATCGTTTTCAAAATCACCGTTGTTGAATACCCTGATAGGATCACCGGCAAAATATTTATTTGTAAAGCTGAAATACGCCATATCAGGCCTTCCCATTGGGCCGTATACCGTAAAAAACCTAAGGCCGGTTGACGGTATCCTGAACAGATGGCTGTATGTATGGGCCATGAGCTCGTTTGATTTTTTTGTAGCTGCATATAGTGATACAGGATGATCCACAAAATCGGATTCCTCAAAAGGCACCTTCTTGTTAGATCCGTATACGGAACTTGATGAAGCATATACCAGGTGATAAACAGGATAACGCCTGCAGGCTTCAAGTATATTGTAGAATCCGATTATATTGCTGTTTACATATGCATCAGGGTTTTCAAGGGAATAGCGTACTCCCGCCTGCGCGGCAAGATTTACCATAATATCCGGCCGGTATTTATCTAATGCTGTCATAACAGCACCTTTGTCAGATATATCAATCTTCAAAAATGTAAACTTTGGATAGGGTTCCAGGTTTGCCAGGCGGTCCTGCTTCAGCTTAACATCGTAGTAGTCATTCATGTTGTCAATCCCCACTACGCTGCAGCCCTGAGCAAGAAGCCTTCTGCAGAGGAAATATCCTATAAATCCTGCCGCTCCGGTTACCATATATTTTTTGTTTCTGTCCAACGGTTTAAACCCTGCCATAAAGCGACACCTTCCTAAAGTAGTATATTATGCCCTTCCGATTGAGTAATACTCCACACCGGCAGCTTCCATGTCCTGTGTATTGTAAATATTTCTTCCGTCATAAACCAACGGTGTTCGCATAAGCTTTTTATAGACCTCGGGCTTAACAGCTTTTATCTCATCCCATTCAGTAAATACAAAGCAGACGTTGGCGTTATTTAAGGCTTCTTCTATATTGTCCACATAAGTTATACTCCCATTTTTGTGTTGGCCTTCAGGATATTTTTTCTTAAAATTATTCATTCCGACAGGGTCATAAGCATAAATATCAGCTCCCTGCTCAAGCAGTAAAGGCACATTGTCAAGCGATGGAGCCTCCCGTAAATCATCAGTACCCGGTTTGAATGTCAGCCCTAGTACTGCTACTTTCAATCCGCTAAAGGTTATAAGCCTCTTTGAGGCTTTCCTGTATAAAATCGTCTTCTGGTCTTTGTTGACGTCAATGGCAGCTTTGACAGTCCTTAGCTCATAACCATTCTGCCTTGCCAGGTATAAAAGCGCTTTGGTATCCTTTGGAAAACATGACCCCCCATATCCAACTCCTGCATTCAAAAACCTGCTGCCTATTCGCTCATCATACGACATACCCAAAGCAACATCCTGTATATCAGCACCTACCAGTTCACAAAGATTGGCGATATCGTTCATAAAGGATATCTTAAGGGCCAGGAAATTGTTGGAGGCATATTTTATCATCTCCGCTGATCTTCTGCTGACCGTTACAATAGGGAGTTTAAAGGGTGCATATATTTGCTTTAACATATCTTCAGCCCACTTGCTTTCTGTGCCTATGATTATCCTTGCAGCATGAAGAGTGTCATGTACAGCAGAGCCCTGGGCGAGGAATTCCGGGTTTGAAGCCACTTCTATCTTTACACCATTGACTAAAAAGTCCTTTATAAACTGCTCTACCTTATCGGCTGTACCAACAGGTACCGTAGATTTCACCACAACCAAGCAGTCCTTCTCTACTGTTTCGGCAATCTGCCGGGCAACAGTTGCTATATATGATAAATCAGCAGAACCATCAGGCTGCTCTGGAGTACCAACACCTATAAATATGGCATCGGCATCCTTGTATGCTAATCTATAATCAGTGGTAAAATCCACCCTACCTATAGCAAGATTCTTCTTTAAAAGCTCTTCAAGTCCCGCTTCATATATTGGAGATATGCCTTGTTTAAGCATTTTTATCTTTTCTTCATCCACATCAACGCATATGACCTGATGACCAACCTCTGCAAAACATACACCTGCCACCAGGCCAACATATCCNNGTTCCTGAAACTGCTATTTTAAACATTGTGTTATACCTACCTTTCTGTTGAGTATAATTTGTTGAGCACAATAATTATTATACTACAACCATATAAAATTTAACCAAGGTTATTATTCCCCACACATCGAAAAACTTTTTTCTTCACTAATTCCACAAACCATTGGAATTCCTCTATTTTCATTATATATATCAAAATAAAATACAGTAATGCACCTGTCCCAGCAGATATTATCAAAACAGCTAAACTCCCTATATAACTATTTCCGATCACTTTATTTAAATAATAATACATAAAATAAGCAGTTGCCCCCATTATTAGAGATGAAATAAATGCTTTAACTCCACAATTGATATAACTTTTAATGCCCAATGCCCCTATTTTCTGCTTCAAATGATATATTAATAAACCACAAGAAACAATGGCAGAGATCGAAGTTGCTAGTGCCAATCCATTGTGAGCCATATATCGGATCAATATAAAGTTTAAAACTATATTAATGATAACGGCTATAACACTGTTAATCATAGGAGTTTTAGTATCCTGCATTGAGTAGTATGCCCTGTTTAGCAAAAATTTTAGAGACACCCCTATCAAGCCAATAGAGTAAAAGACTAGAGCACCAGTTGTTAAATAGGTTGCTTTCGCATCAAAAACCCCTCTTTGAAAAGCAATTCTAACAATTGGCTCAGCTAAAACTATCATCCCCACAGTCGCTGGAATGGTAATCAAAACAATTGTATTAAAGCCGTACCGCAGCATCTTTTTAAAATTCTCCATATTACCACTGTTGATCTCATTTGATAGCATAGGGAAAATCACTGTAGAAAGTGTTGCTATAAATATACCCTGAATTAAGTTTGTTAATCTGCTTCCATAATTCAGGGCAGATATACTGCCTTCCAATAGTGTTGAAGCTAAAGATCTATCAATGATCCTGTTTAAATCGCTAATGCCAACGCTGATTAATACAGGCGGCAAAAGAAGCATAAGCTTTTTTACATATGGATCAGCAAAGTTGATATAAACATTATATTTGAAGCCAGTCTTTTTTAAATTTGGGATCTGGATTAAAATCTGTGATAAAATTGCAACTACATTAGCAATCATTAACCCTTTTATCCCAAATATATTTGATAAAAAAATCAAATAAAAAATAAATACAAAATTAAATGGTAATGCCGATATACCCTCCTCGGCAAATCTCATCTCGCTCTGCAGATAACCACGAAATATATTGAGTAGGCAAGCCAAGAATATAATGGGAAGACCCAAACGGGTAAGCAGGACTGCCAACTCAAGTTGCTGACCTTCAAAGCCCACAGCCAAGATTTTTATAAAATACGGCGTAATAACAAATATAAGCAATATGAATAATATCGTTATTAAAATCAATATATTAAGAAAATTGTTCGTATGCAAAATCTTGGCCTTTTTTCCTTCTTTAGTTTCAATCGCAGATAAAATTGGTATCATGGTTGTCTTAATTGATCCTATAAAAATAGCAGATATCAATGTTGTCGCAGTTTGTGCGATAAAAAAAGCATCGCTTTCTATACCAGCACCAAATTCTGATGCGATTAGAATTTCTCTAAAAAAACCTAGGATTTTGCTTATCAGAGCAAATACTGCTAATATAAAAACTGATTTAGCTGCTTTATTAGCGTTTGTCAAAATAGCTCTCTCCTTGTTTGAAATATAAATTATTATAATAAAATAATATCAAAATATCTGATTTAATTATTTAAAAGCTGTTTCCTTGACTATTTCTATAGTATACTATGCAAAATCTTTTCCACATCATTCTTGGTTAAATTCACTGGATTATTATCCATTCTACCTGATGTAAAAGCATTACCAGCTATAAATTTAATATCTTGTAATTTAATGCCGAAACTCGACAATTTCATTTCAACAACCCCTTCACTAACCATGTTAATCCAATTCATTATGCCATCATATTTATCAAATAAATCAAACAGTACAGTGTCATTTGGAAAATTTCCTCTATTAATTCTACTAACAGCGTCTAAGGTAATAGAAGATGCTAAACCATGAGGTATATTATAAAATATTGTTAATGGATAAGAAATAGAATGGCAAGCAGTTGTCCTTGTTTGCGAAAAAGCTAATCCTGCCAATAGTGAAGCTTTACAAAGATCTTCTCTTATTATTAAGTTATAAGGCTCTTCAATTGCTTCCCTCAAATTTTGTACAATCAACTCTATAGCTCTATATGCTATCTCCTGCACAATCGGATTTGTATGCTTTGACCAATACGACTCTATTGCATGACTTATCGCATCTAGTCCAGAAGAAAGTGTTATTTTAGCAGGCATAGATAATGTTAACTCTGGTACAATAATTGCCATTTTGGGCTGAAGCATGGGATTATCAATAGATAATTTGGTGTGATTGCTTTCATCCCATATTGTTGCCCATTGAGTTACTTCAGAGCCAGTTCCAGCAGTACTAGGTATTGCTATAACGTCAACTAATCTTCTATTCTCATACTCTCTTAACTTTATATTCTCTGTAATCTGTTCTATAGTATATTCAGTATTTTTCTTAGAATTGTAAAAAGCACTGATCCCTTTCGCAAGATCAATAGCACTTCCTCCGCCTAGAGCAATTATAACATCTACTTTTTTATCACCAATAAAATGTAATGCTTGCATTATATCTTTTGGTGTAGGGTTAGGTTTTATATTTTTTATCCATATAAAAGTGCCATCCATCGATTTACATTTTTCTTCTAATTGTTCAATAAAGGATGTCATGTTCCATCTTATAGAAGAGGATTCACTCATTATCAGAACTAAGTTAACTGAGTTTAGAGATAAAATTAACCGCTGCATATTTTTTCGATTAGTATATACAATTTCAGTACTGCAAAAAGGTCTATAATCCATTATACATCCCTTCTTATTCATTTTTAGTTCTCAGGAATTAATGTAATAATATCCTTTATAGGTAAACATACCTCGTCTGCTTCCTTTGCTCTTCTATGCCGTAATATACTCTCAGCTACATTTTTCATAGCCAGAAAAGCACTACGAGTTAAATGATTTGCATATATCACAATGTTAACACCACGCTTGGCAAATTCCTCCTCTTTTACACTGTTAAACGTAGTGGGGACTACGACTAAGGGTGTAGAACTATCTTTTTCTCTAAATTTTTCACAAAATTCAAATACTTCTGCAGGATCGGACTTTCTTGAATGAATCATTATACCATTAGCACCAGCGTTAATATATTCAAATGCTCTTGTTAGAGCATCATTTATCCCTTTCTCAAGAATTAGACTCTCAATTCTAGCTATCAAGAAAAAATCTTTCGTTCTTAAAGCCGACTTACCAGCCGCAATTTTTGCACAGAAATTTTCTATACTATCTTGGGTTTGCTCAACTTCAATGCCAAAAAGCGAATTCCTTTTAAGTCCTGTTTTATCCTCTATAATAACAGCAGAAATACCCATGCGTTCTAAAGTGCGGATATTATATACAAAATGCTCTATTAACCCGCCCGTATCCCCATCAAATATGATTGGTTTGGTTGTAACATCCATAATTTCATTAACTGTTTGCAAACGAGCTGAAATATCCAATAGCTCGATATCTGGTTTGCCTTTAGAGATAGAATCGCATAAACTCGAACACCACATAGCATCAAATTGATATACTTTACCATCTTTTAAAACAGTTGTTTTTTCTGCAATTAGACCTGTAAGACCATTATGCACTTCAATAGCATTAACAATAGGTTTTATTTCAAGTAAACGTTTTAATCTTGCTCTTCTTATATCAGGCAAAGAAAGCTGTTCTCTTTGGCTCAATTCCACTTTTTCATATTCTTCACTATAAGAATAAGGATATTCAATAAGTTGGCCACCATACTCATTCAGTATATTAATTACCTCTTCACGTATTGGTTTCTGAAAACTTGTCCTCCAGTCATCTCCGTGAACAACATAATCAGGCTTAAGCTTCAACAAATTTTCTCGATAACTCAATGTTTTTTGAGGTATAACTTTGCTAACTCCTTTAATACCTTGTAATATCTTTGCCCTTTCTTCGTAACTAAGAATAGGAAAACGTTTATAACTTGCCACAACTTCGTCAGTTAATACACCAACTACCAATTCACCAAGTCCTGAAGCTTTTTGAATAATTGATATGTGACCTCCATGAATCACATCTGTACTAAAACACATATAAACTGTTTTCTTTCCACTCATAAAACTCTCCTCCTGAAGTTTTCAGTTCGTATAATTTAATCTTTCCTTGATTATCATTAAATCCTCTGGTGTATCAATTTCTGCACAAAGATGATCCATAAAATCCATAGGATAAATAAAACATCTATCAGATATTTCATTAAAAGCATCTTCGGCATAACATTGAACTTGACCATCCTTACAATATACCACAATACTTTCTAACCATATCTCCCAATCACGTCTATATAATTTATAAAGCGGCTGTGCTGATACTGCATCATTAAAGAATTCAACACCAATTTTTTTAATTAAGCCGTCTTTAATAACGGCTTTAAAATCTTTAGGAGGCAGCGGAACGGTTGAACTTACTGCCATGCAACTTTTTGATTGTTTTAACAGCTCTTGCAACACACATAGTTCAAATACAAGATCACCATGTAAAAGTATAACATCATCATAAAGATATTCTCTTGCTATATATATTGAATAAATATAATTTGTCTTGTCATAGATCGGATTCTTAACAAAGATATAGTTTAATGGTAAGTTTAGCGAATGACAATATTCAATCAATTCTTTGTCAAACAGCCCAGTTGTTATTACAATATCAAAAATTCCACATTGTCTCAATGCCTTTAGCTGACGACTTAATATTGTCTCCTGTTCACTTAATTTAGTCATACACTTAGGATATTTATTTGTCAAATCTCCCATACGCCTACCCATACCTGAGTTAAGTATTAATGCTTTCAATTCAATTACACTCCCTAAGAAGATAATTCATAAACACCCTTTTGTTTTCAATTGGAGTTGAGGTTGGCCGCCCAAGATTATCTCTTGAACCTATTGCTGACTTTATTTCTAAAAGGATAGGACCCTTTTTGTTCTTTATTTGTTGTAAAACCTCATTCAAT
>LSQX01006016.1_pt1 | contig 10830 bp, 9 predicted proteins | sample 654561 | NCBI WGS metagenome assembly LSQX01 (sample SAMN04489861, study PRJNA283612) | anaerobic digester metagenome | isolation source: 4 biogas reactors fed with cattle manure at either 37C or 55C with and... | place: Denmark: Kongens Lyngby | collected 2014 | reverse complement strand
GTTCTCTTTCTTGTCCTGCTGGGCCTGTACTGGTTCCAGTTGCTGAACTTCCATGACAAGCAACTGGCCGGCGTCAAGCAGGGAGCCATGCTGCGCGCTGATCAGGCCGCCCACGCGCTGGCGATGCAGGGGCACTCCAAGCTGCTGAAGATCGAATTCTTTCTCGACCACCTCGCCGAGCACTGGATGGATCATGACCCGGAGGTGTTTCGCAAGCTGATCGAGCTGGGCCAGAAGGGCATCTTCAAGGGCTCATTGAATCGGATTGTCGTGGCCGGGCCTGATGGCCGGGTGCTGTACAGCAGCTACAATCCGCAGGATGCGCCCATGCTCGGTCGCTCGATCGCCGACGGAGCACAAGTTGATGCTGCAGACCGATGAGCGCATGCGGATGCTGCTGGAGCGCTTCCCCACCGGCGTTCTGCTGGAGGATGAGCGTAATACCGTGGTCGCCGCCAACCCCATTCTGTGCAACCTGCTGACCCTCACCAGCCAACCGGGAAAACTGCATGGCCTGTCCCACGCCGAGTTCCTGCAACTGCTGGAGGATGAGCATGCCGGGCAACTGCTGCTGCCGGAAGACGAGCTGGCCAGCGGGTATCGCACCGAGCTGGAAGAGGCTTCCGGCCGTACGCTGGAAATCGAATGGCTGCCGATCCGCCATGACCAGCGCAATCTCGGTCATGCCTGGTTCATCAAGGATGTCAGCGCCCGGCGGCGGAAGGAACAGGAGCTGCAGGAACTGGCCAGCGTCGATCCGCTGACCGGCCTGCTCAACCGGCGCAGCTTCATGGAGTTGCTGACCAGGTGCATTCGCGACAGCCGACCCGAGCAGCCCGGTGCGCTGTTCATTCTGGACATCGACCACTTCAAGGCGGTCAACGATACCTGGGGGCATCCGGCGGGTGATGTGGTGCTGCAGAATGTCGCCCGCATCATCCAGAACAGCCTGCGCAAGGGCGACCATACCGGCCGACTCGGTGGTGAGGAGTTTGCCGTGCTGCTGCCCAGTGCCAGCGGTGACGAAGCGCTGATGCTGGCCGAGCGTATCCGCAGGCAGCTGGAAGAGGCCATCATCGAAACCCCGGAAGCCAGCATCGCGGTGACCATCAGCATCGGAGTGGCCCTGCTGTACGGTCACAGCATCGACAGTGTTCAGGAAGCGGCGGACAAGGCGCTGTACCAGGCCAAGCACAACGGCCGCAACCAGGTCTCCCTCGCGCAGTAGTTTTACACTCGGCGCAGGATGATGCCTCTGTCACCTACCGCATAGACAGCACCGCTGCGGCTGGCGCAGACGGCGCGCAGGCCGAGGTCGGTGCCGCTGGTTTCCTGCTGCCACTGGCCGTTTTTCAGACGCATGATGCGGCCGCGGGTGCCGACTGCCCAGGCCCGGTCCGGGCCGGTGCCGGAGATGCTCAGCAGGTCGTCGCGCAGGCGGGTGGGTTGCAGTTGCCAGCGCTGGCCGTTGAAGTGGGCCAGGCTGCCGGACAGGCCCACCGCGTAGATGTCGTCCAGCTCCGGGCCCCAGATGCTGTAGAGGAAGTTCTCGGTGCCGACGTTGAACTCCGCCCAGTCCCGGCCGTTGTAGCGCAGTACCAGACCGAAGTCACCGACCGCCAGCAGGCGGTCCTGGCCCCAGCCGTACAGACCATAGAGTGCCGACTGGGTACCGCTGGGCATGCGTTTCCAGCCCAGGCCGTCGTAGTGCAGGATCAGGCCTTCGTCACCCACCGCATAGAGGTCGTCCGGGGCGCTGCCCCACAGGCCGAGGATGGTCAGGTCCAGGTGCAGGTCGTAGTGCAGTTGCCAGTCGCTGCCGTCATAGCGGTAGATGCGCCCGTGCTGACCGGCGGCGAACAGGCCGTTACCGGTATCCCACAGGCAGTGCACGTTCAGTTCGCTGGGGGCGGGCAGGGCGTGCCACTGGTCACCTTCCAGCACCAGTACGGTACCGGCCTCGCCGCAGGCGTAGCAGGTGCCGTCGACACCTTCATGGATGCCCCACAGCTGGCGCTTGCCGGTACTGATCATGGGTTGCCAGCGGCTCTGCTCCCTGGCTGCGGCGGGGGCGGCCAGGGCGGCGGTGAAGTTGACTGCGGCGGTCATGATGCTGCCGAAGTCGCCCACCGCCAGCGCCTCACCGGTGGGCAGGGTGATGATATCCATCAGGTCATGGATGCTGTTGCTCTCCAGCCGGTTGAGCTGCAGGCCCTTGAGGTAGAACAGGTGGCCCTGGTCGCCGACCATCAGCACGCCGTCCTTGTAGGCCTTGAGTGAGCGCAGGCGCGGCATCGGGGTGTCGAAGGTCAGGGTCTGGAACTTGCCCTGACGGTAGCGCACCAGCTCGCCGCGAAAGCCACCGGGATCGACGAAGTAGCGCCCACCGGCCAGCAGCAGCTCGTCCTCGCCGGTCAGCAGCAGGGCCTGGAAGCCGGAGCCGAAGGGGCAGTCCAGCGCCAGCCAGCGGCCATCCACATCGCGCATCAGCACGGTGCCATCACCGCCGGCGGCGTAGACCCTGCCGTTGGCGGCGCAGGCCACTGCACGCAGGTTGGCCCGGGTCGGGGAGACTTCCTGATGCCAGTCACTGCCATCGAAGTGCAGGATGAGGCCGTCGTCACCCACCGCCCAGGCCTGGCCCTGTTCGTTGCCGTCGATGGCGAACAGCGGGGTGTTTTCCACGCAGGCGGCGAAGCGGCCATTGTCATCGACGATGGCGCCCCGGCGCTGCTGCCACTGGTCGCCGTCGAAATGCAGTACGGTGCCCATCCAGCCCACCGCGATCAGCTGGTCGGCGCGGTTGCCCCAGATGCCGTGCAGCGGCAGTTGAGTGGGTACGGACTGGCGTTGCCACTGGGGGCTGCTATCGTCGCTGGCACCGGTGTAGCGCAGCACCATGCCCTCGTCGCCGACCACGAACACTTCGCCGTCTCCGGCCCAGCCGGACCAGAGCACATCACCATCACCAGCCCCGACTTCGGGTACCCGACGCCAGGGCGCGCGCTGGGGTGCCTGGTCATCGCCACCGAGCAGTTGACGGAAAAACTGGCGGCGCTCGGCGTTGGGGGCCTGGGTCATGGTTTGAATCCTCGAAGATGAAAGTGTCGCTGGCGGTCAGTGCTGGTTGCCGCTGTCGTCGGGGCGGGCCTGACCGAGCAGGCTGCTCAGTTCGGCGCGCAGGGCATCACGTTGCTCGGCAGGTACAGCCGCCAGCGCGGCCTCGATATCCGCTGTGCCCTGTTGCCCCTGGTGCAGGCTCTGCAATGAATGGGCTGCGGCGGCGGCAAAGCTGTCCCGGGCCTGGTCGATGCAGGCCTGGACCGCTGGCATGAAGGCCCGCGCCTCGATGCTGTCCGGCTCGGCCAGCACGATCGGCTGGCCACGGTCGGAGCCGCTGGCCAGTGCCGGTGACAGGGGGATCTGGGTCAGCGAGCTGACCCCGGCCTGGTCCAGTGCCTCGGCCAGATGGGCCCGGGGGAACAGGTGGAACTCACCACCGCAGTGCGGGCAGGTGACACCGGCCATGTTCTCCACCACACCGAGCAGCGGCATGCCGCGCTCCTGACAGAAACGGATGGCCTTGAGGCTGTCCATCAGCGCCACTTCCTGGGGCGTGGTGGCGAGCAGGGCGGCGACGTCGTGGCCTTCCAGCAGATCCGACAGGGTGATCAGCTCGTTGCCGGTGCCCGGCGGCATGTCGATCACCAGAAAATCCAGCGGGCCCCAGTCGAAGGAGCCGATCAGGTGGTGCATGAAGTCGTGCTTGTAGGCGTCGCGCCAGACGATCGGGGTGTCGTCGGTTTCCATCATGAAGGCCAGCGAGCCGACCCGGATCGGCTGCTGCAGCGCCGGATGGGTGAAGGCCAGGGTGCTGAGCCCCTGCTGGTTGATGCGTACCCGTTCGCCGACGAAGCCGAAGAAGCGGCTCTGGTTGGGGCCGTGGATGTCCGCATCGGCGACGCCGACCCGGTAGCCCCGGGCAGCCAGTCCGGCAGCCAGGTTGGCCGAGACGGTGCTTTTGCCGACGCCGCCCTTGTTGGCCATGACCATGATGATCTGGCCGATCTGCTCCAGCCGGGATTCAAGCACGCGTTTCTCGTGGTGGCCCTTGTCCAGCCGACATTCCGGCTCCTGCGGGCAGAACTGGCAGGCGTGGCCGCGACCACAGTCCTCCGGCTTCAGCGCCAGCGGGTCGTGGGGGTGGAAATGGGAAACCGACATGACTACTCCTGTTGGGCGGACGCGGGTCAGCCTTTATTGCCGTCGCTGGTATCGAGCATGATCCAGGTGTGGGTGATGCGCTTGTTGCCGTCGCGCTCATGGTCTTCACCCTGCCACACGGCAAAGGATACCGGTACCGGGCCCTTGCTGAAATCGATCTCGTGCTTGTCGGCCGGGGCCAGCGGGCGGGACATGACTACCTGCCATTCGCTGTCCAGCTCGATCTGTTTGATCAGATGCTTGCTGTCTCCGGAAACACTCTGCTCGGGCAGGCTGGTGGTACTGCCGAAGCCCCCGGCGGCGAGGTTCTGCACCGCATTGGTGTCGGCCCGCCAGTACCAGATGTTGACCGGCTTTTCCGGGCCGCTGCCCATCATGTAGGAGGTGTCCGCGCCATTCAGGGCGTACTGCACCGCCACACCATCGGGGAACTCATCCACACTGTTGTCGGTGTTGGCGCTGGGGTCCTTCCAGTACAGGCGTACATAGAAGCGCTCGCCGGTGCGGGCGACCTGGAAGTAGATGTGCTTGCTGCGCATGGCGCCATCGGCAAAGCGCAGGCTGACCGACTGGTGCACCGGCGGGGCCGGGTGCAGGTGGGTGCGGTAGACTGGCAGGCGCGACCAGATCAGGTCGTCCGGGTCGTTCTGGTTGCGCAGGTAGATCTGCCCGGGGATGCGCTCGACCTTGATGGTATCGCCGGGCTTGATCTCGGCCACGTTGGGGTTGGCCTCCTGGTGCTCGGCCAGCGCGACCGAGGCGCTGAAGGTCAGTGCCAGGGCCAGGGAGCTTCGCAGTATGGATTGCAGATTCATGGTCAATCTCCTTGCAGGGGCAGCGCGCCCCGTTGGCGTCGGCCGGTCAGTCCCACAGCGGACGCGCATCGGCGGCGGAATCGGTGTTGGCAGCATTGGGTTGCGGGCAGGGGCCGACCTGGGCTTCCAGTTCGGCCTGCTGCTGCGCCACCCAGTCGGGCAGCACCTGGATCAGCTGGGCCAGGGTCTGGTTCAGACCCTGCTCCCGGGCCTTGCCGAGGCTCTCGCGGGTGGCGCACAGCAGCGGCTGCAGGTAGCGGGCGATGAAGTCCCGCTGGGCCCGTCTATAGGGGCTGGGGTCGCGCTCGTTGACCAGCGCCTCCTGCTCCAGATGACAGAGCAGGCTGCAGAACTCGAGCATGGCCACCAGATGGTCCGGTTCCTCGTTGTGGCCCTCGTCGCCCTGGGCGGCCTGCAGGCCGAAGTGGCGGTAGAAGGCCTGCACGTTGAGCAGGAAGCTGCCCGGGGTCAGGCCGCCGAGCAGATGCTCGTGGGCGCTGGCCAGCAGCGGCACCCGGGGGCGGCCCCGGCGGCCCTGCAGAAAGGTATCGGTATAACCGACCTGCAGGGCGACCAGATCCGGACTGGAGGGCAGCAGCGGCCAGCGTTCCCCGGTCAGGGTCTGCCAGGCGGGGGCCAGTGCGCTGTGCACCCGGCCTTCCTCCATGGCCTGCTGGGTTTCCTCCAGCGGGTAGCCGAACAGGGCGGCGGCCAGCCGGTAGACGGTCTCCCGCGCGGCCAGCCGATCGCTGTCGGCGGGCAGGGCGGCGGCGGTCTGGGTCATGACATCTCTCCCGCTCAACTGAGCTTGAACATCTCGGCGTGCTTGAAGCCGATCAGGGTGTCCATCAGCTCGCTGTCCCGGCCTTCGGCCTTGGCCTGACGCTCCCGGGCCAGGGTGGCCAGGGCCTCACCGGTGGTCGGGCCGAACAGGCTTTCCAGGTATTCCAGCGGAATGCGTTGCTCGCCGGTGTCGCGGCCCTCGGAGTCGTATTTCGACGGCGAGGTCGGCGGCACGTAGAACACGTTGGGCTGGGTGCCCCATTCGGCGTGCAGTGGCAGCGCTACCTTGTACTTCTCCACCAGCAGGTGGATGGGACCTTCCTCATCGTCGCGGTAGCCGATCCAGCGGATGCGGCCGACGCACTGCTGGGCGCAGGCGGTGGGCAGGCCCTTCTCGATGCGCGGGTAGCAGAAGATGCACTTCTCCGACTTGGAGATCTCCTCGTTGAAGTAGACCTTCTTGTACGGGCAGGCGTTGACGCAGTAACGGTAGCCCCGGCAGCGCTCCTGGTCGACCAGTACGATGCCGTCCTCCTGGCGCTTGTAGATGGCGTTGCGCGAGCAGGCCGCCAGACAGGCCGGGTTGGCGCAGTGGTTGCACAGCCGTGGCAGGTAGAAGTAGTAACTGTTGGGATACTGGCCCTCACCCTCGTCCTCATCCCAGTTGGGACCCCAGGTGGGTTTGACGTGGGGCCGCAGCCAGGGGTCGGTGCCGGTCATCAGGGCTTCCTGGTAGTTGTACTCCCAGGGAATGCCGTAGTCGTCCTGACTGGGCTGGCGGCCCAGGCGCAGGGCGCCGTCGGCATCGAAGCCACCGCCCATCTGTTCGTATTCACGGGGATAACCGACACCGGGCTGGCTCTCCACGTTGTTCCAATACATGAATTCCCGGCCGTTGCGGTTGGTCCACATCAGCTTGCAGGCGGTGGAGCAGGTGTGGCAGCCGATGCACTTGTTCAGGTCCAGCACCATGCTCAGTTGGCGTTTGACAGCCATGGCAATCTCCTCTTAAACCGTCCGCGGATCGGCAATGTCTTCGGGCTTGGCCAGCTCGATATCGAAGCTCGATTCGTGCAACAGCTGGTTGGCGTTCCACATGGCGTACTTGTAGGTCAAATGGCCCCAGCCCCCGACCAGTTCCAGCGGTTGCAGGAAGGTGGCCATGGCATTGTTCATCGGCTTGCGGTGGATGTACTGGTGCGGCTCCCAGCCGTGTTCCATCATGATTGAGTGCTTGGGAATGCTCGGATAGAACTTGGCCTGGGCGAAGAAGTCACCGGTTGAGTTGTACAGGCGGACGGTATCGCCGTCCTTGATGCCGCGCTCGGCGGCCAGCTCGGGGTTGATATAGATGTTCGGCTCACCGCGCTGCAGGCGCAGCATGTACTTGTTGCTGCGCCAGTTGGAGTGGATGCCCCAGCGGGTGTGCGGCGAGTAGAAGTGCAGCGGGTATTTCGACGCTTCCGGGCCACCGTACAGGCGGGCGGTGGGCACCGTGGACTTGAGCTTCATGAACCGTGGGTGGTCGACGTAGAAGGTCACCCGCCCGGTCAGGGTGTCATAGGGTTTCTTGTCGGCGGTCTGGGCGACGAAGGGGTTGTAGGGTTCGTCCTTGAGCAGCGGCTGGTTGCCACCGGCATGCTCGTTCATGACGATGAAGCCGCGCTCGCCTGCGTCTTCCAGCGACACGCCACCGAATTCCGGTGAATTCTCGACGATATAGCGGGCCACATCCATTTCGGTGGCGAGTTCACCGTTGCGGGTGAAATCGTCGTGAATGGTATGCAGGTCCCGGGTCACGTCGCCGTCCTGAATCGGACCGATGCCCCGGGCAATGGCGCGTTCCTGAATCTTTTTGGTCAGCAGCACCAGGATATCCCAGTCCGGCTTGCACTCCCCGACCGGCTCGACCGAGCGGGTGAACACGTTGCAGAAGCGGTGATAGCCCTGGGTGCGCAGGTCCCATGCCTCATAGTGGCTGGCGGCGGGCAGCACGTAGTCGGCCCATTCGGCGGTGGAGTCCATGCGCACGTTGATGCAGGCAAACAGCTCGCTGGCCTGGCGCAGGTGCTCCTCGCGGTACTTGTCGGCAAACTTGTTGCGGCGGAAGGTGTTATCAGCGATCGAGATCATGCCCTTGATTTCGCCGTAATAGGGCATCCAGCCCTCGTCCAGCGACTCCTGGATCATCTCTTCCATCTCGTCCAGATCGAAGCCCACACGCTTTTTCAGCTTGGCATTATCGAAGTGCTTGCGCGCCCCTTCCATCATGCCACCACGCAGGAACTCGCCCAGACCGCCCGGCTCGTAGCGCGCGGACTTCTTGCCCTCGAAGGTGGCCACCTCGGTCCACAGCGGATGATTCCAGGCTACCCAGGAGGTATCCAGACCGCCGGTGCGGCCGCCATGGCCGGTCAGTGCCAGCGCCAGTGCATAGCTCCAGCAGGTGTACAGGCAGTTGGAATAGCTGGAGGTGATATAGCCGAGCATGACGATGGCTTTTTTCGCCTTGGCCATGTGCCGGGCTTCCTGACGCACCACATCCGGGTGGATATTGGTGGTCTTGAAGGTGTTCTCGGGCTTGAACCTGGCGGCCTCGAGCTTGACCTGCTCGAACACCGTGGTGACCTTGATACCGTCAACGGTGAACTGGCCTTCCAGCGCCGGATCGACACCGTCGAGCCTGATGGTCTTCTCCTCGCTGCCCATGGAGCCCTTGGCCTTGACCGCCTGCTGGCTGTTCAGGTCCCAGTGGTAGAACACCTCGTCGCTGCCGCCTTCGACCAGATCGGACTCGCGCAGCAGCTTCTTGTTGTCCACTCGCACCAGCATCGGCAGGTCGGTCTGTTCCTTCATGAAGTCCGGCTGATAGAGCTTTTCCTCAAGAATGACGTTGACCAGCGACATGGCGAAGAAGGGGTCGGTGCCTTGGTTGATCGGCATCCACAGGTCGGTGTGGATGGCGCTGGGGTTGTAGTCCGGCGAGGTGCTGGTGATCCGTGCGCCGTTGTACTTGGCTTCCCAGATGTAGTGCGCGTCGGGAATCCGCGTGGCGTTGGGGTTGATCATGCCGAGCAGGATGTAGTCGGCGTCGAACCAGCCATCCGAGGTAAAGCTTTCCAGCGGCGTACCATAGGCCAGATGGGCACCGGTGAGCAGGTCGCCGACCACGGTGAAGCCGTCCAGCTGGATACCGCCGACCAGCGAGGCAAAACGCTGACCGCCGGACTGGCGGACCATGGTCTGGTTGCCTGAGCCCTGGTGGGTCTTGAGCTTGCCGGGGCCGTATTTCTCGAAGATATCAATCACCTTGTCGGCGATTTCTTCGGTGGCCTGATCCCAGGAAATACGCTGCCACTTGCCCTCGCCGCGCTCACCGGCGCGCTTGAGCGGGTAACGTAGGCGGTCGGCTTCGTACATGGCAGTGGAGTGGATGGCGCCCTTCTGGCAACCACGGGGGTTGGCATCCGGGACGTTGGGGTTGACCTGGGGATACTTGGCGATCTGCTCCTCGCGGATGACGATGCCGTCCTTGACATAGACGTTCCAGGCGCAGTTACCCATGCAGTTGATGCAGTGGGCGGCATGGCCGACGCTGTCCCAGGTCCATTCGTTGCGGTACAGGTCTTCCCAGCTGCGATAGGGATACTCGCTGGCCAGGGTGTCGCCGACCGGCTCCAGCCGGTTGAGCGACCAGACCTTGCCACTGACCATGGCCCCGGCACTGGTGGCCCCCAGGCCTTTCAGGAAGTCACGCCGCTTGAGCTTCCACATACCCATAATTATCTCCTCACCACAGGTTCCGCCAACTGTTGCCGCTGACTGGAACCGTTCTGTATTCATCGGGCCTGACGTCAATGCTGCCGGTCCTCACGGGGACCGGACTGGCGCTGCGCTTATGACTATAGCCAGTACCTCAGCAGATGTCTGAACAGGTGCTCTTGATGTTGCCGGGCGGCTGATCCGCAACCGCCGGGGGATGTCATTGCTGGCTGTAATAGGCAGCAATATCAGCGATATCCTGATCGCTGAGGTTGAGGGTCTGCGGGGTCATGACCATGGACATGCCGCCGCCGCGCAGACCTTCGCGGTAGGATTTGAGGGAAGTTTCCAGATAGCTGGCGGACTGGCCGGCCAGATTGGGGTAGATATCGGCGGTGGCCTTGCCATCGAGGCCGTGGCAGGCGACGCAGACGGTAATCTTCTGGGCGCCTGCTTCGGGATCACCGGCGGCGCTGGCCAGCCCGGAGTACATCATGCTGCCCAGCAACAGCGTTGCCGAGGCTTTCATCAGCTTGCTCCACATTGCATCTTCCTCATCAGTGCCAGTCACTTTTGATAATGACTTTATTTAACAAGTGCTTAGCGGGCATTACAGGAACGTCATCACAGACCAGTCATGTTAGTAGCTGCGGCACAAAGGCGATAGGTGGCATCGCGCCGCAGCAACAAAAATTGATCCAGATCAATGCTTTCAGCTTACAGCAGAGCGCTGTAGGGAATGTAGCCCAGTATGTCGCCGGGCTGCACGCTGTGCTGTGCCGGAATCACCACCAGACCGTCCGCCCAGCTGCAGTTGGCCAGCATGGCGGAACTCTGCTGTGGGTGCAGCTGGACCTGCAGTCTGCCCTGTTCGATCTCCAACCGGGCCTGCAGATACTGGGTGCGCAGTCTGGGCTTGCTGCGGCTGAAGCTGGCCTGTACCGGCAGCAGCTGCGGCGTAGTAACGGTCTGGCCCTGGGCGGCGAGCAATGCCGGGCGGGCAATGATCAGCGCGGTGACCAGACTGGCCGCCGGGTTGCCGGGCAGACCGATCCAGGGCGTGCTGCCGATACTGCCGAAGGCCAGCGGCTTGCCCGGCTGAATGGCGACCCGCCACAGGTTCAGCTGGCCCAGTTGCTGTACGGCGGTTTTCAAGTGATCCGCCTCGCCGACCGAGACGCCACCGCTGCTGATCAGCAGATCCTGCTCCTGGCTGGCGCGGTCGAACAGTTGCAGGGTGTCGTCC
>LSQX01373308.1_pt1 | contig 10832 bp, 6 predicted proteins | sample 654561 | NCBI WGS metagenome assembly LSQX01 (sample SAMN04489861, study PRJNA283612) | anaerobic digester metagenome | isolation source: 4 biogas reactors fed with cattle manure at either 37C or 55C with and... | place: Denmark: Kongens Lyngby | collected 2014 | reverse complement strand
TCCACAATCAAGCCTGTAGCAAGCGCCAACCCTCCAAGCGACATAGTGTTTATAGTGAAGCCGCAAAAATAAAGCAGCGCAAAAGTCGAGATGATCGATGTTGGAATAGAAAGAGCCACAACAAGCGTGCTGCGGACGTTGCGCAAAAAGAAAAGCAGAATTAAAACGGCCAGCATGCCGCCGAGAATCGCCGCGTCCCTGACGTTGTTGACGGAATCCTGGATATAGGCAGCCTGATTAAACGCAAGGCCGAACTTAAGCTCAGGATAGAGCTGTTTGACCCTCTCTACACGCTCAAAAACGGAGTCGGCGGTGCTGATCGTGTTTGCCGCGCTCTGCTTTGTGATCGTCAACCCAACTGAGGGTTCACTGTTGAGTCGGGCATAAGCGCGAGTTTCGCTGTGGGAGTCGCGGATAGCCGCCACGTCGCCGAGTGAAATCAACTGACCGTTATATGTCCCCAACGGCATTTTGGCTATTTCAGACGGGCTAACGAACCAGCCAAGGCTGCGGATGGTGTATTCGGTGTCGCTCTCTTTGGCGATTCCCGCAGGCAGATTGAGGTTCTCCGCCAGCAGCCTGCTGATAACCTTGCTGAGAGGGATATGATGAGCACGCAGACGTTCCGGATCGACATCGACTACTATCGCCCTCTGTTCTCCGCCGGTCACAGTCGCCGAGGCTACTCCATCCGCTGATTCGATAATAGGAGATATCTGATTGTCAATCAGCGTGCGCAGCTTGACCGTATCCTTCATGCCAGTGATACCAAAGACCAGAATCGGCATCTGGTTGGGGTCAAACTTGTTCACGATGGGATCCCTGAGCGTCTGGTCGACTGGAAACTGTCGTTTTGCCCTCTGGACGAGCTGCAGCACCTCGACTGCCGCCTGACCGATATCGGTTCCCCACTGCAACTGAACGCGCACTTGGGATATGCCCTGCATAGAAGTGGAGGTGACTTGATACAGGCCGGTGACCTGCGATGCTGCGCGCTCGATTGGACGCGTTATCTGCGCTTCTATCTCCTCCGGAGCCACGTTCGGCCATTCCGTCATAACGGATATGGTTGGAAGCGATACCTTCGGCAGCAAATCGACGGGCAACCTGCCGATACAGACGATCCCCAAAAGAACAAGCGCGGCAATACGCATTACTACCGCAACAGGGCGGCTGACCGCAAATTGGGCTATGCTCACGGCTTGCCCCGCTTTCCTCCAGCGCCCGGGCGTTTGTTATCATCTCCGGTTATGATTTTTGCTCCATCACGAACCGGAAACGCGCTTAACATAACTACCTTTTCACCGGCTTCAAGCCCCTGCGCAATAGAGGTGAACCCGGAATCGGACATCCCCATTACGATGTTTCTCCTCCGAGCGACTTCACCATCTTTGCTGCTTTCAACAACCATCACATAGGTGTCGCCATTTGTCTGCTTTATCGCTTCTCTCGGCACGCAAACAAGGTCCTTGCCTCGTTCAATCTCCAAAGCGACGCGGGCAAACATGCCTGTCTTAAACAAACCCTGCTTGTTATCCAGGCTGACCCGCACCATAAACTGCCTGCTCTGCACGTCCGCGGATGGGTTATACTGCACCACGCTGCCGTTGAACTTTCTATTTGCGAGTGCATCGAACGATACGACTGCGTTCTGACCCAAATGCACCATCGCGCTGATCTCCTCCGGCACTGAAATCGTCACCCAGACTTGCTGAACGAACTGCACAGTGAGGATAGGCTGGCCCTGCGTGGTCATCGCGCCGGGATCGACGTGGCGTCCGGTTACCACTCCATCCAGAGGTGAGACGAGCACCGTATCGGCTCTTTGCGCCTCGGCGCTTCGAAGGGACGCCTTTGCGGCATCCACGCCGGCCTGCAATGCGGACAGGCTTTGTTCGTAGGCGGATTTTTGTGAGATATTAGCCTGTGCATACTCCAGAGAAGCCCTGGCCTGCTCGACTTTTGCCTCAGATGCCGCGATGTCGGCCTTACCCTTTGTCTTTACAATATCTGCCTGCTGCTGCGCTGCTTCACGCTGTGCGGTGGCCGAATTGAGCTGACCTTTTGCGATATCGACAGCCGATTCCTGCACGCTGACCCCTGCTTTGGCATCATCGACGTCCTGGGCGGCCACAAAACCCTGCTGGTAGAGATCCATAATTCGATTGAGCCTGGCCTGCGCATTATCGAGGTTAGCCTGGGCGCTTTTTATTCCGGCTTCCGCATTTTTGACTCGCGCCGCAGCATCGGTCACGCCGGCATTGGCCGCCGCCTGCTGCGCTTCGTAGTTTTGCCTGACCTGTTTTAAGTCGGCCTGAGAGCTGGACAGAGACGCCTCCTGCTGGCGTATTTGAGCATTCACGCCGACATTGGTGGAGTTCTGATTGATCTTTGCCTGAGCCAGACGATATTGCGCCTCGGCAAGAGCCGCCTTTTGCCTGTGGACTTCGGCTTCGATTTGCCGGGGATCGATGCGAACCAACACCTGGCCGCGCTTGACTTTATCCCCTTCGCGCAACTCCAGATAGTCGATTCTGCCACTCACCTTGGAGGCTATTTTCACATTCTGCGGAGATTCTACAGTGCCGGTGGCATTGAAGTTTTTTACAATATCTCGTATCGCAGCGGTTTCTGTGGAGACCAGGGAGGGAGCGTTTTTACGTGTCTCCCTCATTCCTGCAACGGCTTTGTTTTCTGCTTGTTTCTGTACTAATCGCCAGCCAATCAGCGACCCTAAAAAAAGGACCAGTACCAAAACGTAGGTCCAACGCTTCATTAAGTCCCTCGCATTGTTTAATGAGGATTTACTATTAATGTACCTTAACTATTTTTCCGTGTCAATGGAAATTGTGAAAATAGTTCACAAATTGCAGGGCTGTGGTCTATAAGACAGCAGGTGATTGACTATTCAGCGCTCGATTGAGCCGAAGGGCCGACGGCGACGACGGCTGCCTGAGAACGATAGACGGATCTGAACGAATCGGACACATCGTCGCCTTCGTTGCCCTTGAACTTGCGGTATAGAACCACCTGCAGGCCGCTTGATCCTTTGTCGACCACCTTTTTCTGGCCTTCGGACAAAGAGGAGTCAACGACGGTCTTGCTGGCTGCGGCGGTTCTTTTTATGACGCTCGTCGAGAGGCTGACTTCTTTTTTATCCTCTGCCGAGCCATATATCTGAACCACCAGTCGGCTGCCCTGGACCATCGATATGATGCCGATTGGATGCTTGGCGGAGTTTTCAAATCGAAAATCCGTTGAGCCATAGGCGACAGTGGCGTCGCGACCGGCGCTCACATAGGGGACAACCTGCGAATGCGGGCTTCGCTCCTTAATTGTGAGTCCCGCCAGCAAAGCGGCGTTGAACAGGGTGCTTGATACCTGACATACTCCTCCGCCAAGGCCGTCCTCGAGTCTGCCTTTCACAAATATCTGTGCGATGCGGTAGCCGCGCTTTGCCAGACGAGGCCCCACCGTATCATTGACTGAAAATACGCCGCCGGGCATAAGTATCACGCCATCGATGGATTTCGCAGCCAGCGTCAGGTTGTGGGTTCTGCCTACCGTTCCCCTGTTGAACGGAGTAGAGAAGCTGGCGAGCAGGGTATTGATGCCGGAAGCATCCTTTGCCGTGACTTCCGGTGGGTCAGGCACAATCGGAAGTTGAATCAGATTCTGCCCGGCCTTGATTGCCTTTGATATTGCTACTTGTGAGGCTTTTTCTTCGAGTTGCAGGCCGAAAACATCCTGATCGATCTCCAGTTTGGAGTTTTCAATGCGCAGCCTTGCATCCTTATGAGGAGCATTTACGGCAAGAGCGACCTTGCGAAGCGTCTTTTCCAGACGGCTGTCGTCGATCAGCATTTTCGGCGCAATACTTTTGCCCTTGCCCCTTGTGGTAAGCGCACATATTATCGAGTTCAAAGAAAAATCGCTGCGCCCGATTGCAAAAGCGCGATCGACAGCCTCCGGCCAATCGACACGAATACCCATATCCCCTTGAGCGCCGCTCCATCTGCGGTCAAGCGCGACAAGGGTAATATGCTTTGACGCCTGCTTTTTAGCCCAACTCTGGACGATCCGACCTGCTTCGTCTTTGGACATCCCGCCGATATCCACCGTCGCCACACTGACTCCGCGGCATATCGTGTCACTATTTCTGAAACGAATAACCAGAGTGAGTATGACAAGCAAGCAGACTGCCGCTCCAATGCCCAAACCCGCCACAAACCGAACAAGTTTTTTGCTCACCTATAGACTCCGCCTATTATTCCGTTCTTCTCCAAAGCGTTCCCGATGCGGTATCCTCCAGCAGGATACCCATCTCACTAAGACTTTTGCGCAACTCATCGGCTTTCGCCCAGTCTTTGTTTGCACGAGCGGTCTCGCGCTCCTTTATCATATTCTCTATTTCAGCATCCGCAGACGTCGCTTTCTCGGCGGATTTGCGCAGGTTTAAGCCCAAAACCTTATCAAAGTCATACAACGCATCGAGCACTCCATACTCCTTGCGCCTGTCGGCTTCTCGAATAAGTTCGTTGACCGCCGCCAGAGCCTGGGGCATATTCAGATCGTCAGCTATTGCATGCTCGAATTTATTTCTATGCTCCTGCACCCAGGGCTGTTCCTGCCCGCCAATCTGCTTTGCGCGAGCGACAAAGTCCTTTAGACTATCGTAACCCGATGCCGCCGCATCCATCGACTCCCACGTAAACTTCAATTTTGCCCGATAATGGGCGGAAAAACACAGGTAGCGATATGCGAGGGGATCATATCCCTTGTCTATTAACGTTTGAAGCCGCAAAAAGTTACCCTCGGATTTACCCATTCGGCGGTCTTCGTCATCGTCGTCGGCAGAGAGCCTGCCGACAACCAGAAACGCTCCGTGCATCCAGTATTGCACGAATTTCTGACCGGTAGCCCCTTCGCTTTGTGCGCTTTCGTTTGGATGATGCACCCAGACGTGATCCTCACCTCCGGTATGGATATCCAGAGTCTGACCGAGGTATTTCATCGACATAGCCGAGCACTCGACATGCCAGCCCGGAAACCCGACTCCCCACGGCGAATCCCACCGCATAATATGATGCTCGAATCGCCCGACAGCCTTGAACCACAAAGCGAAGTCGGCGGGGTTGCGTTTCTCCGGGTCCTCCTGCACATCGTCCCTTGCCGCGGTGAGTTTATCTTCGAGCGACTGCCTTGAAAGCTCCGTATAGGCGGGAAATGTGGTCACGTCGAAATAGACTGCCTGCGCTGTCTCATAGGCGTGTCCACGCTCGAAGAGCTTTTCCACCAGAGCGATCATCTCAGAGACGTGTTCGGTAGCCCGACACTTCACGGCGGGAGGCTCGATATTGAGCTTCTCGATGTCATCAAAAAAGACATCCTCAAAGTGACGGGCGATCTCCCAGATGTCTTTGCCTTCTTTTTTTGCCTGAAGCTCCATTTTATCGTCCCCGGAATCGGCGTCATCGGTAAGATGGCCGACATCGGTGACGTTCATCACCTGCGGAACTTCGTAGCCGAAGTATTGCAGCGTCCTGCGCAGGATATCGGCGAATATATACGATCTCAGGTTGCCGATGTGAGCGTAGTTGTAGACAGTAGGGCCGCAGGTGTACATCCTCACCCTGCCGGGTTCAATTGAGCTGAACTCCTCTTTTTTGCGCGTAAGCGTATTGTAGAGGCTAAGAGACATTCTAGCCACCTTTCCCGTTTTCGTGTGTTGTGTCTTCGAGTTTCTCTATTCTTTGGAGCATGCTTTTCAGTATATCCATTATAGGGTCCATATCGCGACCGTGGGTCAGCGGCTGAGGCTCAGGCACTCTGTGGCCGTCCTGAACGACAACCCTGCCGGGGATCCCCACCACTACCGAGTTTGGCGGCACGTCCTTGAGCACGACCGCGTTTGCTCCCACCTGAACATTATCGCCCAAAACAATATCTCCCAACACCTTGGCTCCGGCTCCGATAACTACATTATTGCCAAGCGTAGGATGCCTCTTCTTTTTTTCGAGGCTGGTTCCGCCAAGGGTGACGCCGTGATATATAAGACAATCGTCGCCGACTTCCGCAGTCTCGCCGATCACCACTCCCATTCCGTGGTCAATGAAAAATCCCTTGCCGATGGTCGCGCCGGGATGTATTTCAATGCCGGTAAACAGCCGTGTGATCTGCGAAATCAGCCTTGCGCAGAACTTCAGGTGACATCGCCAGAAAAAGTGCGCCACCCTGTGCCATGATACGGCGTGCAGCCCGGCATAGGTGAGCACCTCCCACGCATTTCGCGCGGCAGGATCGTTTAGGAATACCGCTTTCCAATCGGCTCTGAATTTGCTACACATACCTCACCAAGTATACCACGGCTAAAAATGCTCAAACAAGGAGCGCGCCGCAATTGTCATATATATCTACCCATCTTTGTGCCTGTTCGTTCAGAAGGATTACCACGCGCGATACCGAACTCTGTTTTGTTGGCAGGCTATGCATTAAACTAAAGTATCGTCGATGAGGGGATGTATTAATGACAGGAAACAACGCGCTGCGCCGAGCAATTATTACACTGGCTATCGCAATATGCATAACAGGAGGAACAATGGCTGCTTCATCATCTGAAAACGCGGCATTTCGGCCGCCTGCAGTCCCGCTGGTGACCTGCGACCCGTATTTCAGCATCTGGTCAACGGCTGACAGATTGACAGACGAATATACCAAGCATTGGACGGGGACAAATCATTCCATGGTCGGAATGGCCAATATCGACGGTAAGTCATATAAGTTTATGTCACCCTGGGGCGAGGCTCCCGCAATGGAACAAATCAGCTTAAAAGTGCTGCCTACGCGCTCAATTTATGAGTTTGGCGCGGGCGGAGTGAAGCTGGTCGTCACCTTTATGACCCCGCTGCTTACCGATGATCTGGATGTATTGTCCAGATCGGCAAGTTATATAGAGATGCAGGTCTCTTCGACGGACGGCAAAGAGCACGATGTTAAGCTGTATTTCGACGCCACCACCGAGATTGTGGTTGACCGCGCCAATCAGGAGGCCGAATGGGGTCAGTACAGGCTTGGAGGAACCGAAAAGCTCAGGGTTCTGAGGATGGGTTCTGCGAAACAGGATATATTATCCCGCGCCGGAGACGATCTGCGAATCGACTGGGGATACCTCTACGTTGTATTTCCTGATGCGCCGGAGAACAAAGGCGTGCTCAACTCTTCTGACTTGACCCGCGGAATGTTCACAAAAGACGGCACGCTCCCGGATGGGGACTCGATGGATATGCCAAAGGCCGTAAGGGACGGCTGGCCGGCTGCAGTTTGCACCTTTGATCTGGGCAAGGTGGGGACAAAGTCGGTATCGAGGCTGGTTACGCTGGTCTATGATGACATATATTCGATAGAATTCCTGCACAGGAAACTGCGGCCTTACTGGCGTCGGGGAGGATGGAACGCGGAGGATTTGATTCGTGCTGCAGCGCGCGATTATCCTGCTCTAAAGAAACGCTGCGAACAATTTGATGCCGACCTTGTGCGCGATGCGACCAAATGCGGCGGAGAAAAGTATGCGCAGATTCTCTCCCTTGCTTACAGGCACGCAATCGCGGCGCATAAGCTGACTGTGGATATCGACGGCACTCCGTTGTTTTTCTCCAAGGAAAACTTCTCCAACGGATGCATTGCAACGGTGGACGTAGCGTATCCGGCGTCGCCGATTTATATGCTTTTATGTCCCGATCTGCTGAAGGCGCTGTTGGAACCTGTAATGCAGTATTCCAGGTCGCCGATGTGGCCAAATGATTTTGCTCCTCACGATGTGGGCACTTATCCGCTGGCAAACGGGCAGGTTTATGGCGGCGGAGCAACTCAGATGGAAAATCAGATGCCCGTTGAGGAGTCCGGCAATATGCTCATAATGCTGGGCGTGTTGTCTCGAATTGAGGGCAATGCCGATTATGCCAGAATATACTGGCCTACCATTTCGAAATGGGCGAATTATCTAAAGGAAAAGGGACTAGACCCTGAGCATCAGTTGTGCACCGATGACTTCGCCGGCCATTTGGCGCATAACACCAATCTGTCTTTGAAGGCAATAGTGGCTCTGGCGTGTTATGCAGATATGGCGAAGATGCTCGGAGAGAATCAGTTATCTGAGCAATACTTTGAGCTGGCGAAATCGATGGCCGCTCAGTGGAAGAAAATGGCTTCCGATGGAGATCATTATCGTCTGGCGTTCGATCAACCCGGAACCTGGAGCCTGAAGTATAACCTTGTATGGGATAAGCTGCTCATTCTTGGACTGTTTGACCCGGATATCGCGGTTGCGGAGCTTGCGTATTATGCGAAAGTGGTGAATCCGTACGGGATATCGCTGGACAATCGCAAGCCTTATACCAAGCTGGAGTGGCAGACGTTTGTGGGGACGCTGACGGATTCCAGGGAGAGGTTTGAGGAGATAATCGACCCGATTTATAAGTATTTGAACGAGACGCCCAGCAGGGTTCCTTTTTCCGACTGGTATTGGACTACCGATGCCAAGCAGGTAAACGGCATGCAGGCCAGACCGGTTGTCGGAGGGCTGTTCATTAAAATGCTCTCTGACCCTGCCATGTGGAAAAAGTGGAGCAAGCGAGGCTCATAGCGTTAAATTGCGTGCTAGTTTCATAAGCAAGCGCCCGGAGGGGGGTGTCTTCCGGGCGCTTGTGCGTCAATAAATCCTCAAGCCGGGCAGTGCAGATGCCAACTGCCCCGATAGATTCAGCCCTGACGCGGCGGGCACTGTTTTGGAGGGCTGGAAACACTTTGAGCGCCGTTTTACTCCGGCTTGATCATCCCGAGCCATCCTCCCGATTTCAATGAGCGGCAAACGGTGTGTTTATGATTACCACTTATAGTTTTCCACGCAAAAACACCGGCTTATCCCGGTAATATTGCTGGTTCTCTGGTAAAATACTCTGGAAAATATAAGGCAGGCCGGCAGGGGCTTTTATTTGAACGATATCGTTCGCACTTCTATTGACCAGTAGACGATTTTGAGGTCCGGATCGCTGACTGGCGGGCCGTCGGAATTGTAGCCGTAGTAGGGGTTATCGCGTGTGGTGTCTATCTTGACATAGTTTTGGCCGGTAGGGCCGAGGCCGTCCCAGATTCTGCCGGGCGCGAATTCCCCGGATTTGGGGATGGCATTGGTTGTGATAAAGTTAATGTCCAGTTGCTTTATCTCGTCGGCAGGAATAGTTGAGGTGGCGATTTGGCTGAAATCAATTGTAACGCGCATAGTGTCCGGTGCGGGCAATTCGAATAGAATGGGCGGCTGAGGAGCGGTTTCGTTCTGAAAATATGTTCCGGGCAGCACTCCGACGATATAGCCTTCGGGGCTGGTGGAATCATATTGAATATACGATGTCAGACCTACGCTGCGCGCGGCGTCCTTTGATGTGACCCAGCCGGTTCCTCCGTAGGGTTGTGCAATGGCAGCCCACGGGCCGGTTTCGGGATCGCCGTCGTTATCAATGGCAATGAAGTAGTGCCGTTGAACGCCGGGAGTAAGGGAATCGTACGGGTTTATTCTGCCCTGCACCTTCATTGTAAGGATCAGTTGCTTTCCGGTCGTCACAGGGCCTTCCGGATAGCTGGCGCACCCGGTTAGCATAGGTAGTATAATCAATGCTAAAATAAACGATGTGATTCGTATGCCAAACATGGTCATTGCCACTTATTATAACGCGCTTAGGGGATTTCGTCACGTAATTTTACCCGCGGCGTGCGGTTTGATTCTGGCGACTTCTATGCCCGGGCCGGGTTGGTGGATAGCTGCGTGGGTCGGACTCGTTCCGCTGATGCTGGCTTTGCGAGTCGCCAACGCGCGCCGGGCGGCATTGCAGGGATTGATAGCAGGGATAATTTATTACGCCATCATTCTGCGCTGGGTGGCTCTTTTCGGCACACTGCCCTGGGTGTTGTTGACTATATATCAGTCTCTGTATCTGGCTGTGTTTGGCGTGTTGTATGTTCGAGTCGCACCGCACCGAATCGGGAAACTGGGATATTTGGCTGTGCCTGCCGCGTGGACGGCTCTGCAGTTTTTGAGGAGCCTCAGCCCTTACGCTTTTATCTGGGGCAATTTAGCTCACAGCCAGGCAAATTGCCTGCCCATAGCGCAGATATCGTCCATAACCGGGGCGTGGGGAATAGATTTTCTGCTCTGCTTTGTTAGTCTGGCGATAAGTGCGGCGATCGACAACAAGCCTCGATCGATGACGCCGTTGTATGCAGCCGCAGCATTGGTGGGAGGCGTTTTGATATTTGGGATGGTGAGCCTGCGTGGTTTTGAGCCTGACCATCACGGACGCAAGATAGCCATTGTGCAGGGAAATATGAAAAACGATTTCAATCCTATACCCAACTTCATCCCAATGGCTATTGAGAAATACTCCCGCCTGACGCAGCTTGCGGCTAAAAGCAAGCCCTCTGTCATCTTGTGGCCGGAATCTGCGATACCCACAGATATTTCCGATGGCTATATTATCAACACTATTGCCGATATTGCCGTCGCGTCAAATACCTGTTTGCTGGTTGGCGGATATGAAGTGCCCGACCCGATAGATTCAAGTTGTATTTATAATGCCTTGCTTGCCTTTGATGCGAGCGGAGAGCTGACCGGATCGTATAGAAAGGCGCATCTGGTTCCGTATGGAGAGTTTGTGCCTCTCAGGAATAAACTGCGGTTTCTGGATCGATACGGGATCAGGGACGAGGACTTGTGTCCGGCCAAAGAACACGTTCTAATCGATACTCCAATCGGCAAAATAGGTGCCAGCATTTGTTTTGAG
>LSQX01003269.1_pt1 | contig 10833 bp, 9 predicted proteins | sample 654561 | NCBI WGS metagenome assembly LSQX01 (sample SAMN04489861, study PRJNA283612) | anaerobic digester metagenome | isolation source: 4 biogas reactors fed with cattle manure at either 37C or 55C with and... | place: Denmark: Kongens Lyngby | collected 2014 | reverse complement strand
TCTTCGTAGATCACTTCGTCCATTTTACTACCTGTTTCAATCAGTGCAGTTGAAATAATGGTCAGTGAGCCACCTTCTTCAATATTACGTGCAGCACCAAAGAAGCGTTTTGGACGTTCTAGAGCATGTGCATCCACACCACCCGTCAATACTTTGCCTGAAGATGGTACAACAGTGTTATAGGCACGGGCTAAACGAGTGATCGAGTCGAGTAAAATAACGACATCTTTTTTATGTTCAACCAAGCGTTTGGCTTTTTCAATCACCATTTCCGCCACTTGAACGTGACGTGCAGGTGATTCATCAAAGGTTGATGCAATTACTTCACCACGAACGGTACGTTCCATTTCAGTCACTTCTTCTGGACGTTCGTCAATGAGAAGTACGATTAAGAACACTTCAGGGTTGTTGCGCACAATCGACTGAGCAATATTTTGCAGCAACATGGTTTTACCCGCTTTTGGCGGTGCCACAATAATAGAACGCTGACCTTTACCAATTGGTGCAACCAAATCTACCACACGTGCGGTTAAATCTTCTGTTGTACCATTACCCAATTCCATCACCAATTGTTCGGTTGGGAAGAGTGGGGTCAAGTTTTCAAATAAAATTTTATTACGTGAATTTTCTGGGGTGTCGTAGTTAATTTGGTTTACTTTAAGCAAAGCAAAATAACGTTCGCCTTCTTTTGGTGGGCGAATAGTCCCTGTAATGGTGTCACCTGTACGCAGGTTAAAGCGACGAATTTGTGAAGGACTCACGTAAATGTCATCTGGGCCAGCAAGGTATGAACCTGCAGCTGAGCGTAGGAAACCAAAACCATCTGACAGAATTTCTAGAACGCCATCACCAAAAATCTCTTCACCATTCATGGCATGGCGCTTTAAGATGGCAAAAATAATGTCTTGCTTACGGTTACGTGCCATTCCTTCAAGGCCCATAAACTCGGCAATCTTGATGAGTTCGCCAATCGGTTTTTTCTTGAGTTCGGTTAAGTTCATAGAGGTTCTGATAGAATAAAAATTCTGGGGTACAGGTTAGAGAGGGAGCAACATTTAGCCGCATTCATACAATAAAATGAAAGCAATTGTATTTGCACAATAACGATTCAGAGCACTGATTCATTGTTTGATTGAAAAATGTGAAAAACAATTTCTGTTGCCGAGCGGCATTTTTGTGTTGTGTCTTTTAAGAAAGCGGATGGAAGATCCTATGTTTCTTGAGCATGCAATATAAGAGAGAAACGGGAGTTTGTCAATTTATAGGCAAAAAAAATACGCCAACAGAGAGCGTATTTTTTTATTCATGATCTGTAAAACAGACTTAGATATTTTCATCAATAAATGCAGTCAATTTAGATTTTGGTGCTGCACCAACTTGTTGCGCAACAACTTCACCATTTTTGAACATAAGTAATGCTGGAATATTGCGGATGTTGTAGTTCACAGCAGTTTGTTCGCAAGAAGTCACATCCACTTTCACAATTTTTACTTTGCCTTGATATTCGTCTGCAAGTACTTCAAGTACTGGTGCAATTGCTTTACATGGCGCACACCAGCCAGCCCAGAAGTCAACCAATACAGGAGTATCTGATTGAAGAACATCTGCTTCGAAGTTTGCATCAGTGGTGTTTACGATGTTGCCAGACATGGATTACGCTCCAAATAATTTTTAAAAATAGCTATACCAATTAGTATTACATAGCCATCTTGAACAAAGTAGGGGGGATCTTTGGATTTTCCATCCAAAATACAAATTTGTCTAATTGATCCTCACGATCACGACAATTCTGTAACACAATTGTCATATATGCAGAATTTTTAAATAGTCGTCAAATTGTGCTGATAAATGGCTTTTAAATTAGGTGTATGTGAATTACTCTAGGCACAATTCTGTCTAGGTTTGTTTGAAGAATGTCTGATTTTTTAATTGATGAAGAGTTACTCGCAGCCATCGATATGGGGTCGAATAGTTTCCATTTAGCCATTGCGCGGGTGGATCATGGTGAAGTAAAAAAAGTGGCATCAATGTCAGAAAAAGTGCAGTTGGCCGCTGGTTTAGATGAAAACAAGAATTTAACCGAAGCAGCACAACAACGTGGTTTGGCATGTTTAGCACGTTTTGTTGGGCGTTTAACTGCGGTACAGTCAAACCGTTTGCGTATTGTTGCCACCAATGCTTTGCGTCAGGCCAAAAACGGACATGAGTTTATTCAAAAAGCTGCAGAAATTTTGCCTAAGCCAATTGAGATTATTGCAGGGCGTGAAGAAGCGCGCTTAATTTATTTGGGTGTATCACACACCATGGCCAATAGTGGTCGTCGTTTAGTGATTGATATTGGTGGTGGTTCGACAGAATTAATTATTGGCGAAGAATTTGAGCCAATTCACACCGAATCTTTACAAATGGGCTGTGTGGCCTATACCAAAGCCTATTTTGCCGATGGTGAAATTAGCAAAAGCAGTTTTGAAAAAGCAGTGGTAGCGGCACGTAAAGAGCTGTATTCAATTGCCAATACCTATAAAGAAGCAGGTTGGGATACCGTTGCAGGCTCGAGCGGCACCATTAAGGCATGTCGCCAAATTACCGTGAATATGGGTTGGAGCAATGAGCAGGAAAATCTCACCCGTGAAGGTTTGGAAAAACTCAAAGACCGTTTACTTAAGTTTAAGCACGTATCAGAAATGGAGTTTGATGGTTTAAAAGAAGACCGTCGAGCAGTTTTGCCAGCAGGTTTGGCCATTTTATATGCTGTGTTTGATGTTTTAAATATTGATAAACTGGTTTACTCAGACGGTGCTTTGCGTGAAGGGGTAATGTACGACTTGCTTGGCCGTTTCCAGCATGAAGACATTCGTGACCGTAGTGTACAAGCCTTAATGGGGCGTTATAACTCAGACCCTAAACAAGCGGGTCGGGTGGTAAAAACAGCACAGCATTTGTTTGATAGCGTTGCTGAAGCTTTAAAATTAAACAATGAAGATAGTGACTTATTGCGTCGTGCGGCATACTTGCATGAAATTGGTTTAGCCATCAGTCATAGCAGTTATCATCGTCATGGTGCATATTTATTGCAACATTCGGACATTCCGGGTTTCTCGCAAATTGACCAAAACTATCTCTCACATTTGGTTTCCAACCATCGCAGAAAATTGCGTCAAGACGCGAAAACAGAAGCGCTGAAAGCCGGCGGCAATAAAATTGTCTATTTAAGTTTGCTGCTGCGCCTTGCAGTTTTGGTCAACGCAAGTCGTAGCGATGCGATGCTTCCTGCCATTGAATTAAGCATCCGCAATGCGCAACAATGGCAGCTCAGCGTGTCGGGTGATGCCAAACAATGGCCATTGCTTGTCGCTGAATTGCACGATGAACAAGTGCAATTCAAGAATTGGGACATTGAATTGAATATTCAGTCGGAACAATTTGTCGATTAAGATTTGGTTAATTTAGGGATAACAGTCGACTTATGAAAAAAGCTGCTCAATCTAAAGCATGGAAAACCGTGCAAATTGCACGTCATCCTGAACGTCCGCAATTTCTAGACTATGTGGGTGAAATTTTCACTGAATTTGATGCCTTGCATGGTGATCGTTTATTTGGTGATGATGGTGCAATGATCGGTGGATTGGCACGCTTTGATGGTCAGCCTGTCATGGTGATAGGTCAGCATCGTGGTCGCAGTACCCGTGAAAAACTACAGCACAACTTTGGTATGTGTAACCCAGAAGGCTATCGTAAAGCACAACGCCTCATGGATATGGCAGAGCGTTTTAATCTGCCTGTGTTCACTTTTGTAGATACAATGGGTGCGTACCCAGGTGTAGGTGCAGAAGAACGTGGTCAGGCCGAAGCAATTGCAACTAGTTTGGCGCAACTGTCAAACTTAAAAGTGCCAGTGATTGCCACAGTATTAGGCGAGGGCGGTTCGGGTGGTGCTTTGGGCATTGGCGTGGCAGATCGCGTAGTGATGTTGTCGCACAGTATTTACTCTGTCATTTCACCAGAAGGTTGTGCTTCTATTCTGTGGAAAACTGCTGAAAAAGCAGAGCAGGCCAGTGAAGCATTGGCACTGACTGCAGAAAAACTGCAAAAGATTGGTATTGTAGAATACGTGGTTGATGAAGGTGAAGGTGCACACTTACAGCCTGAACAAGTGATGCAAAGTCTGAAAGCTGTATTAAAAGAAGCTTTGGGTGAATTGCAAGCAATGGATGCAACACAACGATGCGAAGAACGTTACCAACGTTTAATGAAGTTTGGCAGCGACAATTTAGGTCTAGCGTCTTAAGTCAGTTACAGACTTTTCCTGCACAGACAAAATTTTTAATTGGATGTAGTGGTGGCATGGATTCCATGTTGCTACTGCATCTTTTGTCGTTTTTGTGCCCAGAAAAAGTACGGGCGATTTATATTGATCATCAATTGCAGAGTCCGAGTGCTGCATGGGGTGAATTGGTGCAAACCACCTGTCACAGTTTAAACGTACCGTGTGCGCTACAAAAAGTCAGTGTGGCTGAGGGTAATTTGGAAAATCAGGCACGTCAGGCTCGCTATCATGCATATATGCAGCATTTGGATGCCAACGAAGTTCTAGTATTGGCACATCATCAACAAGATCAGGCTGAAACAGTGCTGTTGCGCTTGCTTTCAGGAACGGGCGTACACGGACTTGCTGCAATGCAAGCCATCGATGTTCGTGAAAATTTGACCATTTGGCGACCATTGTTAGATGTTTCTCGTGAGCAAATTTGCCAATGGTGTGCTGTGTTAAAGCTAGATTATGTACAAGACCCCAGTAATCAGGATGTGCATTATGATCGGGCTTGGTCGAGAGAAATCTTGTGGCCTGTGTTGCAACAGCGTTTTCCTAAAATGCAGCAAGCTGTCACACGAACCGCAAGTTTGATGCAAGACGCCGAGAAAATTTTGGCCGAAGTTTTAGCACAAGATTTGGCCGCTTGTGGTACAAATTCGCAGCTAAATTTGATTCAGTTGCAACAATTGTCTTTGCCACGACAACGTCAGCTATTATCGGCATGGATGAAAGGACAAGCGCAATATCGTCCAAGTTTTGATATGGTCGAGCGTTTGCAGCGAGAAGTGATTCAGGCCAAAGCTGATGCGCAAGCGGCGTTACATTGTCAGGATTATTATTATCTGCGTTATCAGCAACAATTATTTCGTTTGCCAAAAGCCGAGTATTTAGCTGTGGAACATTTTGAAGCGGTAGAGCAGGATTTATTGTTGCAGGCAGATCAGCCTTTTCAGCTTTGGTCGGGTTGTTATCAATTGCAGCCAGCAAAAGTTGGTTTATGTTCAAGTTTATTAAATAAAACCCTGACTTTACGCCCACGTTTGGGGGGCGAAAAAATCCATTTATATGGGCGGGTAGGGGCTTGGCCGCTGAAAAAAGCCATTCAGGAAGCACAAATTTTTCCGTGGACACGTCATACAATTCAAATATTAAGCCTAGATAATGTTATGCTAGGCGTCTTTAGCCCCAAAGGCTTTTGGCTTGCACAGTCGGACTATTGTGTCGCAGATGGATGGCAACCGAATTTAGTCTCTTAACGAATAAAGAACTCAACGAAGAGCGTGGATCATGAGTGCAGTATTGAATTGTAATATTAGTTTTATTGGCGGTGGCAACATGGCACAGGCCTTAATTGGCGGTTTGATTGCCAGAGGTTTACCGCCAACACGTATTACAGTTTCAGACCCTGTAGAGCAAGTACGTCAGCTTCTGCAAGAAAAAGATGTACATGTGACTGACGATAATCAAGCCGCAATTGCAGAGGCAGATATTGTCGTTTTTGCGGTAAAACCACAAGTTTTGGCACAGGTGTTACGTCCATTACAGGGGCAATTTGCAGATAAATTAGTGATCTCGATTGTTGCAGGTGCAGAAATTTCAACGATTGCGAATTTATTGGGTACTGAGCGTGTGGTACGTGTCATGCCAAATACCCCTGCTTTGGTACAAACTGGCGCACATGGTTTATATGCAACTGAGTATGTAGATGCTAAAGATCGTGAATTGGCCAGTCAGGTTTTGGCTGCGACAGGTTTAACGATTTGGGTAAACTCAGAAGCTCAAATTGATGCAGTGACTGCAGTATCAGGTTCTGGCCCAGCGTATTTCTTCTATATGATGGAAAGTATGATTCGTGCAGGTAAAAACTTAGGCTTAGATGAAAAAGTTGCTACAGCACTTACTTTGCAAACAGCATTGGGTGCCGCACAAATGGCAATTACCAGTTCGAATACGCCTGCAGAATTACGTAAAAATGTGACTTCACCCAATGGCACTACGCAGGCGGCCATTGAAGTATTTGACCATGCGCAAATTTCACAAAATATTCAGGCTGCATTGGCTGCTGCAAAAATGCGCAGTCAAGAATTGGCACAAGAGTTAAGCGACAGCATTTAATAATTGAAAAACAACGAATTTAAATTTAGGAAAGTTCAAGTATGGGTGCAAATTCTGCGCTAATTTTTGGCATTATCATTAACGTAGCAATTTTGCTCGTCTTCTTCCGTTTCTTAATGCAGTTGGCTGCGGTTAGCCCATATAACCCTGTGGTGCTTTCAACCATCAAAGCCACCAAAATTGTAGATGTATTTGGTCGTATATTTCCAACTGTAGCCAAAGGTCGTGTCAATTCAGCTGCCTTAGCTTTGTTGGTGGTGTTGTATTTACTTAAAATTTTCGGGGTGATGTATCTGAATGGGGCTATGCCGAACAGTCCGATTCACTTGTTGATTCTGACTTTTGTGACCATGATTCAGGATTTAATCCGTTTCTGTCGCTATCTGATTTTTGCGACTATTATTTTAAGTTGGGTGGTCATGTTTACCCAGTCTCGTGGGCCTTATATTGAAGTGATCCAAGAGTTGGCAGAGCCGTTGTTAGCACCATTCCGTCGTTTATTGCCGAACATGGGCATGATTGATTTATCACCAATCATTGCATTTTTAGCTTTATATATTGCTGAAATTATTATGAATCAGGTGGCGATTGTGCTACTGACAGGTTTGTAAACATCTCTAGATCATTAGATATCAAAAAGGTGAATGATGTATTCACCTTTTTTAATGCTTAGATCAGCATCTGAAAATAAAAGCCTCGAAACTCGAGACTTTTATTTATTTTTCTTGATTTTAAAAGAGTGCAAAAAGGGTATCGGTTACTGATTTATAGTAACTCAATTGCTACAGCAGTTGCTTCGCCGCCGCCAATACATAAAGCTGCTACACCACGCTTACCACCTGTACGTTTCAGTGCATGAATTAAAGTCAGAATGATGCGTGAGCCAGTCGAACCTACAGGGTGACCAAGTGCGCAGGCACCACCGTTGATATTTACTTTTTCAGGATCTAGTTTGAATTCATCCATTGGGCACATGGTGACCATAGCAAAAGCTTCATTAATTTCCCATAAATCTACATCTTGCGCATTCCAGCTTGCTCGGTCCAATACTTTCTGAATTGCACCAATTGGGGCAATGGTGAATTCTGAAGGATGTTGTGAGTTGGTTGCATAGGCCACAATTTTTGCCATAGGCTTTAACCCTTTGGCGGCTGCATGTTCAGCAGAAGTGAGTACGAGTGCCGATGCACCATCCGAAATTGAACTGGCATTTGCAGCAGTAATACTGCCATCTTTAGCGAAGGCAGGACGAAGTGTTGGAATTTTTTCAATATTGGCATTAAAAGGTTGTTCATCTTTATCTACAATGACATCGCCTTTACGTGTTGTAACTGTCACAGGGACGATTTCATCAGCAAAATAGCCTTTATTGACCGCAGTTTGTGCACGTTTGAGTGAGCGAATCGCAAAGTCATCCATTTGTTGGCGCGTGTAACCTTTGCTATTTGCCATATCTTGTGCGAATGAGCCCATCAAACGACCTGTTTCAGCATCTTCAAGGCCATCTAAGAACATGTGGTCTTTCACATCACCATGTCCCATACGGTAGCCAGCACGTGCTTTGGTCAGTACATAAGGTGCATTACTCATTGACTCCATGCCACCTGCGACAATGATTGAGGCAGAACCTGCTTTGATTGCATCGGCAGCTTGCATGACAGCTTTCATTCCAGAACCACAGAGTTTGTTAATGGTGACCGCACCTGTAGAATCTGGTAAGCCTGCTTGACGCATCGCCTGACGGGCAGGGCCTTGCTTTAAACCCGCAGGCAGGACGCAGCCCATAATGACTTCATCGATTTCTGTTGCTTGTACCCCCGCACGTTGAATGGCCGCTTGAATACTTGCCGCACCTAATTCTGGTGCAGTCACATTGGCTAAACTGCCTTGAAAGCCACCCATTGCAGTGCGTGCACCATTTATAATAACGATATCCGTCATTTTATTCTCCCAATTTATATGTGCTTTTGTCTAAATTGAATTCCAAGCAGGAATAGATCACTTCTGCAGTATAGGCAAAAAAAGATAAGAATAAAGTGACAATGTAAAGATCGTTTAGACTGCTGAGTTAACATATATTGATGTCTTCTGCTCGGGTTTGCCCCATTTTACTGAGTACTAAGCGTTTGCTTGTAAGGTGAGTGGAGCAGTAAAAGAAGCTACCATTTGAGCCGATCGGCAAACCTTGTTGAGCATTTAAAGTCACACTAGGAATGTTTAAAGTTCCACGCCAATCCAAGGTTCCGTATTTAAGTGCAGTTTTTTCTGTATAAAGAATGTATTCACTGTCGTCAATTTGGCGGTTTCGATTACGATCCATAAAGATCAAAAAACCAGTATTCCAGTTTTGCTTACTACATTGAACAAAGTTTTGTGTAGGACAAATCACCACATTGCTGTGGTGGGTGAGGGCATGGGAGCGTGCTATTTTTAGGCTAGACAGCAATGAGTACTGAATTCGTTTGAGTTCTTGTTGTGCCATCAGCTGATGAAAATAGGGCAGGGCAACCATGATTAAAATCGCACTAATCGCTAACGTGACGATCAATTCAAACAGCGTGAAGCCATTTTTGCTTATATTCGACATAAGTCTATACCTGTTATTGTTATGTTTTTTTATGATTAATTTGAGTAATTAGTTGTTTTATATCGCTTTATCTGCTGTATAATAAATATTAAACAACTTTCGAGAAAGCTGTTAAAATAAAGCGCAGGAAAGATAAGCTATTCACAATAAAAAATTGAGTATAAAGTTACCGAATTACAACGGAAATTGTAAGTAATTTTGTCAATAATTTACTTGATTAAAATTATCAAGCACTTGGAAAAGTAATAAAGTGTTTGTATGATTCAAAGTGACTAGCTTAAAAATAATACTGGGGTATAAGAAAGCCTATCTCAGGGTAGTCGAAAATTTAGGCTTGAGCTTGAACAACAATTGTTATCTCTGGAGGATAAATCCATGAAAATGAGTCGTATTGCATTAGCAATGCTCGTAGCTGCTCCTTTAGCTGCTGCAAACGCGGGCGTAACTGTTACCCCATTAATGCTTGGTTACACATTCCAAGATACTGGTCATAATAACAGTACAGTTGATAGCGACAATCGTCTATTATGGAGTGAAGGTGCGGAATCGCTTTCAATTCAAGATGATCTATTTGTTGGTGCTGCGCTTGGTGTTGAATTAACTCCATGGTTAGGTTTTGAAGTTGAATATAACCAAGTGAAAGGTGATGTTGACTACAAAGACGTTGGCGTAGCTGAAACTGCTGGCGAATATAAACAAACACAAATCAATGGTAACTTCTATGTTACCTCTGATTTGATCACGAAAAATTATGACAGCAAAATCAAACCCTATGTACTTTTAGGCGCTGGTCATTATAAATACGATTATTCAGGTGATGTGTCTGATCTTCCTGATGACGAAGGTACTTTAGGTAATGTAGGTTTAGGTGCTTTCTGGCGCTTAAACGATGCTTTGTCTCTACGTACAGAAGCGCGTGCTACACATAATTTTGACGAAAAATTCTGGAACTACACAGCTTTAGCTGGTCTTAACGTTGTTCTTGGTGGTCACTTGAAGCCAGCTGCTCCTGTAGTAGAAGTTGCTCCAGTTGAAACCGTTGCTCCAGTTCAACCAGCTCCACAAGAGTTGACTGAAGACCTGAACATGGAACTTCGTGTGTTCTTTGATACCAACAAATCAAACATCAAAGATCAGTACAAGCCGGAAATCGCTAAAGTTGCTGAGAAGTTAGTTGAATATCCAAACGCTACTGCTCGCATCGAAGGTCACACTGACAACACTGGTCCACGTGCATTGAACGAACGTTTATCTTTAGCGCGTGCGAACTCTGTTAAATCTTCACTTGTAAATGAATACAATGTAGATCCAGCTCGTTTGTCTACTCAAGGTTTCGCTTGGGATCAACCGATTGCTGACAACAACACTAAAGAAGGTCGTGCTATGAACCGTCGTGTATTCGCGACGATCACTGGCAGCCGTACAGTGACTGTTGAACAACAAGCTCAATAATTTGAGTTAAGTTGAAAAAACGACTCTTCGGAGTCGTTTTTTTATGTCTATTAGGTTTGTGTGTTGAAAAGACAACAGAAAAATCATCTGGCTTTAATTTGTCTTAAGATAAGAGCAGCATGCTAACAATGTATTGAGAGAAACGTGTGATGTAAATACAATCACGTGATAGAAAGATTAATGAAGTTCAGATTGTGAAGGAGAACTCCTCAGAGAATTAGGGAGTGATGAATAGAATATCAACTGAGTAGAGAAAAAATTGAATAGCTTAATTGTTGAATATCATTGTTTTTTTGATAATAGATCTTAACTAAAATAATTTTTGACCGTATTGGTTTAAATATCCCGCATAAAAAAACAGCCA
>LSQX01267013.1_pt2 | contig 10834 bp, 9 predicted proteins | sample 654561 | NCBI WGS metagenome assembly LSQX01 (sample SAMN04489861, study PRJNA283612) | anaerobic digester metagenome | isolation source: 4 biogas reactors fed with cattle manure at either 37C or 55C with and... | place: Denmark: Kongens Lyngby | collected 2014 | reverse complement strand
TCGGTATACCGGTCAATTGGCAGAAATCACAGTGCCCTACACCCGTTCCATGTTCTACAGCTATGATGGTGGCTGGGAACCACTATGGATGTATTACTATCGTTCCACCCATTGGGTCACGGATGTCATTGAAGGTCCGGATAAACGACCCTGGTACCGAGTTGAAGATGAATTGGGTCGCACCAAGACAGCCATCCCCTACGAGCATGCCCGCCTGATTCCAGATGAAGAATTTGCACCCATCCACCCGGAAGTGCCGTTCGATGAAAAACGTATTGACGTCTCTATCCCGCTCCAACGCTTGCAGGCTTTCGAAGGAGATACCCTGGTTTTTGAATCGAAAGTTTCCACTGGTTTCCCTACGGGTGAAGGAAAATATGCGATAAAAACCAAGATGCCCTCCAAGCACATGGGCAACGCTGTTTTGACCAGCAACATCAAAGAGAGAATCTGGATGGGTGTGCCCTGGACCTGCTTTTTTGAAATGAGTATTGGGCTGGCAACTCACGGCACCTTCTGGCATACCAACTATGGCACACCGATGAGTGCAGGCTGCATCAATCTCTCACCGGAGAACTCTAAATGGATTTATCGCTGGACCACACCGGTCGCCGAACCCCAGGATTGGTATAGGCACGGTTGGGGTACGATCATCAACGTGCATAAATAATCAAACGAATTCCTGAAAAGCCTGGTTTCCGAGCATAATGCCCCGGTGGGTTAACACCAGGTGCTTTCCATCTTCTTTCGTTTGCCATTCCCCCAAACCATTTTTTAAGATTCTATCAATCTCATCCTGGAAAACGATGCTCATGTCAGCATGATGCCTGTTTCGAAATGTGCTTTCCGAAACACCTTCCATGGTCATTCGTAAACCCAGAAGCATGCTTTCCTGCATGGCTGTAAATTTATCGACGAAAATTTTTTCTTCCAATGCCGGAGAGAATTGAGCTTGTTCGTCGGAAGCCTTCTCCATTTTTTGGATAAACCCAACGATAGTATTCACATTCTGGACCCGGTAGTCGCCAACTTTGCCATGCCCTCCTGCTCCCAAGCCAAAGTATTCGGAATTTTTCCAATAGACCTTGTTGTGGCGTGATTCGTTGTCCTCACCCAATGCCCAGCTTGAAATTTCGTACTGTTGGAAACCGTGTTTTGGAAGAAAATCCATTGCCAGTTCGAACATATCTGCCACAAGGTCCTCGTCTGGAAGTACCAGATCTCCTGAATCAACCATACGTTCAAAAGGAGTATCGGGTTCAATGATCAGTGAATAAAGCGAAAGATGCTGAATCCCACATGCAAGCACTTCTTCCAGATTCCTCTGCCATGCTTTCAGTGTCTGCCCTGGTAATCCAAAGATGAGGTCGAGACTGATATTACTGAAACCCGCTAGCTGGGCATCCCGGATGCTTTCCTTTGCTTGTTGGACTGAATGGATACGCCCCAGAATTTGCAGATCTTCTTCCAGAAATGACTGAATCCCGAGACTGAGGCGGTTGACTCCGCTTTTCCGTAGAGCCATCAAACTTTCCAAAGTAACCGTTCCCGGGTTCGCCTCCAGTGTGATTTCAGCATTAGGATCGAACCCTATCATACTGTCAACAATTTGAATCAATTCAGCAACCTGTCCTGGTCTGAGCAATGAAGGCGTTCCGCCCCCAAAATAGACCGAATCAGCTTCTTCTGTCCCTGGTAAAACCAGGCGCATTTCCTTATGTAAGGCAGCCAGGTAAGGCCTGATGAAGTGACTCACGCCTGCATACGTGATAAAATCACAGTATTGACATCTTTGAACACAAAATGGAAAATGAATATAAACTGCTGTCATAGGTGAATTTTACCAATACAGATGCCTGGCAGGTAATTTTAGTAATGAGTCAAAATGAAAAATAATCAAACACCTACTCCGGCAAGCAAAAGCCGAAATTGCCCCGTGTGTGGCACCAAACTTTCAGAGAACGCCCGCAGATGCCTTGTTTGTGGTGCCGACCTTTCCGGTTCAAAAGAGCCTTCCACCTCAAAACCAAAGAAAACCAACGAAAAAATCGATTCCAAGCGGATTCCAGAAATCAAAATGAACCTGATCGCCCTTATCGCGATCATCGTTGTGATCTTAGTCTTGATCGGATTGTTGATCTTCTTTATTGTGACAGGCGGAAAGACTGATGCGGAAGGCGGCGTCGACACAGAGGCAACCACCACGGTTACACCCACGCTTACCACCACGCCGAGTAACACGCCAACCGTGACACCTCTGCCGACCTGGACGCCACTGCCTCCAATTGAATACACCGTTAAAGATAACGAAACCTGCCTGGACATCGCCTTGCAGTTCAACACCTCTGTCCAAAGCATCATCCTGGCCAACAACCTCAACACCAGCTGCCTGATCGCCCCCGGGAATGTTCTGCAGGTTCCTCAACCTACACTCACTCCTTCGCCGATCCCAACCGCGACCCCTGAAGCTTTTATTGCAGATGTGGAAATGTGCACCCAGACAGATACCATCATCGTTGAAGCAAACATGACGCTTAGCTCAATTGCGGCAAACTACAATGTCTCGATGTCTGACATTCGCATCTATAACAACCTGCCGAATGACATCGTCAGGCAGGGTGACAGGCTTATCATCCCCTTGTGCGATCGGCTTCCAACTGCTGGTCCGACCCTGACACCCACACCTTTGCCGCCCTATCCGGCTCCCAACCCGCTTCTGCCCCGCTCTGGAGCAGCCTTTGCGGCAACCGATGAGGCAGTGACATTGCAATGGGCTTCTGTGGCATCGCTGTTCCCAGGTGAGGTTTACCGGGTCGTGGTACAGGACCTTACCTCAGCAGAAGAAAAGATTTTGGTCGATTATGTCAGCGATACCAAATACATTCTTCCAGCAAGTTTCAGACCGATCGATACCACGCCCCATATTATTCAGTGGAGCGTATCCGTGGCACGCCAGATCAATTCGGATCCCAACAGTCCGATTTATGAAGAAGCCGGAGCAATCAGTGCATTTCGGGTTTTCAGCTGGGTAGGCAGTGGAGTAGCTCCCACGGCGACACCATAGCTAAACATTTTAAACTGAAAACAGCGGGTGGAAACCCGCTGTTTTGTTTAATCCAATTTGATCACTACAATGTTGCCAAATACTTCGTGGCAGATATCGCCGCTGCTGCGCCCATCCCTGCCGATGTTACCACCTGTCTGAAAAACGGATCAGCGATTTCACCAGCCGCAAAAACACCTTTTACGCTTGTTTCCATGTGATCATCAATCTCTATTGTTCCGTATTTTGTTAGTTTTATTTGCCCTTCTAATACGCCCGTATTCGGTGTATGACCGATAGAGATGAAGACTCCATCCGTTGGAATTATCTCTTGCTGACCAGTATTGATATTTTCGATTAAAAGCCCTTTGACGGTCTCTTCACCAATAACTTCTTTCACCACAGTATCCCAGATGAAATGGATTTTTGGATTCTCACGTGCCCGCTTCTCAAGAATTGCTCCGGCTCTGAGCTGATCACGGCGGTGAATAACTGTAATGCTACGCGCAAAACGTGTCAAAAACAGTGCCTCTTCTATTGCAGAATCGCCACCGCCAACCATGTGGATTTCCTTTTCCTTATAAAAAGCACCATCGCAAGTCGCGCAGAACGATACTCCTCGCCCGGTAAATTCTCTCTCACCAGGCACGCCTAACTTGCGTGCGTCTGCTCCCATGGAAATGATAAGGCTGTCAGCAGTATAGTTTCCAGATGAAAGACAGACTTCAAAAGGTCGTTGTTGCAGGTTGACGCATTGTACAGTGTCATACATGATTTCAGCACCAAAACGTTTTGCTTGTTCGTCCAGTAGCTGTCCAAAATCACTCCCGCCTACTCCTTGGGGGAAACCGGGATAATTTTCGATGCAGTAGGTTTGTGAAGCCTGCCCGTAAAGGGTCATGCCGGTGACTAACAAAGGTTTCAAATCGGCCCGGGCAGCGTAAAGTGCCGCGGTAAACCCTGCCGGACCTCCACCCAAAATCATGATCTGTCGGTGTTCTACAAATTCCATAGTTACAATACCTTCTTTGTCAAAATGTTATTTTAAGCTTCCAATATTCCCGCATTGTAACTATCAAATTGGTTTTTGGAGCGAAAAAATGTTGTCTGTTATATGAACTTCATTATAGGATAAAACTTGCCGCCTTTTTCTCGTTGCGCAAGCTTATCAGTCGCTCCCCATTCATTGATCATACTCAGGAATCATTTAATGACAATCCTATCATGAAATGGACATGAATCGCATATAATCTAGCATACATTACAAGACAAAGGACAACCATGAGCACCGTTGAACACGCTATCAAATACTTTCAAGACAACAAGGAACAACTAACTGCATCCTATCTCGATTTGGTCCGAATTCCTTCCATTTCAACCGATCCGGCTCACCATGACGACATGATAAAAGCCGCAGATTTCCTCTCCAGTTACCTGAAACGACTGGGCTTTGAGAGGGTGGAAATTTTTCCGACCGATATGCACCCGATCTTGTTTGCTGAAAAGAAATCAGCGAATCCGGATGCAAAAACACTACTGATTTACGGTCATTATGACGTTCAACCCGTCGATCCGTTGGATGAATGGCAGAGTGACCCCTTCCAGCCGATATTCCGCGATGATTATGTCTTCGCACGCGGTGCCTCGGACATGAAAGGTCAGGTGATGGCGAGCATTCTTGCCCTGGAAAGTGTCCTGAAAACCGGTGAACTACCGATCAACATCAAATATCTGCTTGAAGGTGAAGAAGAAATAGGCTCTCCCTCGCTGGATGGGTTCATTGAAAACAATATTGATCTTTTGAGCTGTGACATGATTCTTAACCCCGATGCTGGCATGGTTGGGAAAGGTCGACCCACCATTGTTTACGGGCTGAGAGGGATGACTTACTTCGAAGTTCGTATTGACGGACCAAAAACAGACCTGCATTCCGGGCTGTGGGGTGGTAACGTCGCCAACCCAGCCAACGTCCTTTCGCAAATCGTCGCCAAACTCCACAATGCCGATGGCACTGTGGCGATTCCCGGATTTTATGATCGCATTCCCACGCTCTCTGAAGAAGATAAACTTCGCATTTCAACCAACAAGTTGAGCGAAGAGAGCATCATGGAAATGACTGGCGCGCCAGCAGTTTACGGTGAAACCGGCTTCACTCCCGTGGAGCGACAGGGTGCGCGTCCGACGCTGGATGTAAACGGTTTTTATTCAGGTTTCATCGGTGAGGGTGCAAAAACCATCATTCCTGCATACGCCAAAGCCAAAATTTCCTGCCGATTGGTCCCCAACCAGGATCCTATGGAAATCTTCAATCTGGCGAAAGACTACATTCTTTCGATTGCACCAGACACCGTCCGAACCAAGGTCTTTCTGCACAGCGCCGGTCCAGCCTACCTTGCAGAAAATGCTCCTGGCTCGCAGAATCTTGTGAATGCGATGAGTGCTGTTTGGCATGCTCCAGTCACCTATAAGCGTGAGGGAGGCAGCATCCCGGTTGCGACCGTGATGCAAAGGCAACTGGGCGTAAAATCGCTTCTGACTGGTTTTGGGTTACCTGATGACGCCATCCATTCACCTAATGAACGGATGCACTTCCCAACCTGGTTAAAAGGTATTGAAGTCTTGATTCATTTCTATCTTAGTTTCGGTGAGGAATAAACATGCCGACTGACAAAGTATTGCGCTTGCCTTCTTACGGGGGGCAAGCCGTAATGGAAGGCGTTTTGATGCGTGGCAGACAAAACGTGGCCATGGCAGTTCGTGCGCCTTCTGGTGAAATTGTGACCTATGAAGAAGCACTCCCAAATCTGTATCGCTCCAAATGGATGAAAATTCCTTTCATTCGTGGTGTGATCGGTCTGTGGGATTCACTAAACCTGGGTACCCGCCTTTTGACAAAATCTGCCAACTTAGCTTCCGGAGAGGAAGAACAGATTGAAGGTCCTGCCCTGGTTGGAACGGTTTTGCTCTCATTGGTATTGGGCGTTGGTTTGTTTTTTGTGCTGCCGGCTTTTCTGGCTGGTTTGGCCGAAAAATTTCTGGCTCTCTCCTCCTGGTGGAGTAACCTGCTCGAAGGTTTAATGCGACTGATCATCCTGGTGTCTTACCTCGCGATCATGGGGCGAGTGCCGGAAATCCAGAGGGTTTTTGCTTATCATGGTGCCGAACACAAGACCATCAATGCTTTTGAATCGGGCTCAGAAATGACTCCTGAAGCAGTCGCGAAGCAAACCCTCGTCCATCCTCGATGTGGCACGTCCTTTATATTGACCTTGGTCTTTATCTCGGTTCTGATCTTCACGCTTCTCGGTCCACTGCCACTTCAATGGCGCTTAATTTCCCGGATTTTAATGCTCCCACTGGTTTCTGGAATTGCCTATGAATATATACGCTTTGCCGCAAACTGGATGGACAAATCTGCCTTTGTTCGCTGGCTTATCCAACCGAATTTATGGCTGCAAAAATTGACCACCCGCGAGCCATCACTGGACATGCTGGAAGTATCCATTAAAGCTTTCAATATGATGGTTGAGGCGGAAAACCGTCCTTCAGAGGCATGAAAAACTGGAAGTGGCTACTCAGCGGCATCCTGCTCGGGCTTTTACTGAGCGGCCTTTTCAGACTTTTAAGCCTGCCGCAAAATGAACAGCGATTCACACTGGTAACGGTCACCCCCAATCTGACCCCAGAGCCGAGCCCAACTGTCAGTCTGATCCAGGTACATGTCGCTGGGGAGGTTAAGCAACCCGGTCTATACTCTTTACCGGAAGGTGCGAATGTGCAGGACGCCATTGATGCAGCCAAAGGACCAACAGAGATTGCCCGGCAAGATTTGCTTAACCTGGCAGCCCCATTGACTGATGGACAACGAATTTACATTCCTTCTTCTGAAGAAGCGCAAAGCACTGAAAGTGGTCAGCGTAGCTTGGAAACAACCCTTGCCGGCCTGGTCAACATTAACACAGCCAACCAGGAAGAATTGGAAACCCTCCCAGGAATTGGTAGCGTGCGCGCACAAGCAATCATTACCTATCGCACACAAAACGGCTACTTTTTATCGGTTGAAAAACTCCTGAATGTTGAAGGAATCGGAGAGTCAACTTTTAACGAACTCAAAGAGTTCATCACTGTATCCCCATAAACGCTAACTAACACTCAACAGGTATAATAACACTATGGATTTTCATAAAAAATTACAGAATGATCTGGCTTTTGCGATGAAAGCCAGGAACGACACTCAAAAATGGGTCGTCAGGCTGCTGAAATCTACCATTGAATTGGCAGAGGTCAACAAAGGACAACCCTTGAATGAGGATGAATTTCTGGCGGTTGTTCAAAAAGAAATCAAGACGCGGAACGAATCACTCGCGGATGCAGTTAGGGCAAATCGGCAGGATCTGATCGATGCCGCTCATGCTGAAATTGAGATTTTGAAGGCTTACCTGCCAGCTCAGTTAAGTCCGGAAGAATTGGTCGTTTTAGTCAGGCAGACCATCAAAGAAGTCAACGCAACCTCCGCAAAAGACATGGGAACAGTAATGAAGGTTCTGCTTCCAAAACTACAAGGAATGGCAACCAATTCTGAAGCCAGCAGGGTTGTGAAAGAGGAGCTGAGCAAGGCTTAAGTCATGGCAAACCAGGTTCCAATGAAGGAAAAACGGCGAGCATCGAATGGCGCTCTCAAGATGGTCATCTTGGTCATTGCCTGTGTACTTGCCTTTGGTGCCCTGGTTTTACCCGATTTGCTTAACCAACAGACCCAAATGGTCGCGGTTGGGGAGGTCTCCTCGCAGGAAATCCTGGCACCCTATTCAGTGACTTTCGAATCGCGCGTACTGACTGATGCCGCCCGCGAAAGCGCTGCTGCAGCCGTTCTACCGGTATATCTACCGCCTGACCCAGATATCGCCCGAGCCCAGTTGGAAAAACTGGGCAACACGTTGTATTTCATCTCAACTGTAAGAAACGACAGCTATTCCACGCAAATTCAAAAAGTACAGGACTTGAAATCACTTGGCGAACTGAGCTTCATGGATTCGGAATATATTGATCTGCTTGAATTGTCCGAACAGGTATGGCAAGCAATCAGCGTCGAAACCAGCCGTGTCTTGGAAGTCGTTCTGAGAGAGAGCATCCGGAACAGCCAACTTGGAACAGTTAAAAGCAATTTGCCAGCATCGATTGATTTTTCTTTTCCCAACGATCAAACCAAACTGATCATCTCAATCGTTACACCGTTCATCGTCCCCACCAGTCTATTTAGCGAAGAACAGACTCAGGTAGCACGGGATCAAGCTCGTTCCTCGATTGAACCGATCACCCGCCAGATTATGGCCGGGGAAGTCTTGGTTAGACGAGGCGAAATTGTATCACCTGGTGACCTTGAAGCCCTGACCGCCTTCGGTTTGGGAGAACCGACTGATCGGGCTGCATTGTTACTCAGCAGTGGTGCCATTATTACCGTAATTGCTGTTCTTGCACTGATTTATTACCTGAAAACCAAGAAAGAGTCCTTCAGCCAGTTGAATTCAATACTTCTGACTGCCTTCTTTTTCCTGCTCTTCTTGTGGTTAGCCAAATTCCTGGTTATGGACCGCACTATCCTGCCCTATTTATTCCCGATTGCAGCCTTCGGTTTAACCCTCGCGATAGTCTTCAATCTTCAATTCGGCAGTTTTTACACGCTCCTGCTGGTAGCGCTGACAGTCTACGGTCACATTCGCAGCACAGAACTGGCGCTGTATTACCTTCTGCCCACAATTGCCGGTATGCTCGTGCTTGGCAAGGGTCGTCGCGTTAGTTCGTTTCTTTTAACAAGTGTCGTTATCAGCGTGATGTCTACTGCGGTGATTATCGCTTTTCGATTGGGAGATGGAAACACAGATTGGATCGGGATCGCCTCTTTGATAGGCGCTGGAATATTCAACGGTGTTGCTTCCAGCACATTTGCATTGCTGCTTCAAAACATCTTTGCGTTTGTATTGGATGTTCCCACTGCCTTGCAGTTGATGGATATCTCCCGACCAGATCATCCATTGCTTCAACATATTCTTACGAATGCGCCAGGAACCTATCAACACTCTCTCCAGGTCTCCAACCTGGCTGAACAAGCCGCAGACGCCATTGGTGCCGATCGTCTTCTGGTTCGTGTTGGCGCACTTTACCACGATGCTGGAAAAGCTGAAAACCCAACCTTTTTCATCGAAAACCAGGTGAGAGACAAAATCGACTCACATGAAGATATCGATCCCAACCTGGCGGCTGCAACAATTATTCGTCATGTCACAGATGGGATTGCTTTAGCAAAAAAATACCGCTTACCCTCCCGTATCATCGATTTTATGCGTGAGCATCATGGTTCCAATGTAACCCGCTATCAGTACAATCACGCTCTTGATCTGGCAGATGACCCTAAAGACGTGGACATCAACGATTTCAGATATCCGGGACCTTCCCCACGCTCCAAGGAGACCGCGCTGCTCATGTTAGCTGACGGAACCGAAGCGCGTGCCCGGGCAAACACCCCCAGGAGTGATGAAGAGATTTTGGCAGTGATCGATAGTGTTTTTGAAGTGGTTCAAGGCAATGGACAATTAGACAACACTGACCTTACACTCCGCGATCTGCAGATTATCAAGAAATCGTTCTTCAACACCTTGAAACAGTCCTACCACCCCCGCATCAAGTATCCAGAGATGCCAAGTAAAGCCCAAAAGAGCTCTGCCTCTGAGGCAAGGCTGTCATCATCCTAACCTTCCCGGAGGTCACACCTATGGTAAACCTGATTCTTCCGAATTCTTACGCCAAAGAAATTGACCAAAGCCGACTCGCGACTGCGTTTCTTGAAGGTATCAAGGTGCTAAAGCTGGCAAAAAACACATCGCTGACAGTGCGTGTTACCAATAATCGTCTGATTCGCCAATTCAACCTGGCGTGGAGGGGCGAAAATTCCCCCACCGATGTCTTGTCCTTCGAAAATGCTTATACCGACCCTGAGACAGGCGAAGAATACCTGGGGGATATCGTGATCTCCTTTGAAAAAGCCCGCCAGCAAGCATTGGTGGCTGGTCACTCGATTCAATCGGAAATCGAACTACTCTTCGTTCATGGTCTGCTCCACCTGGCAGGTTTCGACCATGACCAGAAAGAAGAATGGGCAGAAATGACCAAAACCCAGGACCAAATCCTTAAGAATATTGGCAATCCTCTAAAAGGTGGAATTCAATACAACGAGTGAGTTTTTCAAACTCACAATTTCTCCCAACGAAAGACTCAGGACTTCTGTCCTGCAAGACCGTTACCATTTTCCCAGTTAACCACAACTCTCTGGTACAATCCCATCAAATATCTCATCGCTCAGAGCTTCCAGATTTGAGCTGTGAGTTTATGTCTTAAGCCGATAAAAAAGGAGAAAGAATAAACTATGCACAAAGATTTTCTGGACATCATCGACTACACACCCTCAGAATTGCTTGAATTACTGGACCTCGCCGTTGAACTGAAAAAAGAGTACAAAGCCGGCGGTAACCAACCTGTACTCAAAGGCAAGGTGCTTGCCATGATCTTCCAAAAGCCTTCCCTGCGAACCCGCGTCAGTTTTGACATGGGCATGCGCCACCTGGGTGGAGACGCTCTGTACCTCTCACCAAACGAGATCGGGCTTGGCAAGCGCGAATCCATTGCCGATGTCGCCCGCGTTTTGGACGGCATGGTTCACGGCATCATGGCACGCGTCTTTGAACACGAACATGTGCTGGAACTTGCTCGTTGGACAACCATCCCGGTCATCAATGG
>LSQX01198943.1_pt2 | contig 10834 bp, 6 predicted proteins | sample 654561 | NCBI WGS metagenome assembly LSQX01 (sample SAMN04489861, study PRJNA283612) | anaerobic digester metagenome | isolation source: 4 biogas reactors fed with cattle manure at either 37C or 55C with and... | place: Denmark: Kongens Lyngby | collected 2014 | reverse complement strand
CAAACTGCCTGTTATAACAACTACTCATCTTTTGCAGTTTCAAAGCCTGCGTTAAACGCTGATTTATCAACGTTTTATTGGCAAAAAAAGACACAAGCATCCCTGTTTGTGGTATAGTTTAGTTAGCCGAAAACACAAAAGGAGGATACTTGTGTCTGCTCAAACTATACCACCACCAAAAATGAAGAAGCTGAACAGAACTCGTCGGAAAACAGCACCTGTCATCTTATGATAGCTCTAACATTTGTACTGTTATCACTACAGTAGGATTACACTCCTTCAAGGAAAAAAGCCGCGGTAAAACCACGGCTTTAGTATGGAGTTTGTTGAGGTATAGGTTTTCCTGCTCGCTAATTTAAGGAGCTTCGTTTTGGATGGTTGGCCTGTCGGCGGCCGCATAACTCATTGCCTAAGGATGCTTCCGCTTTCTGTTATCTGTTCAAGGATAAAGTTCATACAACCTTAACTTGCCTTAGTTACCACACAACCTGAATCTGTCTGATTCCGGTTCCAGCCAACTCTGCCTCTAGGTAGATGCTCTCGCCTACCTCTTTGGTTTCGAAAGCTGCGGCTCTGCCATCGACGAAAAGCTGCAGGTTTTCTTTTTGAGGAACAAGAAGCTGCAGCTGGTAGCTGCGGGATACGCCTGTAAGCTGAAGTTGAATTTCTCTTTCTACTTTTTTCCAGCGATAGGCTATGTAGCGGTCTGAGGAAGGGAGATGAAATATCACCTGTGCTTGGGTACAGCCTGCAGCCTGCCAGCGGGGGGCAATTTTCACCACATCCAAAGCGGGCTTGAGCAGCTGCACTCCAGCCAGTCCCTGCCAGAGGGCTTGCATCCAGTGGCCCATGGCCCAGCCGTCGTGGCCAGTGGTGTTTGCGGTGCGGAAGCCCGGATCTCCATTCTGCCAATACCAGGTGTACAGTTCTCCCCCTGCCTTTTGGAAAAACTCTGCGTAATCCAAAAGCAACTTTGCACCATACTCCTCTTCCCCGTTTTCCAAGGCTGCCTGGGCCAGACACCCTCCAACCCAGGGCATCAGGCCGCCATTGCAGTATCCACCAGTCTGCATGTGAGCATCAGACATTAAGAATTCGCCCATCTCTTGCGGGTATCCTGGCTCCAGACTCCACCAAGGGTATTTAGCCCCGGTCTGTGCTTGCCGCTGGCGGTAGGTGGCGATGATCTTCCGGCTCATGGCAGTGTCCGCTAAGCCCCGTACCATGGCCCAAGTGTTGCCCATGGCGAGCTGATCCTGTTCGAGGAAATCGCCGTGGTCAAAGGGGGCCAGGTGCAGGTGGTGCTGGAATTTTTCTCCGTCCCACAAATAAGAGATCACCCGCTCACGGAAGACGTGAGCATCTTTCCGGTATTCTTCTGCTTTTTCTGCATTGCCCAGATGCTCGTGCATATCAGCAAGGCAGAGCATGGCCAGGTACACCCCTGACTGATCGCAGGTTGCTGCAACAGCTGGCGTCTGCTCGTTGAAAACATCCCCTTCATAAATAGAAAAATCCCAAGTGTCACAGGTGTGGGCCCGCCGTACCATGCCCACCTTCTTGTCCCAGCGCAGGGGATCTGAGATCAGAGTCTGAAAGCCCCGTTCAACCCGTGGTAAATTGCGCTTTAGCCAGGCATCGTCTCCTGTGACCATCCAGGTGGTCCAGGTGGCCAAAACCGCAATGTACTCCACATCCGATTCAGAGATCATCCTCCAAGTGCTTCCATCTGCCCGCACCCCATCAGGAAAGGTACCGTCAGGATGCTGTCTGGAAAACAGCGCTTCATAGCCGCTTTTCACGTCCCTTTCAAATAGGAGAAAACCTCCTTCATTGTAGAACATGTCTCGCAGCCAATAGGCTAAGGTTTGTAGAGAATCTGCTGTAGTATACCCTACAACTTCCCCCTCAGGCAGTGGATAGCGCCGCCTGTTGAGCAGCATAGCCTCTCGCGTCAGAGGGTAAATGGCATCTAAGGCGCTGTTGCCTGTTGTAAACTCTGTTTCAGCTTTTAGATAGAAATTTACAAGCCTCGAATGGGTTTCTGCATCATCAAAAAACAACCGCACATAGTGCATCCCTGGAAAGCCTCCAGCTTGGAAGTTGCACTGGCCTTTGCCGTCGACAAGTTTTCCTTCTGCCCTGCCGTAGAGATTGCCCAGCCCGTCGTACCATTCCAGCCGGTAAGTTTCCGCACCACTGACAGGAGCGGAGATTGTCAGTTGGACTTCCTCTAAAGGCTTGTACTTTTTTTTCTCAACCCTCAACACACCCCAGGCGGCTTCTGTCACAGCCTGTGGCGGAACAAAACTAGCATTGTTCACTGCTACCCCTCCATATCTACATTTGCTAACTTGTTTACCAAACTAAGGTTTTTACTGCTCAGCCAAGACGGATATCCATGTTTTTTCAAGAAGGATAATCCCGTCCCAGGTCAGGACCTTCAAACATCGGTCCTCTTTATACTCCCACGCATGGAGTCGTGAGATTCTAGGGTTCGAGCGGGAACTGAGGGCTCTCTAAGCAAGGTCTAGAAAAAGATCAACTGTAATAAAATCGTAAAGGCTGTACCCAGATCAAGGCCAGCCTCTCAAATTTGAATTAGTAATGTTGACAAACCGCTGAGCACGCTGCTTAAGCTTCACTCTTTATAGCTCCACAAGAATCTCTAACCACCAGTTTTGTGGGCAGGGTTATCTGCTGGTATGCCTCTTTGCCTGCAAGTTTATCCGCTATTATTTCCACAGCTTTTGCCCCCATCTCTTCTGTTGGCTGTTCTACTGTAGTCAGTGGAGGATTGACTAATGATGCAATAGGCGAATTATCAAAGCCTACTACAGCCAACTGCTGAGGGACGCTGACTCCTTTTTTAAGGCCGAGATTCATGAGCCGGACTGCGATGAGATCCGAGGTGAAGACGGCTTCAGGCTGTGCAGCCAGGATATTTTCCAGTTCCAGTTCGGTCACTTCGCGTTTCGCCGACATAACAGATAAACCAGGTGCTGGAGCAAATCCCGCCATAGTGTGCGCCAGCTCATAGCCTTTTACCCTTTGGCGAACTGTGCTGGATTCAATCTCGCCTGTCACAAAGGCTATTTTTCTGTAGCCGAGCCCCAAAAGATGCTTCACAGCATTATAGGATCCTTGAAAATTGTCTGTGGCAACATAGTCTACAGGAATATCTAAGGGATAGCGGTCTACCAGGACAAAGGGGACAGGCTCCTCTTTCAGCATCAAGACAATGTCCTCTATTTTGCTCAGTTCTGAGCAGTAATAAATCAGTCCGCAAACCCCCTCTTGCAGCAACTCTTGTAAAAGCTGTTCTTCATTATCTGTATGCTGGGAGTTGGCGAACACCGCTCGCATTCCCAATTGTGAAGCACGTTTTTCGATCCCTTTGAGTATTTCTCCTGTATGCGCGTAAGGCTGATAGGGCAGCACCACTCCAAGAAGCTGCTGATCTTCTCGTAGATTGCCAGCAGGCCTGGCCTTCTTGATAAAAGTACCTCGGCCTGCATGCCGTTCCAGTAGCCCCTCCTGCACCAGCTGCAGGATAGCCTGGCGCACTGTAAAACGGCTGACGTTAAAATGCTTGCAAATTTCCATTTCAGGAGGGATGCGTTCCCCGCTTTTCCATCTGCCCTTTTGGATTTCCTGCCTCAAAAGTTCCCTAATCTGCATGTAAAGAGGCTGTTTCTTCTCCACCATCAAAAAAACCTGCCTCCACTATGAAAATTATTCTCTTAATTTTACAGGTCATCAGGCGTCACAACCGCTGTCCTCCTTTCTCTACCTATCCATCCCCTTTGGAAATTCCTGCCTTGCAAGCAATTTTATTAGAGATGCAAAAGGAGATTAATGTCTTCTACCCCGCTCTAAAAGCGAAGGCGCTGAGCATCAGCGCCAAAAATTGCAGGTTATCCCTGGATTTAAAACGGTTATCTTTAGCTTAACCTTTAAGCCCTGTGAGGGTAATGCCCCGGGTGATATGCTGCTGAAGGGCAAAGAATACCGCAATAGGCGGAAGGATTGCGATGGTGATTGCCGCCATAATGTCGTTCTGAGCAAAAACAGCGCTCTTGAAGACGCTGTTGTAGATGGCAACCATCAGCGGCTGCTTTTCTGTGGTGGTGATCACAATATAAGGCCACATAAAGTCGTTCCAAACCCCGAAGAATACGAAGATGGTGAGGGTAGCTAGAATAGGCTTGGAAAGGGGCAGGACGATTTGGGCAAAGGTCCGCAGCTCCGATGCGCCGTCGATGGTGGCAGCGTCGATCAAATCGTCTGGAATCCCGTCGAAAAATGTCTTCAGAAGTAGGATGTGGAAAGCGTTGGCCCCTGCAGGCAGCCAAAAGGCCCAATAGCTGTCCAGAAGATTCCAGCCGAAAATTGGCAGCTTCTTCAAAATCACGTACTTTGGAATCATCATGGCAAGGCCAGGCACCATGAGAGCTGCAAGAAACCCAAACAGGATCAGCCTGTAGCCCGGCGGTTTTAGCTTAGAAAGGGAGTAAGCAGCAAGGGTCGTCACAGTCATCTGCACGAGCCAGATGCCTGCTGTGAGCACGATGGTATTCTTGAAATAGCGGGAAAAGTTAAACTTCGTCCAGACATTGAAATACGTCCCCCACTGGAATTTCTCAGGCCAAATTGTGGGCGGCACTCGGAAAATCTCTGCGCTGGACTTCACAGAGCTGAGCACAACCCACACTAGTGGAAAGAGAGTGGCAATTACCACTACAACCAACACAGCAATCATCAAAGCATAACCAATTTTTACTGTCGGTCTCAAAAGGTCCTGTCTGCCAATTAGAGTTCTTCCTCTTTCTGCCAAATGTACCGACCTCCTTAAGCCTCTGCCCTGCTGTCCAGCTTGAAGTGGATATAAGAGAGAATAGCCAACACAATAAAGAGCAGCAGCGACGCAGCACTTGCAACTCCCATGTCCATGTACGTGAAAGCGTAACGGTAGATGAGAAGGAGAATTGTCATGGTGGCGTTGTTGGGTCCTCCGCCGGTCATGATGAATGGTTCGGAGAACACTTGCATTGTGCCTAGAATCTGCAGGATAAACATTACAGCCATTACAGGACGAAGCTGTGGGACAGTAATGTTCCAGGCCCGCTGCCAGACGTTTGCGCCGTCGATCTCAGCTGCCTCATACAGTTCCTCTGGGATCCCCTGCAGCCCCGCAAGGTAGATAATGGCTGTGCCGCCGAAACCTGCCCAGGTTGCCATCAGGACAAGACTTGGCAAAGCAGTTTTGGAAGAGAGGAGCCACTGGGAAGGTGGAATGTTGAACCAGCCTAAAAGCGTATTCAAAAGGCCCAAAGAGGGATCGAACATCCACAGCCACAGAATACTCACTGCAACAGAGGGCGCAACTTTGGGGAGGTAAACTGCGATTCTGAAAAACGCCTGGCCCCTGCGGACCTCGTTGATGAGCACAGCCACCACCACAGGCACCAGATACCCGAAAATGAGTGCGAGGACGGTAAAATAAGCGGCGTTGCGCCAGGCCTGGCCGAAGACTGGATCAGCAAACAGGGTCTCGAAGTTGCCAAGCCCTACGAAAGTCGTGGCTCCTGCTAGATTGACCTTCTGTAGGCTCATCACAAAGGTCAAAATCAAAGGATACCAGACGAATAAGACGAAAGACAAAACTGCAGGCAGCAAAAAAAGATAGCCCATCAATTTCCGCCGCTGATGGGTGGACATGCCTGTGCGCACCTTTTCCATATAAAAAACCTTCCTCCTTAAAATGAAGAGCCGAAATTCTACTCCGTTCGAAAAGCAACATCGCAAAAATCAAGCTCAGGATTTCTCTTCCTATCTTGTCGAAGGTGATGTCCGTTTGCTGGCGTGGTGATTGCCGTCAGGAAAATGGCCAGCCGGGAAAGTCTGAAGCAAAGGCAACTGGCTCGTAATCTCTGAAAAGCTGTCGGCTCCAAATCCCTTTATTACATAAACCATGTTTTCCGACAGAGCATGGAAAACAGCCTGCATGCGGCCCGCAAACTGCGGGCCGCAGTTTTCTAATTGACCTGATTGAGAAAGCGTTCAGTAAAACCGCGAACTGCGTTGACCAAAAGCTGCTTGCAATCTGCATTTTTGTTTGTTAGCACGTTCTGCAGTGCAGGTTCCAGATATTCGGAGTAAAGCTGCTGACTGAAAAACGGAGGTTCAGGCCGCATATATTTTGCTGCCTCCCGCCAGACTTCAGGGTAATCGATGAGGACATCGCTGTATGGCCTGGCTGACTCCCTCGCTGTTTCATCTGTCTTTCCGATGAAGATAGGCAAAGCTGAGAGGTAGCCAATCCGCCCCTCCTTGCGAAGGTCTTCTCCTTTTTCAGCTATCCGCTCAGGCTGCATGGAACCCAAAATAGTCCAGGTTATCCATTTGAACGCAGCTTCCTGCACCTCGGGAGGGCTGCTTGGATTGATGATGAAGTAATTGCCGCCCATTTGATTTGCATATCCTCCAGGTCCTCGGGGCAGCATGGCCACGCCAATATCCTCCAGCTTCATCCCATACTGGTTCACAAGATTCGGAATCCAGTCCTGGGTGCCGAGCATCATGCCGATTTGTCCGGCAGCAAAGCGCTGCTGCAGTTCTTGGCCTGTTGCCAGAAGGTTTGCCTGCAGCACGTCGTGCTGCCAGCGGAGGGCTTTGATGAAATCCAAAGCTTCCACAGCCTCTTTGCTATCGAAGACAGCTTGCCACTTACCGTCTTTCTGAACTTGAAAGTCGCCGCCTGCTTGCCAGACCCAGTTCAGAAAGCCCCAGCCTGCCTCAGCTCCATTGCCCATAATGCCGAAACCTGCAATCCCTTTTTGTTTATTGGTTATCTTTTTTGCAACCTCTACAAATTCTTCCCAGGTTTCAGGTGGTTTAGCCTGGCCGTTTTCATCCAAACCTGCTGCTTTGAAAAGGGTTTTGTTGTACCATAAGCCCATGATATAGCCGTTTTTGGGAAGGGCATAAATTCTCCCGTCCCGGGTGAAGGGCTTCAGTACTTCGACGTTAAGCTCGTCTTTGTATTCCCAGCTGTTAATGAATTCTGTGAGATCCAGTGCATAGCCCCGTTCTGCCACATACCCTTCTGTAGCCCAAAGGGAGATCACATCCTCTGCTGTGCCTCCAGCCATACTTGTGGTAAAGCTGTCTGGAGAGTATGGGCGATCAGTCCAACGAATTTCTATATTGGGGTAGATTTTATTAAAGCGGGCTATATCCTCCTTCATACGCTGGACAGCAACCTGATCTGTCTCTTTAGGGCCATTGTTGATTGTAACCACGATTTTCCCGTCAGCTGTCACCTCTGGCTGCCTGTTTTTCCTGGTGCTGAAGAAAACAGTTCCAAAAATGATAACTACTAAAACAGCCCACAACATCCACTTTTTCATATGACTTCCTCCTTTGGAAGGAGTGTGGGAGCACAGCCCTATTGGGATTTGTTGTCCTATTGCCGAAAAAGCGGTGCTCGGAAAATTAACTAGGCGGCCGCAAGTTCATTTGGTTTTAGCTTGTACGGCCGCTGTCTTTACCGGTACTTTAATCGATGAGCAACAGTTCACCGAAAAAGGCAGGGTTTTTCGCAACTCCGATTCCGCTCATGAACTCGATCCAGCCGCGGCGGCCGGTGCCGTCGTTATCGTTGATCAGAAGGGAAAAACCGAGGGAAAAGCCTTCAGTGGGCTTTACATCTGTTGGCAGAATTTGCTCCCAGGGTATTGCCACCTCATAGATAGTCTGATTGCCGCGCCTGTTGATTGCGTAGCGGGTCAGCTGTTCCAAGCTGCCCAGGGAACGGTTGAAGGTAGCAAGCCAGCGCCAGGATAGCTGGCTCCCGTCGTTGTGCAGAGCAAAGCCGTACTCGTCATAACCATACCTGCCGTTCTCCTCTGCCCTTGCAGGGTCAATGCCCACCTGAATGCTGTCTCCCCGCCACAGTTCGCTGGGCAGATTGTCCTGGTGGTGCACATTATCTGTTGCTGCAACTGCAAGGTAGAGGTTTTCATCGTCCCAGAGCAGATACCCTACACCACTCAGATCCTCTGTTCCGCCCCAATCGGTGATGTTGACAACCTGTGCTGCTTCGTTAATGTAAAAGGGTATCCCTTGCCTGGACCACTGGCTGAAGTCCCCTGTGAAGGTTGGCAGCTGACGCAGGCGCCTTGCAGCTAGGAAGTTTACTTGCCGCTCTAAGAGCACTGAAAGCCCGCCGCTGGTGTACAGCTCGAATTTACAGTTGTATTTCTTTTGGCTGCGAACATTCTCCAGAGGGAAAACGAACTCCTTAATCTGCTCTGGGCCTAAATCTGCAAAGGAGATGGGCTCCTTTGCCCAATCTGCAGGCTCAAGCATCGCCACACTTCCAGAGAGAGTCTGGGTGCGTGAGTGGTTTTCCACCTTCACCACAACATTCCACTGTTCGTTCTGATATAGAGGAGCAACCGCTACATCAACAGGGTTGGTCATCTGCACCTTGTGCGCGATCCTGCCGATAACTTGCCTGCCGACTACTGGATAGATCACGTATTCGTAAACTTTATCCTGAGAGAGGCCAACTGCTTTTAAGTTCAGCTCTGCACTGCTTGCACCAGCAGCAAATGCCGAGCTGCCCGAATGCTGCAGGCCATCAGGCAGATCTAAAACAAACTGCCCTGCTCCATCTATTCCAGAAAGGCTCAGGCGAACTGGCGTGAGTTCTCCTGAGACGATGGTCTCCACTTCCCGCTGAGGCAGGAACTGCGGTTCTACGAGGGACAATGCCCCCAAATCCCCTATCAAATAAATGGGCTCTTCAGAGATGGTTAGTGTGACCACCCCGTTGTGAAAGTGTAGGGGGGCTTTGTTGCCGAACAGATCCATTAACTGAGCGCTGGCTGCTTCGCTGCGCAGGCCAACAATTTCAGAGCCCTTGATGGCCCAAATCACTGCCAGCTGGCTTCCATCTGCCTTCAAGAAACGGTAGGCTATGAGGTTATCGGAAAGCTTTTCTACACCCTGATACGTAGCGCCAGCCAGCTGACTGTTCATAGCAGCGTGGGCCACATAGTTGTCTTTAGCAGACCACGGCACTGTAATATCCTTCCAGTGACGAATGAGTCCGAAATTATGCTCTCTCTCTGTGGCATCCAGACCATCGTCCTGCAGATCGTACCAGAAAACCTTGTCTGCAAGGCCGCTTGCTATTGACAAGACGTACATCCGCACGCCGTATGCGCCACTGACCCGTTCGCTGACGCCGTTGGTATCGACGTGGGTGGGCCAGCCTATTTCAGTAACCCAAACGGGCACATCTAGTCCGTGTTTTGCAAGGACATCCTTAGCGGACTGGAGCCTGCTCACGTAACCGCGGGCTTCTGGGGTATTGGGAAAGCTGTACGGATGGACAGAGATGGCATCCAGATACTTTCCGCCGCCGAGGGCCAACACTGCATCGATGAATTCTTCGTCTATCCCTGCGTTGCCAAAAGCGACCACCACAGCTTTAGGGTCTATGCGTTTGATGGTTTCATAAGAAATCCGCAAAATTGGCAGATATATTTTGGCTTGTTCCTGTTTGCTCAAAGCCCTTTGTCTTTCATTCAGCCCCAAACCGTGACTGAACTCGTTCCAGATTTCCCAATGCTTTATGACATGGTGATATCTTCCCACAGCCGCTTCTACATACCGCTGCCAGCCTGCTAGCTGTTCTTCCGTTTCTGGAGCACCCTCACCGTAGAGAACGTTGCCGTAATCCAAAATCATCAGGATGTTAAGGTTCCGCTCTACAGCTTCCTGAATGTATCCATCGTAAATGGTAAAGTCAAATATTCCCTTTTCCTTTTCCACCCGCGACCAGTAGACTTCGTCGCGGATCCAGCCTGCGCCTGCCAGGGCTGTGATTTCAAGGTTTTTCTGAGCTTCTCCCTTAAATTGACCAAAGTGGGTACAGACCACAAAATCAGGATGGAGCACATCTAGGGCAACAATCCTGCTGAAGGGAAAAACCTCCTCTACCCTAACAACCCGATCCCGACTGCGCAGATAAACCCTAAGGTTGAACGTTCCGTTTGCCCTTATAGGCAGCGTGATCCTCTCTTCTGCCTTGCCTTTTGCCGGCAGCGCTGCGCTGAAATTGCCACTGCCGTATGAGCGTCCTGTAGTACTCTCGGCAAAGTAGCTTACTTCCAGTTCCCTGGCTTTGTCCATCAAGTTTTCAAAGGTGAAAATAAATGCTACCTCTTCTTTTTCTGTAAAGATATTGCCAGCTCTCTTACCTGTAACTGACATTAGGACGCTCCTGGACTCGGGGAGAAAAGCCACGGCAGCCAGTTCATCCACTAGAATCCTGCCTATGCCCACGAAAGAACGGTTTTTACTATCGATGAGAATGCTTGTCAAGGTCAAGGGTGGAGCTGGGATGCCGTCGTTGTTGCCATCCCAGAACCCGTTGGGTTCTTCCAGATTAACGGTTACCTGCCGCCACCCCTGCCAATTTAGGTTGCCCACAGTATACTGCAGCATCTGACCGCTCCTATCCCGGACCCGCACCCGCAGTACATGTCCGGAACCATCGGCGTGCACCCAAAAGCGCAGCTGTCTGGCGTCGATAGGGATTGAAACGGACTTCCTGAATTCAATGTAGTTCATGCCGTTTGCCCCTACAAAGTGGTAAGTGCAGTCCAGCGCTCCGCCCTCTGTAGCAGTGGCGCTGCCTGTATGGCGGACTGTAGTCTGAGGACCTTGATTCATGCCACCAACAGTCCAGCCGTTGCCATCGATAATGGGATCGATCACTGTAACCACCGGCAAAAGAATTTCAGCTACAGCTGTGCTC
>LSQX01147818.1_pt2 | contig 10835 bp, 10 predicted proteins | sample 654561 | NCBI WGS metagenome assembly LSQX01 (sample SAMN04489861, study PRJNA283612) | anaerobic digester metagenome | isolation source: 4 biogas reactors fed with cattle manure at either 37C or 55C with and... | place: Denmark: Kongens Lyngby | collected 2014 | reverse complement strand
ATGGGATGACGATTTACAGAAACACCGACAGGAAAACGGTATCTTAGGGCACAGCGACGCTGCTTATTCCCAACAACACGATCACGATCGGCGCATAGGCGACGAGCATGACGAGATCGTTCAACGCGACCTGAACGAGGGTGTAAGCCGGATCTCCCTTGGTAAGATAACTCCACACGAATACCATCGCCGTGCACGGGGCGGCTCCGAGCAGGATGGCACCGGCCACGTACTCCTGGCCTAACCCCTCGGGAATCCACGGTGCGAAAACGATGCGCAAAAACAGCCACGCAAAGGCGAACATCGTAAAAGGCTTAATCAGCCAGTTGACCACCAGCGTCACGACGATGCCCTTCGCTTGTCGACCGACGTCGAGAATGCGCCCGAAGTCGATCTGGACCATCATAGGATAAATCATGAACCAAATAAGGATAGCGATCGGGATCGACACTTGACTGTAAGTAAAACGGCTCAGCGTTTCGGGGACGACGGGAAAAAGCTGGCCGATGGCGACGCCGAGGACGATGCACAGGGCCACCCACACGGTGAGATACCGTTCAAACAGCCCCAAGCCGCCCTGTGCGGAAAGATCCTCTCCGGTTTCGTTCTTTCGCATCACGATATGGCCTCCTCGCAGACGGTGCGTATCTTTTCAATTTGTTCACGATGACTCGGTAGTTCTTCTAAAATCCGTGCGACGAAAGGTTTGTCGGCGACGTCGAGCGAGTAATAAATCCACTGCCCGCGTCGCGTCTCTCGAACCAAACCGTACGCCTTCAGCTTTTGCAGATGTTGACTTACAGCAGGTTGCGAGATGCCAAGGGCCGCAACAAGTTCACAGACACACAATGCCCGCTCTCTGAGCAAAGCCAAAATCGTCAAGCGCGGCTCGCTGCCGAGCAGCCTCAACGTGTTTGCCATACGGTTGATGTCCATGAAACAGAGCCCCCCTTCCGTATGATTATATAAGCATATGATTATACACGTCAACGCACCAGCCGGACGGGGCACCGCGCCGCATCGTACAGATCACGCCCACAGCCACCCTACGGCGTTGAAAAGATAGCCGACGGCGATGATCCCCGCGGTGACGACACCGACGAAGACGACCAACAGCCGCCGCTTCACCACTCTGCTCAACATCACCAGAGAGGGAAGACTCAACGCCGTCACCGCCATCATGAAAGAGAGCACCGTCCCGATCCCGACGCCCTTTGCATAGAGCGCTTCGGCGATAGGAATCGTTCCGGTGAAGCCGATGTCCAACACGTTTAGGTTCACCAGCCCCTCAAGCCCCTCCAGAGAGCGGATCGAATTGGATCCCGGATACAGCGCCTAGAGGTCTTGCAAGTCGGTCAAACCTGCAACCGAATGGATGTGGTTGTTCTGGAGACCGTGATAGCGCAGGTTGCTCAGGGCCGCGAGAGACGTGGGGGCGTTGATCTCCATTGTACGGAATCTGTGGGCGGGAGCCGTGGGTGTGGCACGGATCCTCGTACGTGTACGTAATCCCGGCCAAACTTGGAATCCGGGCCGCCGCGCCAGGAAATTGTGCATTGGCAACTTGACGTCAGTGACCGAAGAAATGTGGTAGTAACAAAAATGAGGAGCGACACGGCGCCGCCTACTTCGGCAAAAAACGCCTTCTACGCCCGCTCGATTGCAGAATTACGGATTGATGGCTGCCAGGCGTCCCGCCCCGCTCCCCCCCATTTCCTCTCCCTTCCACCCCTCCCCAAAGCAGGATCATCCACAATGGTGCAGAACAATTTCCCTTGCAGGGTACATGTTGTTCCAACCACATCTTTAAGGAGGGATTCAGATCAGTATGAAACGTCTATCTCTGGCTGTATCAATGGTTCTTGTGCTCTCGTCGTTTGCTGGTGCGGCTGCGCTCGTCGAGTGGAGCCTCGATGGTGCTCCCCACACCCCGCCGCCCGAGACGTGGCCTGCGTCCTTTGCCGTTGAGGGTGTAACGCCGTTCGATTTGTCCCGTGGCCCTGGTATCCGTGCGATGAGCCTGACCAACGGCTTCTCCGCGGACGAGTGGGACGACGCGGTCTCTCGGGATGCTGCGCTGAACATCGGCGCCTACTTCCAGTTCGGATTCAAGGTGGATGAGGGCAAGACGGTGTCCCTTTCCACCCTTGACTTCGCCCTGCGCCGCTCGGCCCGGACAGCCCCGTACAACATCGAGGTCCAGGTCAGCCTCGACGGTTTCGCAACGCCCGGCATCGTGGTGGCCAGCTTGAACTACTTCGGCCGCACGTCGGGTACCGCTCCCGCCGTCGACCCGACCGAGAACGATCCGTACTACTACATGCACAGCGACCTGCCGGGCCGTCCGAACGAGACGACCTCCCCCGGCGACCCGGTGCCCACGATCGACCTGACCGCGATTTCGGCGCTGCAGAACATCCCCGGCGGCACCGAGGTCACCTTCCGCATCTACGCCTGGGGCGATAGCAGCACCACCAACACGAACACCCTGGCCCTCGGCCGCATGATCGGTCCCTTGATCGGCGGCACGATCCAGTAAGGGCACCCTAGGCGCGTTACAGAACGTGCTGTAATCGCGGCAATGTAACACGCACAAACCCACGGCGGCCCGCCGAGTTCGGTGGGCCGCTTTTTTGCACGCAATTCCCCTTTTCTTTCGCACCCCTCTTGCGTTATGTTTCTATCCGTGCTATTCTTGTGATGTCTTCAGTCAACTGTCGCAAGGTGGTCGGAGAAGCCTTGCCGTGCAGCCGCAGCGGAGGGCGGTCGCGTTGCATGTCACACTGCAGACGGTAGCGGAAAAGGCCGGTGTATCAGCTTCTACGGCATCCCGGGCGCTCGCGGGCAGCGGCGGCGTCTCGGCGGAAACAACCGAGCGAGTGCTGCAAATCGCGAAAGAGCTCGGCTATGTCCCGCGCAAGTACCACCGCAAAACCAAAAAGTTGCAGACGAAAAATGTCGTCGTGCTCAGCAACCGCAAGCACCACTTGCTGAATAACCCGTTCTACAGCCAAGTGGTCAGCGGCATCGAAAGCGTGCTCAGCGAACATGGGTGCCAGCTCGTGTACAAGACCCTGGCCGGCGATGAAACCGACGATCCGGCCGCGGTGGAGGCACAGGTTGCTGAGCAAGACGGCATCATTTTGGTGGGCTACGAAATCGACCGCGAGCTCATCCGCAGCATCAGCCGGCGGCAGGTTCCCTTCGTGCTGGTCGACAACGATGCCTTGGACCTGCACGTCAACTGCGTCGTCAACGAAGACCAGGCTGCCGCCCAACGCATGGTGCGCCATCTGATCGACCTGGGCCACCGCCGCATCGCCTTCCTCGGAGGACCGGCCGAGCACGCATCCTTCACGCAGCGCTACCGGGGGTACCTGCAGGCCCTGGCCGAAGCGGGTCTGGACGTAGATCGTGACCTCGTCGCCTTCTGCTCGCCCCGCTTTCGCATCGACGACGGGCAAAGGGCCGCCCACGAGCTGCTCACCCGGGCCCGCCTGCGCCCTACGGCCCTCTTTGCCGCCAACGACGGCCTGGCCATCGGAGCCGTACGGGCCGCGCAGGCGCTGGGGCTCGACGTGCCGGGCGACCTGTCGGTAGCCGGTTTCGACGACATCGAGGCCGCCCGCCTGATCACGCCCCCGCTCACTACCGTGCGCGTCTTCAAGTTCGAGATGGGCGTGGAGGCCGGCATGCGACTCATACACATAATGCGCGGCACGGTGAACAAGCCGCTCAAGCTCGTCCTTCCGACCGAAATCGTTTACCGGGAATCGACCGCCAAGCCATAAACGTGCCGGAGGTGCGCCATGCGCTTCGCCCTGCTGCTTTACCTATTGCCCGTCGCCCTTTTTGCCGTCGTCCTCCTCGCTCCCGCCGCCCTGGCTGCGCCCGGTTTCCGCTCCGTGGAAGTCCTGACTCCCGAGGTCGCAGCCTACGGCCTCTTCGAGCTGCGGGCCGCCGTCGACGCCCAGTTCACAAACCCCTACGACCCCGACGACGTGCGGGTGGAAGCCGTCTTCACGGGTCCGGGCGGCGAAGAGTACCGCGTCGCGGGCTTTTGGTACATTCCCTATTTCCGTTCCACCGGCGCCACGGGCGTAGCCGTTCCCCTGCGGCAGCCGGGCGAATTCCGCGTCCGCTTCGCACCGCCTCGGCCCGGGGTGTGGCAGTACTCCCTCGCGCTGTACCTTTCCGGCCGCCCCGTCGCCGTCACCGGGCCGGCATCCTTTACGGTGGAGGAAAGCGCATCGCGGGGCTTTATCCGCATCGGCGACTTTCCCCGGGCCGGTTTCCGTTACGACGACGGCACGCCCTTCTTCGGCATCGGCGTGAACCTGGCCTGGTGGGACCGCAACCCCGGCGACTATGATCGCTGGATTCCCATGCTGGCCGAACAAGGCGTGAACCTGATCCGCCTTTGGATGTCGCCTTGGAGCTTCGGCATCGAGTGGCAGCCCGGACATTTGGGGCACTACGACCACCGCCAGGAGCAGGCCGCGCAGCTCGACTACGTGCTCGCCTTGGCCGACCGCTACGGCATCAAGGTGCTCCTCGTCCTCATCAACCACGGGCAGTTCAGCACGAACGTCGACGCCCAGTGGGCCGGCAATCCGTACAACGCGGCCAACGGCGGCTTTCTGAACGAGCCCCACGAGTTCTTCACCCATCCGCAGGCCATCGATCTTTTCCAGCGCCGCCTGCGCTACATCGTCGCACGCTGGGGCCACCACCCGTCGATCCTGGCGTGGGAACTTTGGAACGAAGTGAACCTGACCACGGGCTACGCCGGCGAACCGGTGGCCCGCTGGCACGAGACGATGAGCGAGTTCCTGCGCAGCATCGACTCGTACGGCCACCTGATCACGACCAGCTTCTCGAACGCGCAGCTCGAACCTTCGGTCTGGCGCTTGCCCCACATCGACTTCACCATGACCCACTTTTACAACGTCTCGGACATGGCCGCGACGCTCCTTTCCCTCGACGGCATGAAGCGCGCGGCCTACGGCAAGCCCACGTTTTCGGCGGAATTCGGCGTGTCGCTCGACAAGGCCCGGTTCGATCGCGAAGGCGTCTTCCTCCACAACGGGCTGTGGGCGGGCCTGTTCTCGCCGGGGGCTGCCACGCCGATGAGCTGGTGGTGGAACAATTACCTCGAACCGAACGGCCTTTTCCACCACTTCGGCAGCCTCACGCGCTTTTTGGACCACACCGTAAGCCCCGTTTTCCTCGCCGAGCCGGTGCAGGTGCGTGCGCGAGACGGCGGGCAAGGAAACGTTTTGATCAGCACCACCTTGGGCTGGGGCGGCCTTCCCGACGAGACCGATTTCATCCTCCACCCCGACGGCACCGCCACCGTTCCGTTGGAAGTAGCCGCTTACATCATGGGCTCCGTCTACAACACCCACCTGCGCCGGGCTCCCCTGCGGTTCCATCTGGAAGGCGAGGCCCCGGCCCGGTTCGGCGTGCTCGTTGAGGACGTGGCAGGATCCGGCGCCGTGCTGCAAATCCGCATCGACGGCCAAAATGTGCTCACCCAAAGCCTTTCCCGCGGCTCCTTCGCACCCGGCACCTTGATCGCCGTCGACGTTCCGGAGGGAGCCCGCCTCATCGAAGTGGACAATACAGGCCTCGACTGGCTGCGCATCAGCGGTTACGTGCTCGAAGGCCTGGCGTCGCAAAGCAGAGCCTTCGGCGTGCAGGGCGCGGGCGACGTCGTGGTCTGGGTGCAGGACAGAAACCACACTTACGCCGGCGTCGTGTCCGGATACGAGCCCACTCCCATCGAAGACGCCCGGCTCCGGTTCGACGACATCACGGCAGGTTGGTACGACGTACTGTGGTGGGATACGTGGAAGGGGGTGCCCATCCGAGAAGAGCGCATCTACCTCGAACCGGGAACCTGGCTCGACGTGCCGCCGTTCCTGCGCGACGTGGCGGCCCGTCTGAGGCTGGTCTCCCCACCGCCGGAACGGTCCTAGGGAATAAACCGCGGAAGAACAAGCTCCGGACAAAGTACCGCCGGAAGGAGGAGATCTGTATGCAAAATGGTCGCAATAGGTTCGCAAGTGGCAAGTGCACTGCGCTTCGCTTCGCCTTGGCCTGGGTGTTCGTCTGCACCCTGCTTTTCCCGGCCCAAGGCGCGGAAAGGCTCCTTATCGACTTCGACCAGGTAGCGCTGACCGAAGACGGCGCCATTCCCGACTGGTACGGAAAGGAATTCGCCACGGGCCTTGTGTTGACCGCCGAGCCGTCCGCCGTGAGCGAAGGCCGCCTTGCGCTCTACGGCTACTTGGAAGCGACCCCAGGCGGCAACCGGCGCGCCATGATCCAGTGGATGCTGCCCGAGGACATGCGCGACTGGACGCAGATAAAAGGCCTGCTGGTCGACTTCTACAACCCCAACGACAAAGATCTGCGCATGGGCTTTGCCATTCAAACGGGCGAAAGCTGGACGTGGCAGGAGATCGCCCCGGTGCGCCTGGCTCCCGGCTGGACGAAGGACATCTACTACCCCTTCGACCAGCCCGTTTGGAAGTCGGCGAGCACCGGCTGGAGTTACGTGCTGCCGCCCTTCGACTTGGAAGACGTGCGGGGCATCAACTTCCTGGTCGTCGCCTTTGAAGACGGATCGTACGAGTTCGCCCTGGACAATATCCGCGTCGTAGAGTGATTCCCGTCCTAACCTGGGGTTTCCGAGAAAGGAGGCGCGCGATGAAAAGAATCCCCCGTGGGCTTGTCGTCTCGCTGGTGGTCGTGGCCGTGCTCGCACCGGCCCTGCCTGCTACCGCCCAGCCGGTCGTCATCGAACACCTGGAGTACGTGAAAGGAGATCTGGAGGCCATCCGCCTGCGGCAGATCGAAGCTTTCAACGAAAAGTACGGCGACCAGATCGTGATCAGCTTCCAACCGATCGACTGGGCCGGCTTCCTCGACAAATTCCCGGTCATGATCGCCGCGGGAGTGATGCCCGATATCGTCCTGGTCCCCGACGAGCTGTGGTATCTCGTGTCGTCGCAAATCGCCCTCGATCTGATGCCGTACGTGGAAGCCGACGGTTGGGACTTGAACGAGCTGGTGCCCGGCACGGTGAAACCCGCGATGGAAGGCGACAAACTCTTGGCCCTCTCTATCGAATCGTGGGTACCCCTCGTCGCCATGGCCGCTTATAACATCACCATGTTCCGGGAGGCCGGCATCGCACCGCCCGGGCCCGAATGGACGTGGGAGGAATTCCTGGCCTACGATAAACGCATGACCCGCGACGTGAACGGAGACGGCACCGTGGAATTCCTCGGCACCGACCTGGGCCGGCACCTCGTCGGGTCGTGGGCCATCGCATATCAAGCGGCCCTGCACGCATACGGCGGCAGCGTCATTGCGAGCGATCTGAGCCGGGCCACCATCAACTCGGACGTGGCGCGGCTTGTCTTTCCCATGCTGAAGGAGACGGCCGACAATTTCCGGACCCACGTAAACGACGTCGGCTGGGAATGGGCGCCGCTGCGCACCCGGCAAGCGGCCATGTCGCTGGGCTACGCCTCGGATATCCTGGCCGCAGTCACCGTTCTCCCTGGAGAGATCGCAACCCAAATCATGCCGCAAGGCCCGGCCGGCTACCCCTACTTCCGCAACCCGAATCCCCCGACTCCCGGCTGGGCCTTTATCATTTGGAACCAGTCGCCGCACAAGGACGAAGCCTGGCAGTGGTTGCGCTTTCTCACCTTCGAACCCGAGGCCATCACCGCGCTGAAGCCTCTGAACTTGGCCACGCCGCCGAAGATTCCCTACCGGACGAATCTGGACCTGGCCCACGAGGTACTGAGCGACGACTTCCTCACGTACGTCTACCCCACCCTCGAACTCGCTTCGGCCGTGACGCAGGAGAAGGTCGTCGACCCCTTCGGCGCCTTGCAGGGACCCATCTTGGAAGCGATCCGTGACCTTGTGAACGGCTACTTCATGGAACGGATCACGCTGTCGGAGTTCTTGGAAGACGCCGAGCGCCGCATCAACACGGTACTCGCCGAAAATCCCGATCTGGTGGCCGCTCAGCGTGCCGCCCTCGGGCTGTAGTACTTTCATACCCGGCCGGTCGTCAGCAGAAGTTGCCAGAAAAGTGACAGCCGTCACCGTCGGGGCCTGTCCGGACGCGGTATAACCATGACCGTAGGCAGCCCTGTCACAGGCAATATTTCTAGGAGGTAGATAGTATGCACTCTCGTCTCAAGGTGGCACTCGTCCTTGCCATCCTCCTGGCTGTCGTCCCTGCTGTCCATGCGGCCGACCGGGTGGTCACGATCTATCCGCCCGGCCTGCTCCAGAACGCACTGGCGGGTGAATACGAATGGGCAACCGGCTACGACTCGACGTATGCGGTAACCGTGTCCGCTACCCGGGTCGCGTCGGCGGAAGTTGAAGCTACGTCCATTGCGGGTGGATTCAGCCTGCGGAAATACCTGAACAGCCAGGCCCTCGACGGTTTCTACCTGGGCGGCGGTGTCAACGTTGCCTCGGCGAACAGCGTGGATAAGACTACGTCCGAATCGTCCAATGTCTTCCTCCTCGGCATTGGCGGACGCGCCGGGTACAAGCTGCACGTAGCCGACGCCTTCATCGTAGACCTCGGAATCAACGCGACGATGCCCCTCTTTGCGAGCGCATCGAGCGGAGATGACACCTCCAGCGCCATCGGCGTCGGAAGCGTCGACACTGCCGTCACCCTCGGATTCGGCTTCACCTTCTAGAAGCCGAGCAACCCCACAGAGAAGGAAAAAGCCCTCCCAAGGCGGAGGGCTTTTTCCTTTGCGCCAAGTTGACTTACGGCGAAGGCCTTCCGTTCGGCGAGCCGGCCGGCGGTCAGCGGGCGCGCACCAGGTCGGCCCGGAACTCGCCCATGTCGGAGAAGACCACGTACTCGGGCCGGCCCAACGTAAAGGTGCCGATGCGCCGCCGCACCTCGGGCAGCATGCGCATCCTGAACTCCTCGAACTCGGCCTTTTCCTCCTCGGTCAGCTTAATGATGTTGTAGCAGAGCGTGATGTGAAAGCGATAGCGGTTGTGGTTCGGCTGACGGATGCCGGTAAGCTCTGCCAGCTCGTCGCGCTTTGCTCGCAGTAATGCTTCGTGTTCCAACGTAACGGGGCACAGACGCAGCGTGGTCAGATTCAGGTCATACACGAACATGTGGATTTGATCGGGAAACTCGAAGTCTTTCAGCACCTCGGCAAAGAAGCGGTCGGTCTCTTCCAAAGGTGCGTCCAAAGGCAGTTTGCTCGACCAGTACTCGGGCGTGCGCACCTGATCGCAAAGCAGCTCGAAAAAGGTCATATGGAAAGACGAAGGCGGCAAGAAGGCCAGTTTCCGCGAGGCGAAGGAAAGCTCGTTGTACCGCTCCTGCACCCAAATGAGCTGCGAATGGAGCGGCTCGATTCCCTCCGTGTGGCTCACGATGGTGTTGCCGGGAAAATAGCGCAGGCTACCGTCAGGGTGAAACTTGGTGCCCACAGCCTTGGTGTACTCCACGAGTACGATCACTCCTTAAGCGTGTCTCACCCTGAAGATTCCTCCCCTACCCTCGCTCACCTGCAGGGCAAATGCCATCTTTCACCCCGGCGAACACTTCGACTTCTGAAGGATTTGTCCAGAGGAACGTGCAAGGATGTACAGCACTATATTTCACAAACAAGGAGGTCGTTGCTCGGTGTTCAGGATAAGAGCGGTTTCCGTCGTGTGCCTCGCCGTGCTACTGCTCGTGGGCGCGGCCGGGGCGGCACAAGAGCAAGAGAAGATCACACTGGAAGTCGTGCTCACCCACCGCGATCCGAACGTAAACATCGTACAAGACTACGGTCCGATCAGCTGGACGCAAATTCTGGCCGAGGAGTTCCAGAAGCGGTACCCGCACATCGAAGTCGTCTTCCGCCAAGGCACCGTGGAACAGGTGACGGTGATGATCGCTGCGGGCATCGGTCCCGACATCATCAGCAGCGCAGCAGGCGACTTTGTCAACTTGGGCCGGGCTGGCGCGTTCGTCGATCTGAAGCCCCTCCTTGAGCGAGACGGTATCGACTTCATGGCCAGCGAGACATACTGGCCGCCCCAGTATTCTGCCTACACATATAAAGGCCAGCAATTTGCCCTCCCGCAGTACCTGGGCACCATCGCCATTTACTACAACGCCGACATGTTCGGGTACGCCGGCATCCCCGACCCCGAACCGAGCATTGACCGCAACACGATGGACTGGGAAGATTTTGCGGAGATTGCTCGCAAGCTGACCCGGGACGCCGACGGCGACGGGATTACCGACGTATGGGGCTTCTACAAGAGAATGCGCACGAACCGCATCTACTATTGGCTGAAGGCGGCGGGTGCGGAGTTTTACGGCAACGAAGAACGCACGGTCAGCACCCTCGACAGCCCGCAAGCGGTCATGGCCCTCGAGTACTTGCAGTCGCTGCGCTGGGATTCCCAGGTCATGCCGCCGGCCGGGATCACCCCCAGCTGGGCCGCGGGGGAAGTAGCCATGTTCGAGGACGGGTCGTGGCAGCTCGTCAACTTCCTCGGTCTGGATAGCCAAGGATACCCCAAAATTTCCTTCGGTTGGAACGTGATGCCAATGCCCATCGGTCCGTCGGGCCAGCGGGCGACGATGGCTACGATTGACGGCTATGCGATCAACAAGAACACGAAACACCTGGAAGAGGCGTACCAGTTGCTTCTCTTCCTGGCCGGGTACGAAGCGAACGCGATTAAAGCCAAGTACTTGGCGCTGCAGCCGGCCCACCGCGACGTGGTGCCTGAATACATCGGCCTGATGCAGGAGTTGAACT
>LSQX01290368.1_pt3 | contig 10836 bp, 7 predicted proteins | sample 654561 | NCBI WGS metagenome assembly LSQX01 (sample SAMN04489861, study PRJNA283612) | anaerobic digester metagenome | isolation source: 4 biogas reactors fed with cattle manure at either 37C or 55C with and... | place: Denmark: Kongens Lyngby | collected 2014 | reverse complement strand
AGCAGCCTGCCGAAGCAGTGCGCCTGCGTAGCCCGAAAAAAAGCTTAGAGGAAATATAGGGATACAACTCCCCCAAAAGTAAAAGCAATCATAGCTGCAATAACGGGGCGGCGCATGGCGGGAGCACCCATGACTATTGCGATGGCGCCTTTGGCTAGGGTGTTAGCTATGCCTGCCACCACCACGGCGATGGTGGCACTGGTGTGAAAATCTGCGCTTTCTAAGAGGCTCATTTGCGCCACACTCAAGGCTATGGCATAGACATCGGCCATGCCCGCAACAAAGGACGATATTAATAACCCGTGTTCTCCAAATTGGATACGAGCAAATTGTGAAATAGCCAAAACCACCACATAAACTAAGGCAAACTTAAAAGCGGGGGCTAATTCAAAGGGGTTGGTAAATTCTGGCACTTGGGAAGATGATAAACGCAAATTGCGATCTTTAAACCAAAACCACAGATAACATAATAAGCCTGGAATGGTGGGAATCAACACGGGTATGGCCATGGCGCGCCCAAATTCTGGGGATATTATCCACACAACTACCAACACTCGAGCATACATTACCACCCAAGCGGCGATGATTCCTGTGGAAAGCGATGAGGACAGCAATGGTGTTTCTTTGCTTTTTTGGGTAAAACTTAAAGTCAATGCTGTACTAGATGCCAATCCGCCCAAAAATCCCGTAATGCCAATGCCTTTATCTACTCCGACCAATTTCATCAGAATATAACCCAAAAATCCGATGGCCGAAATGAAAACCATCAACAACCATATATTATAAGGATTAAAAATATTGAAGGGTTCTGGACCGTAATTTTGGTTGGGCAAAAGCGGTAAAACCACCACAGTTATAATCAAAAACTTTACCACGGCTAAAACATCGGCTTGGGTCAAAGAGCGGGCAAACTGTCGCAACTGCAACTTAAAAGTCAACAATATGGTTAAAACCATAGCCAACGCTGTGGCTAAAACAATTTCCCCGCGCCAACATAAGGCTCCCAACAAAAACACAAAGAGCAGTGAGACATCGGTGGTGATGCCCGCATGGCCTTTATTTAAGCGCGCAGTATAGGTGAGGATATTCATCAATCCTATTATCAAAAAACCAGCTATTATGGGTAAAACACTTTCCCAATATTCGCTAAACCAGGCTAATACCGATCCTAATAAACTGGTTATGGCAAAGGTGCGCACTCCAGAACCACCCACGGTGTTTTCACTGTCGTGGCTAAAATCCTGCTCCCTTTGTAAGCCCACAATAAGGCCCAATGACAAAGCCACCGCAAAACGCCAATATTGTTGCAATTCTTCCATACTCTTAATTTTTACTCATACTTATTTTATAAGCATATCAAAAAACTTGAGCAAATGCTCTATTTTTTACTCTGAGCGATAATTGAAGCTTTCTAAAGAGAAAATTATCTCTAAAGGCTAATTAAAACTGTAATATTATGCCTAAAATGCAACTATTTCATCTTTTAAAAAATAATTTGGGTGAATTGATGTTTTTATATGTAAGTTTAATTTGATTTCCTTTTTTGGAAGTTAATCACTTAACCGGTTAGATCACCGTTCTCTCAGATCTAAGTTCTCATGGAAAACAAGTTATTCATCGGCAGTTTGCCTTTTCAAACTACAGAAGAGGAGTTACAAGCTCATTTTAATCAAGTTGGCACAGTTAGCTCTGTTACTATTATAAAAGATCGTCTTAGTGGACGCTCCAAAGGTTTTGGTTTTGTAGTTATGGAAAACGCCGAAGACATGCAAAGCGCAATAGATGCCTTTGACGGCAAAGATTTTAATGGTCGCGACATCGTTGTTAATGTTGCCCGCCCCCGCGAAGAGCGTCCTCGACGCAATTTTGGTGGTAGAGGTGGCGGCGGTGGTGGCCGTGGTGGTTATGGCGGTGGTCGCCCTAGACAAGGTGGTGGTTATTAATGCCCTAATTTGACCTTTATTTTTCTTTTATACAACCACCTTAAAGCAAGGTGGTTTTTCATTTTTATAATATGCTAAATTTGCACTATGCAAAAATCTTTTTATGTTACTACGCCTATTTATTATGTAAATGATGCCCCGCATATTGGCCATGCTTATACCTCTACCCTAGCCGATGTGCTCACTCGGTTTCATCAATTATACGATTATGAAACTTTCTTTTTAACTGGTACCGATGAACACGGTCAAAAAGTTCAACAAGCCGCCGAAGCGCATGGAGTGGATCCCCAGGCCCATGTGGACGAATACAATTTGCATTTTAAAGAACTGTGGAAAGAAATGGACATTGAGTATGACCATTTTATACGTACCACCGACCCTGACCACAAAGCTTTTGTGCAAAAATGCCTGCAAGATTTATGGGATAAAGATGAAATTTATGCCAAAGAATACGAGGGTTGGTACAGCGTTAGCGAAGAACGCTTTTTTTCTGAAGATGAATTAATAGACGGCAAAGATCCCATTGGCGGAAAAGATGTGGAGTGGATTCAAGAAAAGAACTACTTCTTTAAAATGGGGCAATATCAGCAGCGCTTAATAGATTATATCAACGATAATCCTAAATGGATTTTACCGGATTTCCGCAAAAATGAGGTGTTGGGCTTTTTGCGACAACCTTTGCAAGATTTATGCATTAGCCGCCCTGCCAATCGCTTGTCTTGGGGGATTCCCCTACCTTTTGATGCCGATTTTGTTACTTATGTGTGGTTCGATGCCCTAATAAACTATGTCAGCGCGGTGCAAAATCGCAAATTTTCTGACGGTTCTCCTTTGTGGCCCGCTTCTTTGCACTTGATTGGCAAAGATATTTTAACCACCCATTGCGTGTATTGGCCCACTATGCTTATGGCTTTAGGTATAGAATTGCCCCAACATATTTTAGCCCACGGTTGGTGGCTCAACGGCGGTGCCAAAATGAGTAAATCCACAGGTAATGTGGTAAATCCTACGCCTTATATGGAGAATTATGGGGTGGATTCTTTTAGATACTTTTTAATACGCGATATGGTGATAGGTCAAGATGCCACTTTTTCGGATGATGCTTTTTTCCGTCGCATCAATGCGGATTTAGCCAACGATTTGGGCAATGGCTTAAACCGCGTTCACAAAATGACAGAAAAGAACTTCGCCGGGGAAATGCCTTCGTGCCAAGTTTGGGGCGAAGCCGAAGATGCACTTAAAGAGCAGTGCTTGGCGATTTTAGACCAAGTGCAAAAAGATTTAGCAGAAATTCGCCTTTCCCAGATGGTGGAAGAGATTATGGGGATTCCCCGGGCGGTAAACCGCTATTTGGAGCAAAAAGCTCCTTGGCATCTGGCTAAAGACCCCGAAAAGCGTGATGAATTGGCCACGGTGATGTGGGTGGGCGCAGAAGCATTGCGTCTGGCGCTGGCTTTGCTCAGCCCCATTATGCCCCAAAAATCCGCCGAGGGGCTGAAAATGCTGGGATTAGGCCCAGCAGACAGTTCGCATTTGCGCTGGGGCGTGATTATGGGTGGCGAAAAAATTAACCCCGCCCCAGAAGGGGGCTTGTTTCCCCGCATACAGCTTCCTAAAACCCAAGCGCCCCCTGCGCCCAAAGCCGCGCCGCAGAACCCCTTAGCACGCGTGGATTTGCGAGTGGCACAAATCTCCGCAGTAGAAGATCATCCCAACGCCGACAGTCTTTACAAACTGAGTCTTAAAGTCGGCGCCGAGGAACGCACGGTTTGCGCAGGTTTAAAATCATCTTATAGCCCCGCAGATTTGCAAGATCGCCTAGTGATTCTCTTTGCCAATCTCAAAAGCACCAAATTGCGGGGCATCGAAAGCCAAGGCATGCTTTTAGCCGCAGACGGTCCCGAAAATACCGCCATACTTTTGGAACCCCCTGCCCAAAGCAAAGCTGGAGATAGGGCTGTTTTCGATGCAAAAGTTGATTTACAAGAGGATTTTGTGGCAAAAATCAAAGATTTAGATCGTCTTAAACTAAAGGTGGAAAATCAAAGAATTATCAGCGGCGATTTTCATCTTCAAATAGAAGAGCAAGCGGTTTTGGCAGCTGCAAAAGACGGTGCCAAAGTAAGATAAACTTACAAGACTAAACATTTTGCTAGATTTTGGTTAAATTTGCATTTCATTTGAACTAGAGGTAAAAAACCATGAATTACTTTTCTTCCCTTCCTTTGCGCTTACAACTTGACGAGCTAGGCAAATGCCGTTTTATGGATCCCAGTGAATTTTCCCAAGGAACCGAAGCACTTAAAGGCAAGAAGATTGTAATAGTGGGTTGCGGAGCTCAAGGTCTTAACCAAGGCTTAAACCTGCGCGACAGTGGCTTGGATGTATCCTACACCTTGCGCCAAGAAGCCATCGATCAAAAGCGCGAATCTTGGAAAAACGCCACCGAAAATGGTTTTACCGTGGGAACTTACGAAGAACTTATCCCTAAAGCGGACTTAGTGATCAACTTAACCCCCGACAAACAGCATACCGATGTGGTTTCTAAAGTGATGCCTTTAATGAAAAAAGGTTCCACTCTCAGCTACTCTCACGGCTTTAATATCGTAGAAGAAGGCATGCAAGTGCGCGAGGATATCACCGTAATTATGGTGGCTCCTAAGTCCCCCGGCTCCGAAGTGCGTGCCGAATATGTGCGTGGTTTTGGGGTTCCCACCCTAATCGCTGTACACCGCATGAACGACCCCGAAGGCAAAGGCATGGACATCGCCAAGGCTTATTCTGTGGGCTTAGGTTCCGAAAAAGCGGGTGTGTTAGAATCTTCTTTTGTAGCCGAAGTTAAATCCGACTTGTTGGGCGAACAAACCATTTTGTGCGGAATGCTCCAAACTGGCTCTATTCTCTGCTTTGATCGCATGGTAGAACTCGGTGTAGAGCCTGGTTTTGCAGCGAAATTAATGCAATACGGTTGGGAAACCACTTGCGAAGCTCTCAAACATGGCGGCGTTACCAATATGATGGATCGCTTGTCTAACCCTGCCAAAATCAAAGCTTTTGAAATCGCAGAAGAACTCAAAGATATTATGCGCGACTTGTTCTACAAACATCAAGACGATATTATTTCCGGGGAATTTAGCTCTACCATGATGAAAGACTGGGCCGATGGCGATAAAAAGCTTTTAGGCTGGCGCGAAGCCACTGGCCAAACAGCTTTTGAAAAGACTGATGCCACGGACACCGCTATTTCTGAGCAAGAATACTTTGATCGCGGCGTATTGATGATCGCCATGGTAAAAGCTGGTGTGGAACTCGCTTTTGAAGCCATGGTTGATAGCGGAATCAAAGCAGAATCTGCCTACTACGAATCTTTGCACGAAGTGCCTTTGATTGCCAACTTAATTGCACGCAAAAAGCTTTATGAAATGAACCGCGTAATTAGCGATACCGCCGAATACGGTTGTTATTTGTTCTCCAACGCTGCCATTCCTCTCTTAGATGATTATATGAAAGGTGTGGGCAAAGAAATCATGGGTGATATCTATAATGCCGATAAGCCCAATAGCGTGGACAACCAACAACTCATTGAAATAAATGCTAAAATCCGCAACCATCCTGTGGAAATTGTAGGAGAATGGTTACGGAGTCAAATGCAAGGCATGAAAAGAGCCATTTAAGCAAGTCTATATTTTCTAAACCTACCCTGCGGGGTAGGTTATTATTTACCAACTTGTTATTTTGGCATCATTTAAAGGATTTTAAAAAATAAATGTCAAAAAAGTTTAAATTACCTGCTGAATATACTCCTTCCCTAGTTAATGTTTTTAAAGAAGGTTATACCAAGCAGTTATTTATTAACGATTTACTATCAGGATTAATTGTAGGGGTAGTAGCTTTACCCCTAGCTATTGCTTTTGCCATAGCATCGGGAGTAAGCCCAGCTCAGGGTATTATTACTGCTATTTTTGCAGGCTTTGTTACCGCGATTTTAGGTGGAAGTCGCACTCAAGTGTCGGGTCCCACTGGCGCTTTTATCGTAATTTTATACGGAATAGTGCAAAAGCATGGTGTAGATGGCTTAGCTACGGCTACACTACTTGCAGGGGTTTTGCTTATTCTTATGGGTCTCGCCCGCTTTGGAGGCGTACTTAAATTTATTCCCTTCCCCGTTATCGTTGGTTTCACCAGTGGTATTGCGGTTATCATTGCCACGGGGCAAATCCCCGCCTTTTTGGGTTTAAAACTCCCCGAAGATCCCGCCGCATGGGTTGATAAAATAGTGGTTTATGCTACACATATCACTACTATTCAGCCGTGGACTATACTAATAGGGCTTATTTCATTGTTTTTAGTGATTTATTGGGGCAAAATGACCGCATCTGTTAAAGGGCTAAACAAAATCCCCGGCTCTTTAATTGCCATTATTGTGGGTACGGTTTTAGTTAAAGTGGCTGGTTTGCCTGTGGTTACCATTGGTGATAAATTTGGCGCAGTTCCCAGCTCTATCCCCGCCCCTAGGCTTCCTGCAGTGAGTTTGCAATTAATACGCGATATGTTTCAACCCGCCATAACCATTGCCATGCTCGCAGGGATCGAATCTCTACTCAGCGCCGTGGTGGCGGATGGAATGACCGGGCAAAAACACAAATCTAACATGGAACTAGTTGCCCACGGTGTTGCTAACATAGTCTCCCCTATTTTTGGTGGCATACCTTCCACAGGGGCCATTGCGAGAACCGCTACTAATATCAGAAATGGTGGCCGCACTCCTGTTTCAGCCATAGTACACTCCGCAACGCTATTGATAATCATGCTTTTCTTTGGAAAGTTGGCTTCTTTGATTCCCATGGCAACTCTAGCTGCTATTCTCTTAATGGTGGCTTACAACATGTCGGAATGGCAAACTTTTATTAAAATTTTTAAAGCTCCTCGAAGTGATATTGCTGTTTTGATCACAACCTTTTTACTCACGGTAATTGTGGATTTAACCGTGGCTATTCAAGTGGGCGTAGTACTGGCTGCTATGCTATTTATTAAGCGCATGGCAGAAGTTTCTAAAGTGGATATTTTAGGTTCAATCAAAACCGACGAAGAAAGTGCTTACGACCCCATGGGCATTGCCGAAAGAACTATCCCCGATGGTGTAGTGGTCTATGAAATATACGGACAATTCTTTTTTGGTGCGGTGGATAAATTTAAATCTATTTTAAATGATTTTGATAAGCCTGCCAAAGTCTTGATTATTCGTATGCGATCGGTGCTTACCATTGACAGTTCTGGACTAATTTTTGTAGAAGATTTGCTTAAACGCTGCGAAAAAGAAAATGTGCGACTAATTTTGTCTGGTGTGCATACTCAACCGACCTTAACCTTAGCAAAAGCAGGACTTTTAGAGCAAATTGGCGAGAAAAACTTTGCGGCCCATATTGACCAAGCCTTAGAAATAGCCAACGAGCATATTGCCGTCAAAACTCCTGAAAATGATGATGCAAATTCCTTGCACATTTAGCTCATCTAAACTATATTGTGCAAGGTTGATGCTGTAAATCAAGGTTAAAACATGGCAAATAATTCAAAAAACATTATACTAGATCGACAATTTGTTGTTTGGTCTTTAGTGGCCATGCTAGTCAGCTTTATGCTTACTTTTGGCGATGGTTTTTGGAGTGATATACAATTCTGGGTAGATTGGAGTACTCATTTATCCAAACAAGGCTACGAAAAATTTCCTGGTAATTACCCTCCATTATATGTGCATTGGCTGTGGTGCGTGGGCAATTTTTTTAGGATTACCAGCACTGACATTTCTATTAGCATCATATTGAAGTTTGTGGTTTTGTTACCAGTATATTTGTCTCAACAGTTTTTTATTTACCTGATATGGAAACAAGTCCGGCCATACTTTTCCACTACATTCACCACTCTGCTTTTTGCTTTAACTGCATTGAATCCTGCAATTTACCTCGATGGCCCTGTCTGGGGGCAGGTAGATATTTTAGCCACCGTGCCCTTAACTCTTTCCCTTTTGTGGATTAGCGACCCAAAAATGCGCCATTTTGCTTCCACCGCTTTTGTAGTGGCGATTTTAACCAAATTTCAGAGCATTGCGGTACTCCCGGTTTTTGGGGGGGTATTTTTACGGCATTTTAGATCATCCATTAGGGGAGTACCCTTAGCTATTTTAGCCATATTAATCATTATAGCTCCATTTATGTGGGCAGGCTCCTTAGAGGAACTCTGGAACAATGCTTTTGCTGGTGCTTCGAGTATGTATCCTTTTTCTAGCCTAAACGCAGGTAATTTATGGATGCTAGTTCACGGTAATAGTAAAGATATTTACCATAGTTTTTTACCCAATGCGCCGTGGATTTTACCCAAGATATTCACTCCTAATATTTTAGGAAGAATTTTCTTTATCTTATTTTCACTACTTACTCTCTTTTATTCCATATTTAAAGGTAATAGACGCAATGTTTTTGGTTTAGCTGCACTCAACGCTTGGGCTTTCTTTGCTCTTTTGCCTGGTATGCACGAACGCTATATGTTTATGGTGGTTCCCTTAACTATTGCATGGGCTATTTTTAAGCCTAAAGCCTGGCCTTGGACTCTGGTATCCACCTTTTTAGTAAGCTGGAATATCATTCTTATAAACCCTTTGGCCGGGGAATACCTATGGACTCCTCTTTCTATATTGGTTTTATTAGGCTTGTTGCTGTCTTCTGTTTTCGCCTTAGCCCCAAACTTCTGGTCTAAAACTAAAAAACATTACGAAAAACTGAAACTTTCGCCTAAATTGGTGATTATTTTTTGGCTAATTGGTTTAACAGCGATGTTGGGTGGTATATACAGTCATTTGCGTTCAATTTCGTACAAATTGCAAGAAAATGAAGTTTTTCTCCACGAAAACAAGCTTTTTGAACTAAACCATACTGATAAATTTCCCGTACGCTATAACCGCTCCACAGACAACAACCTTTTGCGCTGCAACGACAGAATCTATGAAAAAGGTATAGGTTTGCACGCACCTTCGCACCTTTACACCAACTTACCCTCCAACGCAGACTCACTTTTTGTAGAGACTTGTTTAGACAACGAGGTAGCTAAACATGGCAGGCTGAGCTTTAGCATTAAAGTAGATGGGCACACTGTGTGGAAAAGTCCAATTATGCGTGGCGGACAAGCGTCGGTGCAGGCGAGAATCCCCTTAAAAGACGCTGAAACTTTAGAATTATTGGTGCATACCGAAGGTGATGATCGCTGGGATCACGCCAACTGGATAAACCCAGTAATTAAACTTCGGGAAAATTAAACTATTTTTAAAACTCACTTAATCTAATATTTGCTTATGTTTTCACAGCTAACTGACTCTTTAGAATCCACACTTAAAAATTTACGGGGCCAAGGTAAACTCACCGAAGATAATGTCGCCCAATCTTTGCGCGAAGTTCGACGCGCTTTTTTAGCCGCCGATGTTAACTTTTCTGTAACTCGAGATTTTGTACAATCGGTAAAAGAAAAGGTTTTAGGACAAGAAGTTCTACTTTCAGTAACTCCAGGGCAACAAATTGTAAAAATAATCCACGATGAACTGGTGGATATTATGGGGGGCGAAGTTCAAGAACCCAAACTCACCGGAGCTCCCCCGGTGGGAATAATGATGTGTGGTTTGCAAGGATCGGGTAAAACCACTTTTGCAGGAAAAATCTCCTTATATTTACGCACCAAGCGCAAAAAGAACCCTCTACTGGTGGCTGCTGATGTCTATAGGCCAGCTGCTATTAAACAACTGCAAGTTTTGGGAAAATCCATACAGATTCCCGTTTACGAAGAGGGTCAAGGAGATCCGGTACAAATCATAAAAAACGGCTATGAATACGCCAAGGCCAATGGCCACGATGTGGTGATTTATGATACCGCAGGTCGTTTGCAAATAGATGACGAGTTGATGAATGAGCTAGAAGCTGCTCGCAAAGCGGTTAATCCCGAAGAAATATTCTTTGTGGCCGATGCTATGATCGGGCAAGAGGCAGTAAATGTAGCCGAGGCTTTTTATGAAAGGTTGAACTTCACTGGGGTTTGTCTTTCTAAAATGGACGGTGATAGCCGAGGTGGAGCAGCCCTAAGCATCAAAAAAATCACTGGGCAACCCGTGGTATTTGTGGGTGTGGGTGAAAAACTAAACGAACTTGAACTGTTTTATCCCGATCGTATGGCCAACCGCATTTTGGGTATGGGTGATGTGGTTTCCTTGGTGGAAAAAGCCCAAGAGGTCATAGACGAAAAAGATGCTAAAAACCTCACCAAGCGCATTATGAACAATCAGTTCGATTTAAATGACTTTTTAAATCAGTTACGCACCATCAAAAAAATGGGTTCCATGCGAGATTTACTCAAACTTATACCAGGCATGAATAAATTGCCCGTAGAAGATGTAGATGAAAAAGAATTAGTGCATATAGAAGCCCTACTTAGTTCTATGACAATAAAAGAACGCACTAATCCACGAATTTTAAACGGTAGTCGCCGTAAACGCATCGCAGATGGTTCAGGGACTTCGGTGCAAAAAATAAATCAAGTATTAAAACAATACGAAGAAATGAAAAAAATGATGAAGAAATTCTCAACCATGGGAATGGGCAAGAAAAAAGGCGGCTTCGGCAATTTCAAAATGCCGTTTTAAGATGCCCAAACCATATAAATTGTTAGAAATAGGATATTCCTTTTTCATATATATTAAATTAGGGGTGTGTCCCCATACATTAAAATAAGGAGGTGACAATATGTCAGTAAAAATCAGATTAAAAAGAATGGGTTCAAAAAAGAAACCATTTTACAGAATAGTAGTAGCAGATTCTCGTTCTCCAAGAGACGGTCGTTTCATTGAAGAAATTGGATA
>LSQX01108484.1_pt1 | contig 10836 bp, 11 predicted proteins | sample 654561 | NCBI WGS metagenome assembly LSQX01 (sample SAMN04489861, study PRJNA283612) | anaerobic digester metagenome | isolation source: 4 biogas reactors fed with cattle manure at either 37C or 55C with and... | place: Denmark: Kongens Lyngby | collected 2014 | reverse complement strand
GGCGGCTATCCCAAGGACATCAACCTCATCCAGGCGCACAAGGCGATCGACAACGCGGCCGGGTTCGTCGGCGACGGCGGCACCCTGGTGCTGCTCGCCGAGTGCGCGGACGGGGTCGGCTCGGCCGGCTTCCTCCCCTTCTTTGACCTGGGCGGGCGCGAGCAGGCCTTTGATCAGTTGATCCGGGACTACAGCGGCAACGGCGGCACCGCGCTGGCGCTGATGGCCAAGAACGAGCGCATCCGCATCCGCCTGCTCACCGCCCTGGACCCGGAGGTGTGCCAACGCATCGGCGTGCGGCCGATCACCGCCGCGGAAACGGAACAGCTGCTCCGGGCCGAAGCCGAGAGCTGTGCGGTGATCGCCAACGCCTCCCTGCTCGTCCGCTGAACCGCGCCCCCGGTGTATTGAAGTTGCCAGTTCTACCACGCCGTGCTATGCAGGCGGGCAGAGAATCCGCTCATCGCCCGGGCCCAGGTCCAGCCGCCGCCACGCGGCCGCACCCATTCCCGACAACCCGGAGCCGTCACTCCGCTGACAGCCACAGCCCATTGCCATGACCCCGCCCACCAACCAACCTGTCCGCTCAGTTTTCGCCTCGGTCCAGCTGGCCCTGCTGCTCCTGTTCCTGCTCGCCGCCACCTCGATCATCGGCACCATCATCCCGCAGAACAACCCGCCGTCGTTCTACATCGAGAAATACGGGGCCCAGACCGCCCGGCTTTTCCAACTGCTGGATATCACCGACATGTACAACTCCTGGTGGTTCCTCGCCCTGCTCACCCTGTTCGCCGTGAACCTGGTGGTGTGCAGCCTGGAACGCATCCCCGGGGTGATCCGCACGGTCCGCCGCGACGGGCTGGAGACCGCGCCCGACCAGCTCGACCGGCAGCCCTGCCGCCAGGCGGTCGACCTGGTCGCACCGGTCGCCGAGGCCAGCCAACGCGCCGCGGCCCTGCTCCGTGCGCACGGCTGGAAGCCCCGCGAGGCGGCGACCGCAGACGGACGGTTGCTCTTCGCCGAGCGCGGCCCCTGGACCCGGTTCGGCGTCTACGTGGTGCATCTGTCCATTCTCATCATCCTCGCCGGCGCCCTGGTCGGCTCGTCCACCGTGGCCTCCCGACTGCTGCGCAACCCGGACTTCGCCTTCAAGGGCTCGGTGATGCTGCCCGAGGGGGAGAGTACCGGCCACATCCTCGCCTTCAAGAGCGGCCGGCGCATCGACCTCGGCTTCAGCCTGCGCTGTGACGCCTTTGCCATCGAGTACTACGACAACGGCATGCCCAAAACCTACCGTTCGAGCGTCACCGTGCTCGAGGACGGAAAGCCGGTGCGCACCGCGGAGATCGAGGTCAACCGGCCGCTCACCCACCGCGGCGTGACCTTCTACCAGTCGAGCTACCAGGCCGGCCGGGAGTACGTGGTCAGCCTGGAGAAGCGGCCCGACAACCTGACCCGCACCGCGGTCGTCCCGCCGGCCCGGGAGGTCGCCTGGCCCGAGGCGGGCGTCCGCTACGGCATCGTCAACCGCGAGAACCAGGGCGAGGTGACCCGGCGGCTGAAGATCTGGTTCGATGACGGTCAGGGCGAGCCCGCACTCTTCTGGATGCCCGCCGGCGGGGAAACCACCCTCGAGCGGCCCAGCGGCACCTACCGCCTCCAGGCCCGCCAGCTCTACGCCACCGGCCTGCAGGCGACCAAGGATCCGGGCGTCTGGCTGGTGTACGGCGGCTGTCTGCTCATGCTCATCGGCCTGTACATCGCCTTCTTCCTCAGCCACCGCCGGGTCTGGGTGCGGGTCGAGCCCACGGCCGAGGGCTCGCGGCTGCTTTTCGCCGGGACGGCCAACAAAAACCGGCTGGCCTTCGAGAAAAAGTTCGCAGCTCTCGTCAACGACCTGGACACCCACCGCTAACCTCTATCGCCGCCTCGCCCGCGGCCGGTTGCACGCCCTATGGACAGTTCACAACTCTTCGGCATCACCATGCTCGCCTACCTGCTCTCTGCAGCCTTCTACCTGGGGCTGCTCATCTTCAAGCTGCCGCGCGCCGGGCAGATCGGCATGCTGCTCGCCGTGGTCGGCGTGGTCGTGCAGACCGGCGCCATCGGCCTGCGCTGGTACGAGTCGTACCAGATCGGTCACGGCCACGCGCCGCTGACCAACATGTACGAGTCGCTGGTGTTCTTCGCCTGGTGCACCACGCTTGTCTACCTGTACCTGGAATACCGGTACAAGGCGCGGGTGGTCGGCGCCTTTGTCCTGCCCTGCGTGGCCGTGGCCATGGCCTACGCCTCGTTCTCGGACCGCATCGACGACCGCATCAACCCGCTCATCCCGGCCCTGCAGTCCAACTGGCTCATCGCCCACGTGGTCACCTGCTTCATCGGCTACGCCGCCTTTGCCGTGGCCGGCGGCCTGGGCCTGATGTACCTGATCAAGCGGCGCGCGGTCCAGCGCCAGGCGCCCGCGGACTCCATCGGCGGTTCCCTGCCGGAGTTGCGGGTGATCGACGACCTCACCCACCGAACCATCGTCTTCGGTTTCCTCTGGCTGTCGGCGGGCATCATCACCGGCGCGGTCTGGGCCAACGAGGCCTGGGGTACCTACTGGAGCTGGGACCCCAAGGAGACCTGGTCGATCATCACCTGGTTCCTCTACGCCTCCACCCTGCACGCCCGCTTCACCCGCGGCTGGAGCGGCCGGCGCATCGCCTGGCTGGCCATCGCCGGCTTCGTCGCCGTGTTCTTCACCTATTTCGGAGTCAACTTTCTGCTTTCCGGGCTGCACAGCTACGGTTCGAGCTGAGGCCGGCGTTGGCAGCCGCGGCAGTCCGGCGGGCCGGGCAGTCCGCCCGGTGCGTGGTTGACAAGCCCCATTCAGGGCGCTATACAACAGCCACTGTGCTGTTTTTGACCAACCCAACTGAGCGAGGAGGAGTGCTATGAAACGAATACTGGCCGCCGGAGCCATTCTGGCCGTGTGCTGTACGGTCGGCTGGGCGCCCGCCGCCCTGGCTGCGGACAAGGGGCCCGCGGAGATCATCCTGCAGTCCACCATCGACCCCGCCAAAACGCCGAAGCCGGCCACCTTTCCCCATGGTGCCCACCAGGCGCGGCTGGAGTGCAAGACCTGCCACCACAGCAAGGGACCGGACGGCAAACGGATCGAATTCGTGGAAGGCCAGAAGATCGAGAAATGCGAGACCTGCCACAACACCAAGGCCGCCGGCATGCCGGAGAAGCTGAACACCTTCAAGGGTGCGGGCCACGCCCTCTGCCAGGACTGCCACAAGAAGACCAAGCCGGAATTGGCCAAGTGCTCGGTCTGCCATAAGAAGTAACGCAACCTGGCCACCCCGCCGCGGCGGGCGCATAAAAAAAGGCTGTCCCTTTTGGGGACAGCCTTTTTTTATGCGGGGCGACGCGTGGTCGCCGGCGGCGGGTCGCTAGTCGCGCTCCACGTGCATCCTCGAGATATCGCCCACCTGCAGCACCACCTCGCCCAGCGCGGTGAGCAGGTTGAGCCGGTTCCGGCGCACCGCCGGGTCGTCGGCCATGACCATGACCTGATCGAAGAACCGGTCCACCGGCTCCTTCATGGTGAGCATCTCGGAGAGGGCCTCCAGGTAGGCGCGGGCCTGCACGAGCGGCTGGACCCGGTCGCGCACCGCACCGAGGGTGGCGAACAGTGCCTGCTCGGCCGGATCACGGAGCAACTCGCTCTGCACCTCGGTGGTCTGGTTGTCCTTGATGATGTTGCGGATGCGCTTGAACGAGCCGGCCAGCACCGGGAAACTCTCCTGCGTGCGGATGCGGTCCAGGGCGTCGATGCGCGCCAGGGTGTCGAGAAGATCGTCGCAGCCCACCGAGGTGGCCGCCTCCACCAGTTCCTGCGGCAGGCCGCCGGCCACCTGCTCGTTCTCGAAGCGCAGGCGGATAAAGGTGAGCACCTCGGCCACGGTCTCCGGGTTCTGCTCGACCACGCCCGCATACCCGGCCAGGGCCGTGGTGGCCGCCGAACTTAAGGAAAGGCGGATCTTCAGGCCGCGGATGAGGCTGATCAGGCCGATGGCCTGACGCCGCAGGCCGAAGGCGTCCTTGTTGCCGGTGGGCTTCTCGCCGATGGCAAAACAGCCGACCAGGGTGTCCAGCCGGTCGGCAACACCCACCAGCGCGCCGATGAGCGACTGCGGCAGGTCACCGCCGGCGCGCACCGGCAGGTAGTGCTCCTCGATGGCCCGGGCCACCCCCTCGTTCTCGCCGTCGTGGCCGGCGTAGACGCGGCCCATGATGCCCTGCAGCGACGGAAACTCGCCAACCATGGCGGTGAGCAGATCCGCCTTGGCCAGTTGCGCCGCCCGCCGGGCGTCCGCTTCCAGTTCCGGGTCGATGCTGGCGGCCAGGGTCCCGGCCAGGGCGGTGATGCGCGCGCTCTTGGCCTCCATGGTGCCCAGCCGGTTCTGGAAGACGATGCCGTGCAGTTCCCGGCAGCGGTCGGAGAGCGGGTGTTTGCGGTCCTCGTTGAAGAAGAACAGGCCGTCTTCGAGGCGGGCGCGCAGCACCCGCTCGTGCCCGCTGGCCGCCAGCCGCAGGTCGTCGATGCGGGTGTTGTTGACCGCCACGAACAGCGGCAGCAGGCGGCCGTCCGCGCCGGCCACCGGGAAGTACTTCTGGTGCTCGCGCATCGAGGTGACCAGGGCCTCCTCGGGCAGCTGCAGGAATTTCTCGTCGAAGCGGCCGCAGATGCCGAACGGCTGCTCCACCAGGTTGGTGACGGTGTCGAGCAGTCCTTCGTGCAGGACCGGCCGGGCCTCGGCGATGCCGGCGTGCTCCCGTACCGCCCGTTGCACCGCCTCGACCACGCGCTCACGCCGCTCGGCCGGGTCGACGATGACGAAGCGGGCGGCCAGGCCGTCCCGGTAGGCGGCGAAGCTGTCGACCGCAAAGGGTTCCGGGGCCAGGAAGCGGTGGCCGCGGGTGGTGTTGGCGCAGGCAATGTTCTCGATGGTCAGCGGGATGGTCCGGCGGTCGTACACGCCGAGCAGCCACTGGATCGGCCGGGCAAAGGTCAGGCTGCTGTCCGCCCAGCGCATGGACTTGGGAAACACCAGTTCGCGGACGAGCGCTTCGAGCAGCGGAGGCAGCAGGCTCATGGTCTCCCGCCCCTGCACATCCTCGCTGGCCACCAGGTACTCGCCCTTGGCGGTCGTCACCACCTGCAGCTGCTCCGGGGCAAGGCCGCGGGAGCGGGCAAAGCCGATGGCCGCCTTGGTGAGGTTGCCGTCCGCGTCGAAGCCGGCCTTCTTCGAGGGGCCGATGTGCTCCTCGCGGCGGTCCGGCTGACGGGGCTCGAGATCGTCGATGACCAGCGTCAGCCGACGGGGCGTGCCGCAGGTGTGCACCCCGGCGAAGTTCAGGCCCAGGTCCTGCAGTTTCCTGGCGGCGTTGGCGGCCAGGGCGTCAAGGGCGGGCTGGATGTATCCGGCCGGGATTTCTTCTGTGCCGATTTCAAAGAGAAGCTCATGCATCGCAGTCGGTTCCAGTTGGGTTTGTCGGGAAGCAGGGCGCGGTCCGTGAAGGCCGCCAAAATCAGTGAATAGCAGCGGTTTCAGCCGGTTCGGGCCACTCGCTGGAGGCAAACGCTGCATACCCGCTGGCTATGTTTTTCACAACAACTTTGTACCAGTCGAAGGCGTCGCTGGCGGCCAGCACGGAGCCGACCCGCCGGCACATGGATTCCACCGGCCCGGCCGGGTCCGGGGGCGGGGCGACCCCTTCGCCGATGAGCGCGATCAGGTCCTCGATCCACAGGAAGCGGTTCATGCGCACCGAGACCGTCACCAGCCCCCAGATGCCGGCCGAGACCGCACCCTGTCCCGGCGTCGTCGGTCCGGGCTGCAGCGCAACCGGCACATCGACCTCGACCACCAGGTCGAGGCGCTCGGCGAGCGAGCCGTGCAGCCGGCATTCGTAGCGTTCCATGCCCGGGGTCGGGGCCTGCGGACGGTTGTGCAGGAAGTAGGGAAAGGCGATCTCCAGATGGGCCGCCTCGGCCTCGAGCCGGTCCTTCATCTCCTCGAGGATGAGGTGGAAGGTCCGGAGGTTGAACTTGCCGTGGAAGCGGTTGAGTATCTCGACGAAGCGGCTCATGTGCGTCCCCTTGAACCGGTGCGGCAGGTTGACGTACATGTTGACCCGGGCAACGGTCTGCTGGGTCTTGCGCTCCTTGTCGAGGACGATGATCGGGTAGGAGATGTTTTTGACGCCGACCTTGCGGATGCTGATGCGGCGCAGGTCGGGCAGGCTCTGGATATCCTTCATGGGGCCACCGCCGGCCGGGGAACCGGGCAGGGACGGCCGGCTCCGCCCCGCCGGCCGGGTGGGTCAGCCGAGGTGCTTGCGCACCACGGCCTTGAGTTCGTCCAGGTTGGCCGACTTGACCACGTAGTCGTCCGAGGCCCAGCTGCCGAAGTCCTGCTTGTACTCCGGGTAGGCGGAGCAGAGGATGATGGGCAGGTCGGCGCGCAGCTCCTTCATCTGGCGGAGCACCTCGATGCCGTTCAGGCCCGGCATGTTGATGTCCAGGAGCACCAGGTCGGGCGGGTTGGCGCGGAACCGGGCCAGGGCCTCGTCGCCGTTGCGGGCCGAGTCGACCAGATAGCCGTCGTCCTCGAACTCGCCGCGGTAGAGGAGTTGAATACCGTCCTCGTCGTCGACCAAGAGTATCCGTTTTTTGTCCATGGCAGCCTCCTAGAGTTGCACCTCCCGGAGATACCTGCAGGTTTCCTCCGGCGGCATGGGATTGATGTAAAACCCGGTTCCCCACTCGAAGCCGGCCATGCTGGTCAGCTTGGGCACGATCTCGAAATGCCAGTGGTAGTGCTCCAGCGGACCGGAGCGCAGCGGCTGGGTGTGCAGGACGAAATTGTACGGCACATTGGGGATGCACGCGTCCAGTCGGCGCAGGGTCTCGGAAAAGATCTCGGCCAGGGCGGTCAGCGAGGCGTCGTCCTGGTCGGCGTAGGAGGAGTTGTGGTAGCGCGGCATCACCCACATCTCGAACGGGGTGCGCGGCGCGAACGGCGTGACCGTAACGAACTGGCTGTTTTCGCAGACCAGGCGGATCTTCTGCTGGGTCTCCTGGCGGAGAATGTCGCAGAAGATGCAGCGGTCCTTGTAGCGGTAGTAGTTCTGGCTGCCGTCCAACTCCGAGGTGACCTGGCGCGGCAGGATGGGCAGGGCCACCAGTTGCGAGTGGCTGTGCTCGAGCGAGGCGCCGGCGGCCTTGCCGAAATTTTTGAACACCACCACGTAATTGAAGCGGCTGTCCTTGGCCAGGTCGCGGATACGGTCGCGGAAGGCGCGGAAAGTGAGGAGCATGCGGTGCGGCGGCAGATGCGAGAAGCGGTCCTGATGGTCGGGGCTCTCGATGATCACCTCGTGGGCGCCGATACCGTTCATCCGGTCGTAGAGTCCCTCGCCCTGCTTGTCCAGATTGCCCTCGATGATCAGGGCCGGGTACTTGTTGGGCACCACCCGCAGCTGCCAGCCGGCGGTGTTCGGGTAGCCCCACTCCCGGCCGTAGACGAGCACCTCGTCCGGGGTGGTCTTTTCGTTGCCCGGGCAGAGCGGGCAGAAGCCGCCTTTGACCTTGAACTCCTCGATGAGGAAATCGGTCGGCCGCTTACCCCGCTCCTGGGCGATGATCACCCAACGACCCAGGATCGGGTCTTTTCGTAATTCAGGCATGTGTTCTAGCGCCCCTGTTCCTTTTCTTTCTGTTCCTGTTTGGTCTTGCAGTCAATGCAGAACTTGGCCACCGGCCGCGCCTGCAGTCGCTTGACGGCAATCTCTTCGCCGCACCCGGCGCAGATGCCGTAAGTGCCGTCCTCGATGCGCACCAACGCCTCGTCGACCTTCTCCATGAGTTTGCGCTCCCGTCCGCGGATGCGCAGTTCAAAGCTTCGGTCCGACTCCATGGTGGCGCGGTCGTTGGGATCCGGAATATTCCCGGTCTGGCTGGTCATTTCGGTCAGGGTCTTCTCCACGTCGGAGTTGATGTCGACCTTCATGGACTCCAGTTGTTTCTTGAACTGACTCAGTTCCTGCTCATCCATAGCCGCTCTCCAGCAGGGGTGAATTGATGGGGTTAGTCGCTCAGGCGGGCTCGGGCCTGACAAACTCGCCGCTCTTGCCGCCACTCTTGCGCAGCAGGCGGATGGCGGAAATCACCATGGTCTTGTCCACCGCCTTGCACATGTCGTAGATGGTGAGCGCCGCCACCGACACGGCGGTGAGGGCCTCCATTTCCACGCCGGTGCGACCGGTGATCGCCACCTCGGCCTCGATACCGATGGTGTGGGCCGCGTCGTCGAAGGAAAAGGCGAGGTCCGCGCTGGTGAGCAGCAAGGGGTGACACAGCGGGATCAGCTGGTCCACCCGTTTGGCCGCCATGATGCCGGCGATGCGGGCCACGCCGAGCACATCGCCCTTGGCCATGGAGCCGCTCCGAACCATCCGGTACGCCTCCGGGGCCATGGTCACCGTGCCGGCGGCCACGGCCCGGCGCACGGTTTCTCCCTTGGCGCCGACATCGACCATGCGGGCGTTGCCGGCCTCGTCGAAGTGGGAGAAGCGCGCCTGCTCAGCCATGGGCGACCTTTTCCTCTTTGCCGGCCTTTTTCTTGTGCTTGCCGCGAGCGCCGTGGAACAGGCGGGAGAAGAAGCCCTCCTCCTCGCCCTGGCACAGTTCGTCGAACTGGCACAGCAACTCCTTCTGTTCCTTGCTCAGGCGGGTGGGCGTCTGCACCTGCACCTCGACGATCATATCGCCGCGGCTGCCGCCGTGCAGGCTGGGCACGCCCTCGCCGCGCAGGGTGAAGTGCTCGCCGGACTGTGTCCCTTCCGGGATTTTAAGCTTGGTGGTGCCGTGGATGGTGGGCACCTCCACCTCGCAGCCGAGGGCGGCGCGGGCCATGGAAACCGGTAAACGGAGGAAAATGATCTGCCCCTCGCGCTGGAAATGTTCGTGCTCGTCCACGTGGATGACCACGTAGAGGTCACCGGAGGGGCCGCCGCGGCGGCCGCCCTCGCCCTCGCCGGAGAGTCGCATGCGCGAGCCGTTGTCCACCCCGGCCGGAATGCGCACGTTGACCTTCTTGCTGCGGTTGACCAGCCCCTGGCCGTGGCAGTCGTTACAGGGATCGGTGATCACCTGGCCGGAACCGGCACAGCGGTTGCAGACGGTGCTCACCTGGAAAAAGCCCTGGTTGCGGATCACCTGACCGCGGCCCTGGCACTGCGGGCAGACCTGGGGTTTGCTTCCCGGCCGCGCGCCCGTGCCCTCGCAGGTCCAGCAGGTTTCCTTCTTGGTGAGGTCGACCTGGCGGCTGACGCCATGGACCGCTTCCATGAAGGAAACGCGGATGTCGTAGCGCAGATCGTTGCCCGCCGCCGGCCCGTTGGGGTCGCGCCGCCGACCGCGGCCGCCGCCGAACCCGAACAGGTCGCCGAACAGGTCGTTAATGTGCGAGAAGATGTCCTCACTGTTGCCCGGACCGCTGTAGCCGCTGTTGCGCAGCCCTTCCTTGCCGTAGGCGTCGTAGATGCGCCTCTTCTGCAGGTCGCTGAGCACCTCGTAGGCCTCNNCGCCTCCTTGAACTTCTCCTCGGCAGCCCCATCCCCCGGGTTGCGATCGGGGTGGTACTTCATGGCCTGCTTGCGGTAGGCCTTTTTGATGGCCTCGGCCGAGGCCTCCTTGGCAACGCCAAGGATATCGTAGTAGCTCTTGCTCATAATCCGTTCTGTCCGTCGCCGTTATGCGTCCGCGTCGTCCTCTGCCTCCGCCTCGGCGGCGAGTTCGGCCTTGCGCTGTTTCGGCAGTTCGTGGATGTTGCCGAAGGTGACTGCACCGGCGGCAATCTCCCGCAGGGTCATGACGATTTCCTTGTTCTTGCCGGGCACCAGAAAGGGCTCGCCCTTGCGGTGCTGGCGGATTCGCTCGACCGCCAGGTGGATGAGGGTGAAGCGATTGTCATCGCCCACTTTTGCCAGGCAGTCTTCCACTGTGATTCGGGCCATGCTGTCCACCTCCATGGAATAAAAATCCCGGAGCGGTTCTTCTCCGGGAATGCACCTACACGAGTTTCCGGCGTCCCGCTGCGCCCCGCCGGGGCAACCGGCGAGACACCGAAAACTTATATTCAATAATCATTCTTTGCCGGTTGGCAAGGGAACCGACTGCAAACCGCCCGGCCTCAGACGGCGAAGGGGTTGCGCAGCAGGAGCGTTTCCTCGCGGTCCGGACCGACCGAAACGATGGCCGGGGCCACGCCGGTGAGGTCCTCCAGCCGCCGCAGGTAGGCGCGCGCTGCCGCGGGCAGGTCGTCCAGGGAGCGCACCTCGCCGATCTCGGCGTTCCAGCCGTCCATCTCCTCATAAACCGGTCGGGCCAGCCGCGCCTTGCGGATGTTTTCCGGCATGTGCGTCCAGGTCTCGCCCTCCACCTCGTAGCGGGTGGCGATCTTGAGCTTCTTCAGGCCGGAGAGCACGTCCAGCTTGGTGACCGCGAACCCGGTCAGCCCGTTCAGGCGCACCGCGTCACTGGCGACGACCGCGTCGAACCAGCCGCAGCGCCGGCGGCGGCCGGTGGTCGCCCCGAACTCGTGTCCTTTCTGCTGGAGGGCGTCACCGATGGTGTCGCCCTCGGGCAGTTCCGTGGGAAACGGGCCTTCGCCCACCCGGGTGGTGTAGGCCTTGAGGATGCCGATCACCTCGTCGATGTGTACCGGCCCGAATCCGGAACCGATGCAGGCGTTGCCGGCAATGGTGTTGGAC
>LSQX01347542.1_pt1 | contig 10837 bp, 8 predicted proteins | sample 654561 | NCBI WGS metagenome assembly LSQX01 (sample SAMN04489861, study PRJNA283612) | anaerobic digester metagenome | isolation source: 4 biogas reactors fed with cattle manure at either 37C or 55C with and... | place: Denmark: Kongens Lyngby | collected 2014 | reverse complement strand
GATAACTTCATTGTAATTCCATATACTCTGACAACCAGGGTCATTAAGTCCAGCTACAGGATGTCAAACTACATTGTAAAGGCATCATCTGCATCGGCTACCGAGGAACTCATAAAGCAGATCGACCAGTGGATGATGGCAAAGGTCGGGCAATATAATTACCATGTATACTCTGAAAACACCTACATGGAGTGGCAGAATGAGAGCTTTATGCAGACAGTGCTTCTACTAGGCGGCATAGCTGGAATCTCACTTATTGTCGGTTGCATAGGGATAATGAACATAATGCTTGTTACCGTTACCGAGCGTACTAGGGAAATTGGTATACGTAAGGCAATTGGTGCACCCAGAAGGGCTATAATAACACAATTTCTTATCGAGGCAAGTGCCCTTTCGGCCATGGGAGGTATACTGGGTATTTTACTCGGTGCGGGGTTGACGCTTATCTTCGGCAAGTTATATCTTAATGCGATCTTTTATCCGACAGCACTAATAGTAATATTGGCATTTTTCGTGTCGGTTGCTTTCGGTATCGGATTTGGTGTATACCCTGCAATCAGGGCATCAAAGCTTCTGCCGGTTGAGGCGCTAAGAAATGAGTAGCTCAAAGCCACGAAAGGAGAATACTATGAAAAGAATATTGCCTGTTTTGATATGTATGACAATCCTGATTTCTCTATCGGGTATTGCTTCTGTCTCAGCGCTCAGCGATGTACCGGACAATTTGGAGGAATCGGTCAGTGTATTGCAGATGCTGGGTGTCGTTTCGGGCTATCCAGACGGCACTTTTAGGCCTAACAGGGCGCTTACAAGAGCGGAGTTTTGCAAAATGGCAGTTGAATTACTGGGTGAGGAAAAAGATCTGCCGCTCTATGAGAATTTCACAATTTTTATGGATGTGAAGTCATCACACTGGGCTGTAGGTTATGTAAATCTTGCGTCCAGATCACTTAAACTGCTTGTCGGATACCCCGATGGCACTTTTAGACCGGACGAGCCGATTACATATGCGCAGGCAGTAACAATTTTGGTTCGGGCTCTCGGCTATTCGGATTCTGATGTGGGCTTGAGCTGGCCCTCAGGGTACCTTAACAAAGCGAAGGCCATTGGTCTGACAGCAGACCTCCCAGCTATGACTGAAACGAGCACAATCACCCGAGGCAGTGGCGCCAGGCTGTTCTATAACACGCTGCTCTCTCAAAAGAAGGATGGTAGCGACTTTATTGGCAATATCGGCCAGGCCGAGAAAAACGTCATAATTCTCGATAACAAAGCGACAGCCACCGATGGCTCGAAGGGCGCGGTCCTGGTTGACGGCTATGCAAACCCCATAAAGTCGAGAAATCCAATGCCGGACAGCTTCTGTGGCATGCGTGGAACACTCGTGCTGGACGATGCTGGATGGATAAAGGTATTCCTTCCGGGGGATGCAACGCAAAAAACCTTTATTCTTAAGCAGTCAACCTATCCCTATTTGGAGGCATCTACCGGTGAGAAGCACAGGCTTTCTGCCGACACCCCCGTCTTTATCGACGGAGAGAAGAGAACCTATTTGGAAATTAGCTATGACCTTACTCCCGGCACCGCAATAGATATATACTACACAAGTGCGGGCCTCGTAGACTACGTATTTGCAAATTCACCTACATCCTCAGGAAATGCTGTCGTTCTGGTAGACACTCCGTCATACAGCGGACTGTTAAATATGTTTGGTGCATCATCCGGGGCGACCATATATAAAAATGGATCTGTCGCATCTATAGCCGATTTGAGACCATATGATGTGGTCATGTACAATAAGTCGGCAAACATATTTACGGTTAACGACTTTAAGTTAAGCGGTATCTACACGAATGCGTACCCGAATACTTCTGTGCCTTCGAAGATTACCATCCTTGGTAAAGAGTTCAATGTCAGGGAGAGTGCAATAGAGAGTCTTTCAAGGTTTTATATTGGTGACGCAATCACACTGATGTTCGACAACGAAATGCAGGTTGTCGGAGCTGCGGCACAGACAGCTCTCAGAGAGTCTGCCATAGGAATCTACACTGGTGCAGGTGTAGTACTCTCGAACAAGACGGAGCTAAATGTCGCTCCGGAATCTAACTCAGGTATAAAGCCCGGTATGCTAGTTCAGGTATATTCGGCCATTCCGAACTATATAAGCATAAGGGAAGTACGTGACACAAACCCAGGACTAGCTGTTGATATGAACAAGGGAATGGTTGGCGATAAAGAGATAGCTGGAAACGCTGTATTCTACGAAAAAGTAGGCAGTGACGGAGCAGTTGAGAGACTAAACCATGGCGACATCGTTACCGCAACCATACCGGCAAGTAAGGTACGCTACGTCGGATACGATTCGAGTGGTAGGGCAAATGTACTTGTCCTGGACGATGTCACCGGGGACCTCTACGAGTATGGTAAGCTATATTCTGAAGACGAACCGCAGTCCACTAGTTTCGGTTTGATTTACAACCCATATTCATGGGTAGTAAACTCCAACGGTGAATCTGAACACTATCTCTGTACACTTGCGGTACCAAAGGATGGTACATGGGCTGGAATTGCCCACAACCTGAACGGAAGAGCAACAAAGGTTGTAGAACTTACGGAGTATAAGGGGCTGACAAGGCGGAGCTTCGTAGATGGAAGCAAGCTTGACATCGGAGGAGTACTCACTCCTATCTCTGAGGATGTTCATATTTACGTTGAAGCAATAGGCAGCTATATGTCCGCCAGTTCCTTCGAACAGCTGATAATAGATGCGAGAGCATTTGGAGAGTCTTTCGTGGCATATACCGACAGAAGCCCTTCCGAGGGTGGAAAGGTTAGAGTAATAATAGTCAAATAGATTAGGTATATTTGATTAGGTCTAATACTTTGAGTAAATCCAAAACACAAATTAAGAGAGTACACACTTCGAAATGAAGTGTGTACTCTTTTTGGTTGATGAATCAATGACTATTACTAATATACGCCATCAATGTACACCGCGGAATCCCTTACCTATGATCTCGCTGGTGTTGGTTATGAGAATGAACGCGTCGGGATCTACCTCACGAATATGGCGCTGCAGACGCACTGCCTGCGGACGGTTTACAACAGCTACAACAATCTTCTTTGGTTGATGTGTGAAAGCGCCTTTTGCATCTTGCACGGTGGCGCCCCTGTTTAGGTCCCTATTGATGAAAGCACATATCTCATCTGGCTTTGTTGTAATAATTGTGAAGAACTTGTTTAGGTTAATACTTTCAATTACGGTGTCAACTATGAGAGCTTTTGAAAGTAAGCCTGCGATAGAAAACAAACCAATCTTAACTCCAAACACAAAAATAGCTGAAACAGTAATAATAGAGTCACTTATCAGAAGGGCTTTGCCAATGTCGAGGCTTGAGTATTTCTTTAGAATCATTGCTACTATGTCTGTTCCACCGGATGAGGCATCGTTATTGAACAACAGCGCTGACCCGAATGCAGGAAGTAACACGGCGTATACAAGTTCGAGAAGTGGCTGATCTGTTAATGGTCCCGACAGAGGAAAAACTATCTCCAAGATCCAGATCTGTGCCGAGAAAGCGATACTTGCATATGCTGTCTTGACGCCGAAACCTTTTCCGAAGAATAAGAATCCTATGATAAGAAGGATCATGTTTAGTACAAAAACGAAGGCCCCCGGCTTTAGGTTGGGGATAATTCCACCCATTATTACCGACAGGCCGCTCACTCCACCGGTGGAAAAGTGATTCGGGAATTTGAATAAGTAGATGCCTGTCGACATGAGGAGTACACCTAGATTTATTATGAAGAAATCCTTAACTTGTTCGCGCTTTATTCTTAGCACTAAAGCCACCCCCAACTAATCGACATATCCATATAAGCCGCGGACGGAGACTTCTCCGGAACGGACAGTAATCTGCTCGCCATTTTTCAACTCAACAATGAGACCAAAGTCATCATCAAGACCGACAGCTCTTCCGATATTCGAACCGAAGGATCCTGTCACTTTGACTTCACGTCCCAACGTAATGCACTCACGAGCATACTCTTTACGAAGCTCATCAAAATCAGTTATAAACCTGCCTCCAGAATAGAACTTACTAAACTCATCAAGTATGTGTGCAGCGAGTTTCGCTCTTGCAGCATCAGCACCCTCCATAGCTAGAGATGTGGATATTTCGCGGATTTCTTGGGGAAAATCGGAGTCCTGGTAGCTAATATTTATCCCTATTCCACAAACGAGATACTGAACGCCCCCGCTTTCGCCCTCGACAGATAACTCAGTCAGTATTCCGCAGAGCTTTTTGTTGTTGAGAACAATATCGTTTGGCCACTTAATGTTGCCAGAAACCCCTGCAACCTTGGATAGTGACCTGTTGACAGCTACGGCGGCAAGGGATGTCACAAATGATAGTTCACTAGCTAGCGACGCGGGACGCAGAAACAGGCTCATATAAAGACCAAGTCCCTTTCGGCTTACGAAGGATCGTCCAAGCCTGCCCTTCCCACCCGTTTGCTCGTCGGAGATCAGACAGCTTCTGTCTTTAAGTCCGAGATCAGCGCGGCGCTTAGCCTCGTTGTTTGTGGAATCTAGGCTGCCGAAAACAAGCAGGTCCCATTGGGTCTGCAAGTATGCATCAACAAGTTCAACCGTAAGCAGATCGGGGTGACTCTCAAGGGAGTAGCCCCTGTTTGTTCTAGAGTTTATTTGGAACCCGTCTTTTCGCAGCTCGCCAATTACCTTCCAGATTGCACTTCTGCTGACGCCAAGCTCCTCAGCCAGTTGTGAACCGTTTATATTCTTGCTATTAATAAGAGATTTGATTATTTTGGACTTTAACATAATTCTGCCCTCGGACATAGAAATATAACACCGGTACAATTATTTGCTTTTCTCTAATATCATAATAGACATAATAGATATGCATAATAAATGATTTATGATTGATTCTAATAGTTGATTTTTTCTCTAAAGTAAGTATAATTGTAGACGCTGGATTGTCAACCGACAAAGGATAACCAGTTGACAATTATAATCTGCATCTTAGTTTTTCCAATGTCTTACTCGAGAGGAAGTAAAGAATGAAAGTTCAAAGCGTAAAGAATCTGATACTTACGGCGCTCTTTGCATCGCTTACAGCTGTGGGCGCATTTATAAGAATTCCCATGTGGCCGGTTGCCTTTTCCTTACAATTCATGATGACAGCCTTTGCAGGACTCATGTTGGGGGCCCGCCTCGGCGCAACCAGCCAGGCGGTATATCTCCTAATCGGGCTCTTGGGAGCTCCGGTATTTACAGAAGGTGGAGGTATTGCATATGTTCTTAGACCTTCCTTCGGGTTTCTCGTGGGCCTTATACCTGCGGCATACGTAATCGGCCGTATTTCACATAAAAGTGAGAACGTGATTGGGCATATTGTTTCCTGTTTGGCGGGGCTAGGTGTTCTATATGCAGTGGGAGTGCCCTATATGTACATGGCTCTTCGTGTTTTTGCGGGAACTGATATTTCAATAAAAAACGCAATCACCTCGGGCATGTTGGTTTTTCTGCCGGGTGATTTGATAAAAACCGCTGTCTGCTCCTTAATGTCCTCAAAAATACGGAGAAGGGTAGGGAACATCTTAGCATGATAGGCTGAGGCAACTAAGGTGTAACAGAATGTTACTTATTTTTGCTCAGCTTTGTAATATTATTGTAACAGTAAACGTGTAATGTCGACCCAAATTAGTAAGGTGTAAGAAGACTTACGACTCATCCGGAGCCATAGCAAAAATAAAGAAAGACTATAGAGACAGGGCTTCAGGACAGGTATCTGACGGGATTATATACCGGTATTTGGTAGGGTATCAACCGATTTAAATCTCTTGACAAATGCAGTAAACTGAGGTAGTATTAGCGTTGTTACCGAATTGTAACCGAATTGACACCAATTGATCAACCTCGGAATTGGTGCTCTAAGGAGGCGAAACCAGTGTCCGAAGAGATTATAACCTATAGCTCGCTAGTTGGCAAGCTATCGGTTAGACCTATCATCGACATTCCGGCATATACAGATAAATTAGACTCTTACACAAGAGATAAGAAAAAGATAATAAGCGGGTTGACTCAATCCCGTTCTGCGGCTAGGCGTACAGCACTTGCAAAGCAGGCGCTGTATAGGATTTACAGCAATTTTGTTATAGCTCGTAACGCAATCCGTAAATCCATGCCCCGCCCAATATTGCTCGCAGTCGCTTTTGTAGTATGCTTTATGACAGCATTTTTGGAGTACGCAGATGACAAGCGCATTAGACTTAGCAGATTTTTACGGCTAGCAGGACACGCCGTATCACAAAAAATCGTGCGCTACTGTGCACCTCGAGCAGCCGGGACTTTATTCTTAGCGGTCTCAGTGTTTGCAGTCGTCTCAAGCTCCATTGTGGGAGTCGGACTACAGGTCTACATTGACGGAGAACCTATTGGATTTGTAGCGAAGCGCAACGATTTTATTGAGGTTGTAGATCGTGTAGAAGATAGTGCCAGCAGAATACTTGGGTACCCCTACTCCCTTGATGCAGACATTTCGTACAAGATTGAAATGTTCAACCGCAATGAGATGTTGGACCTGAGGACAGCTGAGAGGGTCCTGTTTTCACAAATCTCCGATATTGAACAGGCTTATGTCGTTGCTGTTGACGGAGAGGTTATAGGAGCCCACAAGGATCGCGAAACTATCGATACTGTGCTCAACTCATTTCTACAGTCTGAATTGAGCAAAACAGAGGAAAACGAAACAGTCACAGATGTATCATTCGTTCGAGATGTAGATGTAAGACTTAAATACACAAGCGTTGAAAATATTCGACCGATTAGCGAAATCAAAAAAAACCTGTCTTCGAACGTACGCGACAGTGAGTTCTATACGGTAGAAGCCGGAGACGTTTTTGAGACAATCGCGAAAAATCACGGGTTATCCACAAAGGCATTAGCCTCGCTTAACCCGGATGTAAACCCCGACAAATTACAGGTAGGGCAAGTTCTGGTCGTAAGAGAAGAAATCCCGCTAATGTCCATTCGGACGGTCAAGTCAAGGGTGACCGAGGAACCGATACCCTATGACACAGAGTACGTAGACGACAAGACACTGTTTGTTGGAGTTAACAAGACTAAGGTTAAGGGTGTAGAAGGTACTAAGAAGGTCACCACCGAGATTGTCAGCGTGGACAATATGGTAGAGAGCACCTCGGTAGTTAGCGAGGAAGTTCTGGTAGAACCTGTAACCGAAGTTATCAGAGTTGGTACAAGAAAAAGAGCTCCCACAGGAACATACATCGTTCCTTTCAACGGAACCATTTCTTCAAGATTTGGGTGGAGAGTATTCAGAGGAAAATACGATTACCATACTGGCATCGACTTTGCAGGAAGAAGCGGATCGCTGATTGTTGCGTCTGACGGAGGAACTGTCACAAGAGCAGGGTGGTACGGAGCATACGGATACTGTGTCATCATCAATCACGGAAAAGGTGTTCAGACCCTCTATGGACATTGCTCTAAGCTCCTTGTAAAGGTGGGGCAGAAGGTCGCCCAAGGTGAGGCAATTGCCCGTGTCGGAAGCACAGGAAGAAGTACCGGACCGCATGTCCACTTCGAAATCCGTGTAAACGGGAAGGCTGTAAACCCGTCAAAGTACCTCTGGTAGAAGGCCGATGGTACAAGGTTTCGGAAAAAGCCGATAGACCTATGGTGAGTATCGAACCATGAATCAATCATAGAATTGCATAATATAACACCCGAATATGCGTCGCATATTCGGGTGTAGTTATTTTAGTCGTGTAGCATGAGTTTGCTCTGTAGAGAGGTTGGCGGCTTAGTGTCGGTTATGGACGCTTCTACCACATATTCTTCTTTATGCGGATATCTTCTCCGAAGAAAGGCAGAACGAGAAACTCACCCCGGAGCCGGGAGACGATCTGAGGAGAATAGCGTTTGGGCAAATCGATGTCCTCTCTCAGGTTAGTGTTGATGATCATCTTGTTGCCGCGCATCAATCTCGTATTTACAAGTGTATACAGTGCAGTGTTTATGAGAGGGGACTGCATTTCAGTTCCAAGATCATCAAGAATCAGTAGATCACACCGATAGAACCGGTCGATTTCTGTGGCTGCCTCCTCTGCAACATCGGGGTCACGTGAAAACTTCTCCTTTTCGTAGGCAGAGAATACATTGACGGCCGTATCGTATATTACCGAGACGCCTTTCTTTGAGAGCTCGCCCGCAATGCAGGAGGAGAGGAAGGTCTTTCCCAGTCCTGTGCCTCCGCACATTAGAAGGTTCTGAGTTTTGGGACCAAAGCGGGCCGCGAAATCGCGGCATGTGTCAAATACGATGGACATGTTCTCCTTGGGGGACATACCCCACTTTGGGTCTATAGCATCTGAGTAAAGGTCGAGAGAAAAGGTGTCGAAGGTCTCATTCTTAATGGGGAGCATTCTGCTGAGCTCCTTAGTCTGCTCTTCTGCGTATGCAGTCACAAGGCAGGTGCACGGCCCGGAGGGCAGAAATCCCGAATCACTGCAGATGGGGCAGTCAAACTTTACATCTAGCCAGTCGGTGGGATATTCGTGCTCTTTGAGAAGGGATATCTTTTCCTCATTCAGTGACTTAGTAAACTCGCGTATAGAACGCAGCCCTGGAACGGGATTTGTGCCCTGTCGAAGTGAGGAGGTAATAATGTTTATAGAGGATGTCTTTAGTTCCTCGTCGATTTCGGATATACGGGGGATGCGGCGGTAGATTTCGTCCCTGCGGCGGGTCATATCCAGCTCCTGCTTGAGTCGCTTTCTGTTGAACTCATCCAGTACTCTGCTCAATATTTTCTCATCAAAAGCCATCTAGAGTCACCTGCTTTCGGAATCCCGGGGTGGATTGCCTCGGGAGGCTCGTATTCGCTTAAGCCGCTCAGCGGCATTTTCTGTGGCTATCGCATCGCTATTAGTTTGAATGTGTTGGACATTGCTTGCGCCTGAAGTGGAATCTGTCGCATTGCCTGCGGCTCTTGGATCATCCTTTGTACTGTACTCCATTGGAGAGACTGCCTTTTGCCGCTCCTTCTGCATTAGGTCGGCAGAGGTACGGATGCCCTTTGTGTGCCATGATTCTAGGATGCGGTCCATGTACTTCCACCTCAGTGATCCGGTGTTTGTGACGGTTCTGTCGTACGCAGTATAGAGTACATCCGAATCCATACCGTAGCTTGACCACTTTTTGAGGTACTTCTCCTCGGTGACTGTGGGTGTGCGGCCGCGAATGTTCAACAGACTTGCCATCGAAAGGATCTTGTTGTCTTCCTCGGTTTTTTCCCTTATGTATTCCTCAGCTCTAGCCTCGGTAACGATTCCTAGGCGGTGCCAGTAGAAACCCTCCCTCTCGATTGCGGCCATACCTACACGGGCTGTCTCGCCACGCCGCTTTCGGACATTCTCAACTGTATAGCTGACAAGAAGCATGATGACTCCGGCAGGGAGCCCGAGGTGATTGTACAGGCCTAGGAGTGTCCGGAGATCGGTGGGGGTCAGAATTCTGTTCAAGCGGATCTTTGTATATTCAATAAGGGTGCTAAAAACAGGATCCCCCTCAGCGACTGTATTAATTTCGTTTGGCGTGTAGGACGGCATATTTTCGTTCAAAGGTGGCTCGCTGCTCAAAGAGTCGCATAGCCCTATAGCCTCCAGAGCCGTGCGCGCTGCAAGAGCTTTCTCCTGTGTCCAACCCAATTGCTTGGAGATGGCGGCAACCGAATCCTGGCCGCAGAAATTCGCGCAGAGATAGTACAGGCATGCATTGCCGTTTCCGCTGCGGATCAATTTGTCAGCATCCTCAAGAGTTATGTTAATACCTTTCGAGCTACTAATAGTTTGGGGCATCATTACTTCCTTTCAGTTTTGCAGACAACAGTTCTGTACATCCATTATAGTCTAAATCTTTGAAAAGGGAAATGGTAAACAGTGAAAAATAGATCTCAGGTACATATTCTCGCTATACTACTCAAAAGTCAAGAGGTTTGGATTTAAAACTGCGACAATATATGTTATAGTGTGATAGATGACTTTTACGCATTATTACGACAGATTAGGGACAAAAAAACGCTATGGCGGGTAGGAGGCGGTAATATGAAGAAAAGAACAGTTGTAACAATATGCGATATGGAATTTAGTCTGATTGGTGAAGAGAATGAAGAATACACAAAAAAAGTAGCTGAGCATGTGGACAAGCGAATGAGAGAGGTGTCCTCCTCTGTCGGGATCTCCACTCTGGATGCGGCGGTACTTACGGCTATTAACATCGCCGACGACTATTTCCGCCAAGTGGATTCAGCTGAAAATATGAGAAGCCAGCTCAAAGACTACTTTGATGAGCTATCACGGCTAAAGGACGAGAATGCAGAGCTCAAGAGGGAGCTAAACAAGCTGCGTAACACCCGGTAGAGACCGGTCGTAGCACTATAGAGCAGAAATAAACTTAAACAAAGAGTGATATAATGAACATAACCTATACGAGAATCCCGAGTGATAACGGCTATGTTGTGCCTGAACCTGTGAGGGCGACAGCCGGCGCCGCGGGAATAGACTTGCGTGCATGCATAGACGAACCGGTAGTGATTCAGCCCGGGAAAACAGTCCGAATACCTTCGGGCATTGCATTAAGTCTTCCCGAAGACTACGCTGCATTCGTGTTTGCAAGAAGTGGACTTGGGGTTAAACACGGAATTACTTTGGCTAACAGTGTTGGTGTAATAGACTCCGACTACCGTGGAGAGATTTTGATCGGACTTATCAATCTCTCCGATCTGCCCTATAC
>LSQX01228801.1_pt1 | contig 10837 bp, 10 predicted proteins | sample 654561 | NCBI WGS metagenome assembly LSQX01 (sample SAMN04489861, study PRJNA283612) | anaerobic digester metagenome | isolation source: 4 biogas reactors fed with cattle manure at either 37C or 55C with and... | place: Denmark: Kongens Lyngby | collected 2014 | reverse complement strand
TAAAAATTTAAGAATCCCGATTAAAATCGGGAGAACTCCCATGAAGTGCAAAATCGACGAAGTTAAATTTATATTCATACATATTGTGGATAAATATTATTCATGGTCGTTTTAAATGTCTGATAAACATAATTTTTTGAAACAAAGTGTACGTAAATACTTTTAATTGGTTACAAATGTTTTTATGTTCTTTAAAAAAATATCAATAGTCATTGCCTCTTCAACACTATAGTCTCCGATTTTGGTTCGGCGAAGTTCTGTAATATATGCTCCGCACCCCAATTCTGTGCCGATGTCTCTGGCAAGTGACCTGATATATGTGCCCTTACTACATATAACTTTAATTGTAACGAAGGGCAGGTCTGTTGATTTTACATCAATTTTATCTATAACAACTTTCCTGGGACTAAGGTTCAGGTTTTCTCCTCTTCTTGCATAATCAAATGCTCTTTCTCCCTTTACCTTAACAGCAGAATAAAGTGGCGGAACCTGATCTGTCTCCCCCACGAACTTATGAAGTGTTTCTTCTATAATTTCCCTCGTCAGATTTTCGTAAGGTTTAAAATTTTCCTCTTCAGTTTCCAGGTCATAAGATGGGGTGGTGGCACCCAGTTTTAGTGTAGCTATATATTCTTTCTTTGTATCCTGAAATGATTCAATTAGCTTAGTGGCTTTTCCGGTACATAATATCATCAGCCCGGAGGCCAGAGGATCTAATGTGCCTGCATGGCCGACTTTCATTTTTTTAATACCCAGGTTCCTGCAGAGTGTATTACGAACTCTCTGTACAAGATCAAATGAGGTCCATTCCCTGTATTTGTCAAATAAAAGCACCTCTCCCCTAAGGAAGTCGTATTTTTTTTTGGACTCTGTCAAACCTAAATAGCTAATAATCAGAATGTTGATATAATATCATTATTAGGATGCAAAGATAGCAATAAGACCGATAATAAAGCAATAAATTGCGAAATAAATTAACTTTCCATTTCTTACAATTTTTATCATCCAGGAACAGGCCAGTAATCCGGAAATAAAGGCAGCTGCAAATCCTGTTATTAATGGTATGATACCTATGTTTTCGGCAGAAGTGAATTCGCTGCCGGCAATGTCAAGTATTGCCGCTCCTGTTATCGGGATCAGCACCATGAGAAATGAAAAACGTGCTATCTCATTTTTTCCTGTTTTTAATAGCAGGCCTGTTGATATTGTTGCCCCGCTTCTTGATATCCCGGGAATTACTGCAATTGCCTGGGCAATACCTATTATAAATGAATTCAGAAATGTGACAGGCTTTTCTCCTCCCTTTGTTATATAAGCTAACGTTAAGAGGGCTGAGGTTATTAACAGCATGATCCCAACCAGTAAAATGTTTCCTGTGAAGCACTGCTCAATTTCAGGGGCAAAAAAAAACCTGCAATCATTACAGGGATTGTGGAAATAAGCAATCTGGAGACATAATTAGTTGAATCATTCCATTCAAATTTTAAAACTCCCTTTATCAAATCCATGATCTCATTTCTGAAGACTACTATAGTGCTTAATACTGTTGCTAAATGAACTACTATAGCAAAGAACAGGTTGTTTTCTGTTTTTACCCCAAGAAGAGCATGACCGATCTCGAGGTGCCCGCTTGAACTGACAGGTAAAAATTCAGTTAATCCCTGAAGTATTCCAAGAATGAGGGCCTGGATCCAATCCATATTGCAAATATGTTATTCGTTAGTATTTTTGGGTTTTTTGAGAATTGCGTATATCTCAAAAATCAGTCCGGATAATATAATTAACGGGGCTACTGTGATACGCCTGAAGCTGAAAATTTCAGGATTAAATACCTCGGGATCATCACTGCCACCCCCTATCATTAATATAAAACCCAGAACTATTATGGCAAAACCAATTGCAATGAGCCGGTAGTTTTCTTTACTCAGGGCAAAACCAGCATCATTGACTGACTGTTCTCTGACTGATTTCTTTTTCTTCATAGTGGCTGTAAAGATAAATAAAATAAGTTAAAAATATATTCACTGCTTTTTATTAAAAATCTTTAATAAACCTGACCTGCCCAGCGACATGACCATAACGCCTGCGATGGTTATTCCCCCTCCGAGGATCTGATGGGGCAGGGGTAAGGTGCCAAAAAACAGGAATGATCCTATAAGTACAAAAATTCCTTTAAGACTTTGGATTATCGATGACCGGGAGGCTTCAATATACCTGAAGGAGTAGTAAATAGTGAGTATTGCCACAAAGGGGCCAAGTATTGCCCCTATAGCAATGTTTTTTAATGCTGATAACGGAATTGCCACAGGTTGCCTGTAAATAAAAAGCATAATAACCGAAAAGAGTAAAAGCCATAATGACCTGTTAAGGTTAAGTAACTCGGGACTGATATTTTTTACATGCACTTTAATAATCAGTGAGGCTGTAGTCGCAAAAAAGGCATTTAGCAGTACTATGCCAGCCCCGGGTATAAAGATCTTCAGTGAGGCCTCCCCTGTATAACTTACGATAAAGGCTCCTGTTATGGCAAGAGTTACACCCGCGGTCTCAACTGGCCCGAATTTTTCACCAAGGACTGTTACGCCCCCCAGCATGAGCATAACAGGAAACATATTGCCTAAAAATGATGTTACAGCGGGATTTGGAATGATATGGATTGACAGGTAAAATGTGGTGGCTGTAATGATTTCAAGCAAGCCCAGTATAACCAGGATAAAATACTGGTTTTTTGTAAGGAATTTAATACGCATCAGCTTTTTATAGTATAATGAGTATAAGAGGGTCAATATAGTACCTGTCAGAAACCAATACACTCCAAACTGTGTAAGGTGGACTTCATTTAAAGCAGCTTTACTGAAAATATATTCGTTGGAAAATGCTATAGTGCCAACCAACGCAAACAGATATCCTTTTGCCGTGTCAGATTTAATGTTCATTAACTGCAGAAATAAAATTACGAATGTACAAAAAAAGGGTTCATAATATCTGAAGATTGAATATGGAACCCTGACGATAAATGTATAATAAACATAAAAGGTTTATCTTTGTATTTAAGCTGTGTAGCTGAAAGATTTTTATTAATCCATTAATTTTTGAAGTTTATGTTACCAAAAACAGATCCCACCACTACGAGGTCCTGGGAACAACTAAAAAAGTACTTTGAAAGTTTTAAAGAGGTACACCTTAGACAACTGTTTGAAAATGACCATGTAAGATTTGAAAAGTACTCTTTGAAATTTGAAGATATCCTGGTTGATTTTTCCAAAAACCGGATCGATGATACAGTATTCGGTCTTATGTCAGAGCTTGCTGAAGAGTGTGGACTAAAAGAAGCCATTGACAATATGTTCAGCGGCAGGAAAATAAACGTTACTGAGAACCGGGCAGTTCTCCATACAGCATTGCGAAACCGCTCCAATCATCCTGTTTATGTTGATGGAGTAAATGTCATGGATGAGGTAAATGATGTGCTGAGACAGATGGAGGCTTTTTCCGGTGATGTTATATCAGGTAACTGGAAGGGTTATACAGGAAAAGCAATTTCAGATATAGTAAATATAGGTATCGGAGGTTCTGATCTCGGGCCTCTGATGGTAACTGAATCTTTAAAGTCTTATAAAAAAGAGAATATCAACCTCCATTTTGTATCCAATGTGGATGGCACACATATCGCCGAAACATTAAAAAAGGTTGATCCTGAGACCACCTTGTTTATAGTGGCATCAAAAACATTTACAACTCAGGAGACAATGACAAATGCCAACACAGCGCGTGAATGGTTCCTGACTTTTTCAGGTGATCCGGTATTTATAAAAAATCATTTTGTGGCTGTTTCAACAAATACAACAGCTGTTTCAAAATTTGGAATTGATCCCAGGAATATGTTTCGTTTCTGGGACTGGGTGGGAGGCCGGTATTCGCTTTGGTCAGCAATAGGTCTTTCTATTGCCTGTGGAATAGGATTTGATAATTACATAAAGATGCTGGAAGGTGCCCATGCAATGGACATTCACTTCAGGGATAATGATTTTCAAAATAATATTCCGGTTATTTTAGCGATGATCGGGATATGGTATAATAATTTTTATGGAGCAGAAACTGAAGCTATTCTGCCTTATGATCAGTACATGCACCGTTTTGCTGCCTATTTTCAGCAGGGAAATATGGAAAGTAACGGTAAATGTGCCGACCGGAACGGGAAACCTGTGAACTATCAGACAGGGCCTGTAATTTGGGGTGAACCCGGAACTAACGGACAGCATGCATTTTATCAGCTTATTCATCAGGGGACAAAACTTATACCGTGCGATTTCATTGCACCCGCTATCAGCCATAACCAGATTGGTGATCATCATGAAAAATTGCTTGCTAACTTTTTTGCCCAGACAGAAGCTATGATGATAGGTAAATCTGAAGATCAAGTGGCTGAGGAGCTAAAGGCAGCGGGGAAAACTGATGATGAGATCAAAGCTTTAATGCCTTATAAAGTTTTTAAAGGTAATACCCCTACAAATTCAATTCTGATCAAAAAACTGACACCCCGTACTCTGGGCTCACTGATCGCAATGTATGAGCATAAAATATTTGTTCAGGGCATTATCTGGAATATTTACAGTTTCGATCAGTGGGGTGTGGAGCTTGGCAAACAACTGGCCGGCAATATTCTGCCTGAATTGATCAAATCAGGAGAGGTAACCGGACATGATGCCTCTACAAACGGATTGATAAATGCATATAAGGTTATGAGACAAGATATGAGCTGAGTGCCTACATAAGTTTCATTGTCAGTTTTGCCATCTCTTTGCGGGCAGGGACATTTTGATATAATATATTATAGACAGCATCACAAATAGGCATGTAAACATTATATCTCATATTTATTTCGTGAATAGACCTGGATGCATAATATCCTTCGGCAACCATATTCATGTCGAGAAATGCATTCCTGACTGAATAGCCTTTACCTATCATCGTCCCAAACATCCTGTTGCGGCTGAATTGTGAGTAAACTGTGACCATAAGGTCCCCGAGATATGCAGAATCTTTTATATCCCGGTTTATTGGATGTACAGTATCTACAAAACGTTTTATCTCCCTGATTGCATTAGAGACAAGAGTGGCCTGAAAATTGTCACCATAACGCAATCCGTTTGCTATCCCCGCACCTATGGCAATAATATTTTTCATGACGGAGGTATATTCAGTTCCCCAGATATCGTCAGATATTGAAGTCAGAATATACCTGCTGTGTATCAAACGTGCAAAATTAGAGGCTTTGCCTTCATTCAGACTGGCTACAGTAAGATAAGATATCTTTTCAAGAGCAACCTCTTCAGCATGACTGGGACCTGCAATTACCCCTACATTTTCCAGGGGCACATTGAAGAATTTATTGAGGTATTCAACAACTAAAAGATTCTCTTTTTGTATGATTCCCTTGATACCGGATAAAAAATATTTTTTACTTACATCAATCTTTACCTTATTCATTATTAAAGGTAAAAACGCAGAGGGTACAGCAAGTACAATGATATCTGAATCTTTAATTATTTTATTGATATTGCTGTAAAAATTGATCCGGTCGACCTCAAATTCAACACTTTGTAAATAACGAGGATTGTAGTTCAGTTCCCTGAAACTTTCTATTGTTTCAGTTTTTCTGAAAAACCAGTTTATTTGTTCTACATTCTCCAACAGCATTTTTGCTATTGCAGTAGCCCAACTTCCACTCCCTATCACGGCTATCTTATCCGTCTTTATATTCATCTTCCTAAATTAGGGTTGCAAAAATAGAAAGATTTTTGGTATGCATTTTTTAAATCTTTTAGAACGGATAAATTAGTAAATAAATGATTCTTGTATTTCACTGTAGTTCAAATAATTACAATAATGTTTAATTGCCGGTTAATTTACAATAGCAGCTATAGCTGCTCCAAGCAGACTTGAATTTTCGACCTCTGTTATTTCATAATAGCGTTTTTTATCGCCACTGAGGAAATCCTGTAAAAAAGCATCAAACATTTTTTGAAAGTTTTTCAACTTATAAAAAGTAGTCCCTTCTATAGTCATTAAAACCGGATTATCGGCAGATTTTGCTTTGCCGGTTTTGAGAATGACTGCACCGAGGTTAGCTGCCACCAGTTTTGCAGCCCTTTCTATAATCCCTTCAATTATTATTGTTGCCAATTTTTTGTCTTCTTCCGTGACTAAGGCTTTTGTCAAAATATTGCTGTCAGGATCAATATTACTTACAAATTTATTTACTTCTTCTGTTGTAAGGTCACGCATCCCTTTTATCTCAGATCTTGTTTTTTCTGAAAAAATATTTTCATCAGCGGCAACTTTAAGTGCAGTTGTGCATAATCCGCCAAAATAACCCCCTGCGATCATTTTTTCAAATGTGTAGCGGCCCGGGTTTTTTGTCTGATTGTCGAAAAGGATATCTATATCAGTCTGTGTTACTTTTGCAAAATTTCCTGATTCAATATTGATTATCTGATCTTTATCCAGATCCAGATTTTTTGTTTTTGTAATATTTTTATTTGATTCAATATAGCATGTATTGGTTCCTGTACCCAAAATGAATCCAATAAAAGTGTCATATTTTTTTCCGGCAGCTGTGGAGTGTCCGGCAAGCAGTGTTGCTACCGTGTCATTCAGCAGTACGATCTCTTTTTCGGGTGTCCCCATCGCGTCAAGCAGGTTCTTACCAACCATTTCACCAATAACTTCAGGAGCTTTGATCTCCTTGCTCCATTCCAGAAGCCTGCCATCTTTGTTGGGATATATTTCAACTGCATACGAGAAACAGAGCCCTATTTTATCTGAATCATTGATATACTCATTTAAGTAACCGGCCATTGTTTCAAAAAACTCCTTTTTGGAATGTTCCTTTTCAACAGCAGGCATTTTTCCGTTTTTCAACTTTTCAGTTATCAATTCCATCTTGTCATTGAAATAAACCTTGGCTGTTCTGAAATTGGTCCCTCCTGCATCAATGGCTATAACCGGTTGATTAGCAGTAATTTGTTTGTTGACCTCAATGTAGGTGGGAATCATTATCAGGGAGCTGTTCCTTCCCTCCAGGCCATTTTCCATCTCCTTAATGAATAGATTACATAATTCTCCGATATTCAAATCAGAGGCAGTCATTTTGTGCTCTTTTAAAAATAGTTGTGCTCTGTTCATATTTTTAATTTTTATATTACATTTTCGATTTTAAAAACCCATGCATAACTTACAGGTTTGTCTGCAGTAGTTATGACAGGGACATTTATTACAAGAGTATCCCCTCTCTTTTTTGAATTTACTTTACCGTTAAAACCGAGCATTGTGACTTTCCCGGCCTTGTTGATCCCTTTAATCACTATAGGGCTTGTAGGAATTTCAGTACATAAAACATAGAGGTCATTTCCTTTTTTTGTAAAGTAAATATTACCAGTTTCATTTTCTGCTGATCCATCCCACTTTCTGGTATGGTAAATTGCTTCTCCATTGACTTCAAGCCATTTTCCCATGTCCAGCAGGCGTTGTTGCTGTATTACAGGTATTCGTCCGTCAGCTGTCGGGCCGACATCCAGCAGTAAATTACCGCCTGCGGCTACTTTCATTATCAGCACATCTATTAACTCATCTGAAGCCATATAGTGTTCAGCACTCTCCATCCGGTTGTATCCAAATGAATTTCCTATACCGCGGCACTCTTCCCAGGGTCGTCCACTTCCGGCCGGGCCTTTTTTATCGTGTACCAGTTCATATTCGGTAGTGTAGTAACCTCCGTGTACTCCTCTTGTCTCTTTTCCCCAGCGGTCGTTAACACATACATTGTCTCTCACAGGAGATTCGTTATAGAGCCATGAAAGGAATTGTGTGCTTTTCCACTTTTCGCTCGGGTGGTCCCATTCGCCGTCGGGCCAGACGATATCTGGTTCGTACCTGGTTACAAGATCCTTCAGCTGGGGGATCATATGGTCATCTACATATTTTTCCAGGTTGTTGTGGTAAAGCGGATTATACCATTCATACAGTGAATAGTAAAATCCCATGTGCAGTCCGGCATCTTTGACTGCTTCCGTAAGTTCACCGCAAAGGTCCCGGTGGGGCCCTATGTCCATGCTGTTCCAGTTCCAGCTGTGTTCGCTTGGCCAGAGAGTAAAACCTTCATGATGTTTGGAAGTCAGTACAACATACCTGGCACCTGCCCTTTTGAAAAGTTCAGCCCACTTTTCAGGATAAAAATTTTCAGCTTTAAACTGTCCGGCAAAGTCCTGATATCTGAAATTCTCACCATAATATTCATTGTGGTGGTTCCTGAATAATTTTCCTGCCTCGCTGTCATCATTAATGCGCCTCCAATACCATTCTGAATATTTTGAATAAACCGGTATATCTGCATCAGTCGGGGCCCAAGCAGGTACTGAATAGACACCCCAGTGGATGAATATGCCGAATTTACTGTCGAGGAACCATTCCGGGACCGGACGGCTGTCGATCGACTCCCAGGTACTTTGGTATCTCTGCGAATATGTCAGGAAACTGAGCAGCAGGAGTAATGTTATGATTACAGGTTTTTGCATAGTTTAAAATTTTGATCAGATCTGCTCCCACCCCTGCCTGTAGGAATGTCTGATCCATTCCTGCACTGTTTCATAGGCAATAAGTGAAGCATATTCTCTGTTAATTTTGGGTGCGCCATTAACTATCTCAAATTCATTTTTTGTAAGTATTCTGAGTACATCCCCTGAATCCAGATTTGCAATTTGCATATTCGGGCCGTCCCATAAAAATTTTCTTTTGAGGCTTTGCATTCTTAAGGCCAGTACCCCCAGAAGTATCATTTCTGTCAGGGGACCTGATTCTTCAAAATTTGAGGATGCCTGCAATCTTCTTTCTGCAGGTTCCTTACATGCACGTATCCAGTCTTGTTCATGGCCTCCCTGCAATGCATCAGATATCCGGCGTATTGATTTTTGAGGTTCCTGGAAATTTTCCATTTCAGAAGTGGGCAGAAGTGTGGGATTTTGTCCGTATGTTCCGCACATGATCTTACCCCGGGTACCATAAAAGATACATCCTCCGGTTTCATCTCCCATAGGTTCACCATTTTTTAGCTCATCCGGTCTTGGTGGCAGCACACCACCGTCATACCAGTTAATTGTCACTTCCGGCATTGCTACCTTCGGCAGATTATCTCTCCTGGAAAACTCAAATCTCACCAATGAAGATTTGGGCGGTGAATAGATATTGAAAGGTGTTGAACTGGCTGTAACAGCTGAGGGGAATTTTAACATTAATGCTTTAAATGGTGCATTTAAAATATGTGTTCCCATTTCACCCAGGGTAGCTGTACCGAAGTCCCACCACCTGCGCCAGTTCCATGGATGGTAGTCAGGATTATAATCGCGCCATTGTGCCGGACCTATAAACAGCTCCCAGTCGAGATCACGGGGTACCCTTTTACCTTTGTCAGGCGTAAGCAGGTCCCTGTTCCATACCGGCCTCGTGGTCCATGCATCAACATTTGTGACTTCTCCTATCACACCTGCCCAGATCCATTCGCAGATACGGCGAATGCCTTCATCTGAATCTCCCTGGTTGCCCATTTGCGTGGCAACACCATATCTTTTTGCCGCATCATTAAGCGCTCTTGATTCATAAATTGAATGGGTTAGTGGATTTTGGAGAAAGACATGCTTTTGTTCACGTATGGCCATAAGGGCGGGTAATGCATGGTTATGGTCGGGAGTGGCAATCATAACAGCATCGATATCTTTTTGTTGTTCAAACATCTGGCGGTAATCTTTATAAGTCTTTGCCATTGGCCAGCGCCTGAATGAATTGTTCCCTGCATATTCCTGGTCGACATCGCACAAAGCCACAATATTTTCAGTCTCCATATTCCTGAGGTTAGAATAACCCTGGCCACCTACTCCAATACCTGCTATATTGAGTTTATCGCCGGGGGCTGTATATCCCAATCCTGAAATTACTTTTGACGGTAAAATAGTAAACCCTGCAGCTGTTGTAGCGCTTAATCCAATAAACGTACGCCTGGAAACTTCTTTTTTTGAATTCATATTTTAATCCACATTAGCAACCGGAATGCCGGAGGGCGCAAATTAGAAAAAAAAGATTAAACGGCACCTGAATTAGCAGCTGCAAATAATAAATTACAGACTCTGAAAGTGAAAATTCAGTGTGCCGTTCAATGACCGTATAGATATTTATTGTCTTTTGTCTTTAAATATATTACGCAGGCATATCTGGTAACTTCCATGGTTCACGATATGTGTGATTGATCAGTTCGGCAGCAAAATCTTTTGCCGGAACAGGATCTGTCCAGGTCTTTTTAAATGTTGGGTGACCGTCATGGATTTCAAAACCATCTTTAATAACGGTACTGATAGTTTCATTATCATTCAGGTTGGTAAACTGCATTTTTTCACCATCCCAATCCAGTATTTTATTCAGGGACTGAAGTCTGACTGCGAGTACTCCCATTACTACCATTTCATTGAATGGCCCTGCTTCGCTGAAGTCAGATGCAGTAGGGACGCGGTTTTCCGGGCTTTCTTTGCAGGCTCTTACCCAGTCCATTTCATGACTGGTTTCGATTCTGCGGCGGAATTTGGGCGCATTTGGCACACGGCCTGAAAGCAGCCATGGATTTTTTCCGTAGCATCCGCATATCAGCGTATCTTTAGTTCCATAGAAAATAGCTCCACCACCGCTGTCATTTGGATTTTTCCCTGCAGGCCATCCGTCGGGCAGCATTGGTTTGATGCCTCCGTCATACCAGTAAACATCAACCTGTGGAAGTTTCATTTTCATTTTTTTG
>LSQX01123670.1_pt1 | contig 10837 bp, 5 predicted proteins | sample 654561 | NCBI WGS metagenome assembly LSQX01 (sample SAMN04489861, study PRJNA283612) | anaerobic digester metagenome | isolation source: 4 biogas reactors fed with cattle manure at either 37C or 55C with and... | place: Denmark: Kongens Lyngby | collected 2014 | reverse complement strand
TGGACCTGCTCGATGCATCCGCAGATCCGGCTCGACCAGCCCGGCAACTGCCCGATCTGCGAGATGCCCCTGATTCCGGCCGGCGGCGCGCCGTCGGCGGGTGATGACGTGCCTGCCCTGACGCTCTCCGAACAGGCGTTGGCGATGGCCAGCGTGGAGACGACCCCCGTCGCGTACCGGGAGATGAGCCGCGCGCTGCGGGCAGTGGGTAAGGTCGCCTACCACGAGCCTTCGCTCGCGACCATCACGGCCCGGGTGGATGGCTACGCGGAGCGATTGTTCGTCAACGTGACCGGGGTGGACGTCCAGGCGGGCGACCATCTGGTGGAGATCTACAGTCCCGACCTCCTGGTCGCGCAGCAGGAACTGCTGATCGCCCTGCGCGGGGGGACCAACAGCCCGCTGGTTGCGAGCGCCAGGATCAAGCTGCGCAACTTGGGGCTGACGACCGGCCAGATCGAGGAACTCGCAACCTCCCAGACGCCTGCCGAACGGGTGACGCTGCAGACGCCGAGTGCCGGGACGGTGATTGAAAAGACCATCGTCGAGAATAGCGCGTTCAAGGCAGGCGATGTCCTCTACCGGATCGCGAATCTGGAACAGGTGTGGGTCTATCTGGAGATCTACGAGTTCGATCTGGCCTGGGTGCGCGACGGGCAGGCGGTGGAGATCACCACCGAGGCCTACCCGGGCCGTCTCTTCACAGGAACGGTCGCCTTCGTCGAACCAGTGCTCAACTAGCGGACGCGGACGGTCCGGGTGCCAGTGCTGGTCGCGAACGAAGGGCGCGACCTCAAGCCGGGGATGTACGCCAGCGCGGTGATCCGGGCGGTTCTGGTGCCCGACAGCCGTGCCGTCCCGGTGCATGCCGCGGCAGCGTACATCTGCCCGATGAGATGCGAAGGCGAACGTGTGTATGACAAACCCGGTCGCTGCCCGGTCTGCAATATGCACCTCGAAAAGGTGAGCCCGCCGGAGCAGGCGGCGTCGGACGGACGGAAGGGGCTGCTGGCCGTGCCGGTCACGGCGGTGCTGGACAGCGGCACGCGGCGCCTCGTTTATGTCGAGCGGAGCCGCGGCACCTTCGAGCCGCGCGAAGTCACCCTCGGGCCCCGCGGCGATGACTACTACCCGGTCCTCAAGGGCTTGGAAGAGGGCGAGCGTGTCGTCACACGCGGCGGATTCCTGGTCGACAGCCAGTTCCAGATCACGGGGCACCCGAGCCTCTACTACCCCGGCGGTCTGCATGCCGACCCGGCGGCTCCGGACGATGCCGGTGCCGCGCCTGCGCCCGCCGCGGACGACTGCTGCCACTAGCCGAGGGTCACGCAAGCGAATGGATTGCCATGATTGATGCCGTCATACGCTGGTGCCTGAAAAACACCTTTCTGATGCTGCTGTTGATCGCCGCGCTGATCGGGGCGGGCTACTGGGCCATCACGCGCACGCCGGTGGACGCGATTCCCGACGTCGGCGAGAAGCAGGTGATCGTCTATGCCGACTGGCCGGGGCGCAGTCCGCAGGACGTCGACGACCAGGTGACGTTCCCGCTCACGACCAGTCTGACCGGTACACCCGGTGTGAAGACGATCCGGTCGATGTCCGGCTTCGGCTTCACCATGGTGTTTGTCATCTTCAAGGACGAGGTCGACTACTACTGGGCCCGCTCGCGTGTGCTGGAACGCATCAATGTCGCCCAGCAGCGCCTGCCCGCGGGCGTGGTGCCGGCGCTTGGTCCCGACGCCACGGCGCTGGGCCAGGTCTTCTGGTACACCCTCGAAGGGCGCGACCCTCAGGGCAACCCCGCGGGCGGCTGGGATCTCGCCGAACTGCGCAGCATCCAGGACTGGCTGGTCCGTTACGCCCTCCAATCGGCCCACGGCGTCAGCGAAGTGGCTTCGGTGGGCGGGTTCGTGCAGGAGTATCAGATCGACGTCGACCCGGACGCCATGCGCGCCGCCAACATCACGCTCAGCGAGGTGTTTGATGCGGTCCGCGCGTCAAACGTCGATGTGGGCGCGCGCACCATCGAAGTCAACAAGGTCGAATACGTGATTCGCGGCCTCGGGTTCATCGAGACGCTCGAAGACATCGAAGCGACCGTCATCAAGGTGGCCGGCAACACGCCCCTGCGCATCAGGGACGTCGCGCGGGTCTCGCTCGGGCCCGCATTGCGGCGCGGCGCGCTCGACAAGGCCGGTGCGGAGGCCGTGGGCGGCGTGGTGGTGGTGCGCTACGGCGCCAACCCGCTCGAGGCGATCAAAAACGTCAAAGCGAAGATCGCCGAGATCACACCGGCACTGCCCAGCAAGGCCTTCATCGATCTGTCGAAGGTAGACCGAAGCACCGTGGAAGCCTTTGCGGAACAGCACGGGTTCGAGGCGTTCGACGGAGCGGGGATCAATCAATCCGCCTGGCTGGACTGGTTGCGCGCGCATGACCGCGACGCGTGGCCCGGGTGGGCGGTGTTCAGCAAGGTGGAGATCGTCCCGTTCTACGACCGCACGGGGCTGATCTACGAGACCCTCGGCACGCTCAATGTCGCGATCGTGCTCGAGATCCTGGTGACGATCATCGTCGTGCTCGTCATGGTGCGCCATCTGCGGAGTTCGCTGCTCATCAGCATGCTGCTGCCCCTGGCCGTGCTCATGTGCTTCATCGCCATGCGCGTGTTCCACGTCGACGCCAACATCGTCGCGCTCTCGGGCATCGCCATTGCCATCGGCACCATGGTCGACATGGGGATCATCATCTGTGAAAGCATCCTCAAGAAGCTCGACGAGGCCGGTCCCGGCGACAGCCGCCTCGTGGCGGTGTTCGAAGCCTCGAGCGAGGTGGGCAGCGCGGTCCTGACGGCCGTGGCCACGACGGTCGTGAGCTTCCTGCCCGTATTCGCCATGACCGGCGCTGAAGGCAAGCTGTTCCGGCCGCTCGCGTTCACCAAGACCTTCGCCCTGGTGGCGTCGGTCATCATCGCCGTCGTGCTGATCCCGCCGATGGCGCACGTGCTGATGGGCGGGCGGCCGTATGGCCTCCGCAAGCGGCGCGCGCTGAGCCTGCTGGCGGTAGCGGCGGGGCTCGGCGTATGGGTGCTCGCGTCATGGTGGGCCGGCGCGGCGCTTGTCGCGATGGGGCTGTATCATCTCGCGAGCGACGCCCTTCCCCGGCGCATAACCGGCGCTGCGTCTTCGGTTGCCAACGCGTTCGCGGTGCTGCTCGTGGCGCTGCTGCTCGCCGTGGCGTGGAACCCCCTCGGGCCCGAACGCGGTTTTGTAAGGAACGCCGTGTTCGTCGGGGCAGCCATCGGCGGATTGCTGGGGCTGTTCTTCGTGTTCCAGCGGTATTACGCCCGGCTTCTGCGGTGGTTTCTCGACCACAAACCGGTCTATTTGTTCATCGCGCTGGCCGTGGTGCTGGCGGGCGTCACGGCCTGGCTCGGATTCGACCGCGTGTTCGGATTCGTCCCGGCCGGGCTCGCGCGCGCGGGCGTCCCGTCCGAGCGCATCCGCACTACCCGCATCTGGAGCGCCGCCGCGCACGCCTTTCCCGGTTTCGGCAAGGAATTCATGCCGCCGCTCGACGAAGGCTCGTACCTCTACATGCCCACCACGATGCCGCACGCGTCGCTCGGAGAGGCCCTCGACGTCCTCCAGTACCAGGACCAGGCCATCGCCGCGCTCCCCGAGATCGAGTTGGTCGTCGGCAAGATCGGCCGTGTCGAAAGCGCGCTCGATCCCGCGCCCGCCTCGATGATCGAAACTGTCATCACCTATAAACCGGAATACATCACCGACGCATCCGGACGACGCATGCGGTTCCGGTACGACCGCGAACACGGCGCGTTTGTGAGGGACCCCGACGGCCAGTTGATCCCGGATCCGGAGGGGCGGCCGTTCCGGCAGTGGCGCGACGAGATCCGCACGCCGGACGACCTCTGGAACGAGATCGTCCGCGCGGCCGAGATCCCCGGCACGACCACCGCGCCCAAGCTCCAGCCCATTGCCGCGCGCCAGGTCATGCTGCAGAGCGGCATGCGCGCCCCCATGGGCGTCAAAATCAAGGGACCCGATCTCGAAAGCATCGAGACCGCCGGCCTCGCGCTCGAACGCCTGCTCAGAGAGGTCCCCAGCGTGGAGCCGGACGCGGTCATCGCCGACCGGATCGTCGGCAAACCGTATCTCGAGATCGATATCGACCGCGAGGCCATCGCGCGGTACGGCATCAGTATCCGCCAGGTGCAGGACGTGATCGAGGTCGCCATCGGCGGGCAGCCCATCACCACCACCGTCGAGGGACGCGAACGCTATCCCGTCCGCGTGCGGTATCTGCGCGAACTGCGCGACCAGATCGAGACGCTGGGACAGATCCTCGTGCCCTCGCCCGCCGGCGCCCAGATCCCCCTCGTCCAGTTGGCCGAGATTCGCTACGTGCGCGGGCCCGACGCCATCAAGAGCGAGGACACCTTCCTGGTCGGGTATGTGCTGTTCGACCGGAAACCCGCGTACGCCGAGGTGGATGTGGTCGAACAGTGCCGCGTCTGGCTCGAAGAGAAGCTCTCCTCCGGCGAGCTGCAGTTGCCGCCCGGCGTCAGTTACCAGTTCGCGGGCGCCTACGAGAACCAGGTCCGGTCGCAGAAGACCCTGGCCCTCGTGCTGCCGCTGGCGCTGTTCATCATATTCATGATCCTCTATTTCCAGTTCCGGTCGGTGCCGACCGCGCTGCTGGTCTTTTCGGGGATCGGGCTCGCGTGGTCGGGCGGGTTTCTGCTGATGTGGCTGTACGCCCAGCCGTGGTTTCTTGATTTCAGCGTGTTCGGGGCGAACCTCCGGGAACTGTTCCAGGTGCGCGAAATCAATCTGAGCGTGGCGATCTGGGTCGGGTTCCTCGCGCTGTTCGGCATCGCCTCCGACGACGGCGTGGTGCTCGCCACGTTTCTCGACCAGAGCTTCGCGAAACGCCGTCCCGAATCCATTCGCGAAATCCGCGACGCCACCGTGGCCGGCGCCCAGCGGCGCATCCGACCCTGCCTGATGACTACCGCAACCACCATCCTCGCCCTGATCCCCGTGCTCACCTCGACAGGACGCGGCGCGGACATCATGGTCCCCATGGCGATTCCGTCGTTCGGGGGCATGCTGGTCGAACTGATGACGATCTTTCTCGTGCCCATCCTCTATTGCTGGGTGCAGGAGTTCCGGCTCCGGTGGGGCCGATCCGCCCTGCCCGCACCCCTGGAAACCGAACACGCGGGCGGTCCGCACGAGCCGTCCGCGGACAAGGAGTACCCCTCATGATTATCATGCTGCTTGCGGCTGCGTTCGCCGCCACCGGCGTCGAGCCGCCCGACGTCTACGCCGGAAACGACGAGTTGCGCGGCTATCTGCTCGAAGCCGCCGAAAACAACCCGGCCCTCCTGGCGCAGTACGAAACCTGGCGCGCCGCCCTCGAACGCATCCCCCAGGTCACCTCGTTGGACGACCCCATGCTGTCGTATGGCCAGTTCATCCAGTCCGAAGCGGCGCGGGCGCGGATCGCGCTGAGCCAGAAGTTCCCCTGGTTCGGCACGTTGCGCGCGCGGGGCGACAAGGCCGCCGCGGAAGCCGACGCCGCGCTCCAGGCGTTCTTCTCCGAGCGCAACCGCGTCATTGCCGAGGTCAAGAAGGCCTATTTCGAGTACGCCTTTCTGGCCGACGCCGTGCTCGTCACCGAGGCGCAGCTCGAAGTTCTCGATTACATGGAAGATGTGGTGGAGTCGAAGCTCGCCCTCGGCCTGGCCAACCAGGACGAGCTGTTGCGCGTTTCCATCGAGAAAGCCCAGGTGCGCGACCGGCACGACGGCTACCTGCAGAACAAACCGGCCCGCATGGCCCGTCTCAACGAGGCCCTGGGACGCGACGTGCTCAGCGAGATCCCGTTTCCGCAGGCCACGCCGCTGCCGCCCGCGCTGCCGCCGGCGGAAACCGTTCTCGCGCGCGTCGACGAGGCCAACCCGGACCTCAAGGCGCTCGAGCATGTGCTCGAAAGCCGGGAACGCGATATCGAACTCGCGCGCAAGGAAGGATACCCGGAGTTCACGGCGGGCCTCGAATATGCCGCGATAAGCAAGCCCCGCCAGATTCGTCCCGACCGGGTATCCGCCGACAATCTGGCCACGGGTTACCGGCTCCTGAACACCTTCACGGGAAGGACGCCGTTCGAACCCGTCAATACCGCCATCGATGCCTATGGACTGGCCACCAGCCGCGAGCCCATGAACTATTCCGACGGCGGGGACGACGAGATTATGCTCTCGCTCACGGTGAGCGTGCCGCTCTGGCGGAAACGGATCAAGGCGGGCATCGAAGAGGCGCGCCTGCTGCACCGTGCCGCCGGGCACGACAAACGCAGCCGTGAACTCGCGTTGCAACGCTCCGCGCGCATGGCGATATTCGAGGTCGAAGACGCGCTGCGCCGTTACCGCCTGTATCGCGACACCCTCGTTCCCCAGGCCGCGCAAACCTACGAGAGCCTGCAAAGCCAATACTCGACCGCGGCCGGCGGCGCCGATTTCCTCGATCTGCTCGACAGTGTTCAGACCCTGCTCTCCTTCGAGCTGGAACAGGTTCGGGCGACACGCGACGTGCAGCTCGCCGCGGCCGAACTCGAATTCCTGATGGGCGGTCCGTGGCCGCGGACCGGCGGCACGGCCGCGCCCGCGAAGGAAAATGCTTCTGATCAGGAGGCAACGTACCGTATCAACGTTCAACGAAGTGCGCACAACGAAACGGAGGGTTAACCCATGACGCGAATGATAATGATCCTGTTGGCGGGCGCCGCGGCGCTGGTGGGCAGGGCCGCACCTGCGGGCGAGACTTCCCCGCCTTCCCGGGACGGCCTCTACACGCTCGCGACCTGCCCGGTCTCGGGCGCCCGGCTCGGCTCGATGGGCGAGCCGGTGGTCAAAAAGTACGATGGGCGCGAGGTGCGCTTCTGTTGCGCGGGATGCGTCCCCACATTCGAGGCGGATAAGGAGACGTACTTCGGCAAGATCGACGCGGCCGTGGTCAAGGAACAGAAGAAGCTCTATCCTCTCGACACCTGCCTTGTAAGCGGGCAGAAGCTCGGTTCCATGGGCGAACCCGTCGACAAGGTGTACCGGAACCGGCTCGTACGGTTCTGCTGCGCGGGATGCAATGCCACATTCGACGCGGACCCGGCGAAGTACCTCAAGAAGCTCGATGCCGCCATTGTCGAGAAACAGAAAGACGCCTACCCGGCCGGGACGTGCGTCGTATCGGGTGAGAAGCTCGGGGCCAAAGGCGAGCCCGTCGACTACGTCGCGGGAAACCGGCTGGTGCGGTTCTGCTGCGCCGGGTGCATCAAGGAGTTCGAGAAAGCCCCCCGAACATACCTCGACAAGCTCGACGCCATCGCCCCGTCTTCGGGTGAGTGATCCCCAAGAGCCAGACGGACGATGAATCCCCCGCGAGGTTAAAGACCTGAGCGAACGCCGCGGGCGCTGCTCCCGTGAGCCGGAAGCTCCTGCACGGTCAATTGCTCAGGTTCATTTCCGGGCGCGGGTGATGTATGCTGCCGTCTCCGCATGTACGCATGAAGAAATCCCGGGATACTACAAGGAGATCCAGTCATGCAGAGCGGGGTTCACTCCGGTTGCCTGTCTCGAGTTCGCGCCGCGGCGCTTTCCCTGTGTTTCCTCAGCCTGTGTTTCCCGGTGAGCGCGGCGGCCGAGGCGGCAGACACCGCCGCGACGGACAACACGCACTTCGTGTGGGAGGCGCCCGGCGGCTCGGTGGTCAGCATGCCGAACGGCGCCTTCGAAGCCCGGGGCGAGGGCGGAAGAACGGTCGCGTGGCGGCTTGACCCCGGGGAACGCGCCGTGGACCCGGCCGGCATCGAAACGCGGGAAGACGGCGGCGCCCGAATTGAACGCGGCCGGCTCGCGCGCGGCGGAAACGCGCTTGCGGTTTCGTACGTGCAGGAATTGCGTGCGGAGAACGAAGCGCTTCAGGTGCGCTACACACTGACCAAGACCGGCGGCGACGCCTCCACCGCCACCGCGCTCACCATGACGCTGCCGTTCGATGTGTTTCAGGGGACGCGCCTGTTCCTGCGGCCCGGCCGTCCGGTCCGGTTTCCCGGCCATGTGCGCGCCGTCTCGGATGGCTGCCTCGTGGAAATCGCCGACGGCCGCGCGCTGGACATCCAGTTTGACGGGTTCCACCTGATGACCCTGTCCGCGCAGGACGCCGCAAGCGCCGCGCTCCGAATCGATCTGTTGCCAGACACCGGCGCCGGCCAGACGGTGAGTGCCGCAATGACCCTCCGGTTCACCGAAATGCCCGCGCGGTTGCCCGGCGAGATCACACCGTCCACGGAGGCCCTCACCCTGCGCGGCGCAACGCCCAACCGCACGCAGGTCCCCCGGTACGGCCTGTTTGAACTCGATGTGGACCTCGCCGCCACCTGCGACAATCCCTTCGACCCCGGCCAGGTCGCGCTGGATGCCCGCTTCGTCGCTCCTTCCGGGAGATCGATCACCGTTCCGGGTTTTTACTTGGTGGACTTTGCCGCCCAAACCCTCCCCGCCGGGCAGGTGCTCCATCCCGGCGGCACGCAAGGCTGGCGCGTGCGCTTCACCCCGGCGGAAACCGGCATCTATCACTACGAACTCACGGCGCGCGACAGCAGCGGCACGACGACCGGCGCCGCGGGCTCGTTCGAGGCCGTACCGTCCGAGAACCCCGGTTTCATACGCACCAGCAGCCGTGATCCCCATTACTTCGCGTTCGACAACGGCACGTCCTACTTCCCCATCGGCCACAACCTGCCGTCCTATGCCATCACCGGCCAGACCGCTGAGCAGGCCCTGCGCACGATGGCCGCCGCGGGCGAAAACTACAACCGCCCCTGGATGTCCTCCTACACGGGCCTCGGCATCGAATGGGAACATGCGCTGGGCTGGTACCGGCAGGACGAGGCCTGGCGCGTCGATGAAATGCTCCGGCTCGGCCAGGAACTCGGCATGTACTTCATGCTCTGCATGGACACCCACCAGGATTTTCGCGAAGGACGGCTCTGGACCATCAACCCGTATAACGTCGCCCGGGGCGGGCCCTGCGAGACCCCCGCAGACTGGTTCTCGAACCCGGCCGCGCGCGCCGCGTACCGGAATCGCATGCGGTACACGGTCGCGCGCTGGGGTTTCTCGCCGCACATCCTCGCCTGGGAATTGGGCAACGAATTCGAGGGCTGGCCCGACACGCCCCGGGAACACCTCGCGGCATGGCACGAAGAGATGTCCGCCTGGCTCACCGCGGCGGACCCGTTCGGCCATCTCGTCACCACCAGTTTCTGGAGCAAGACGGGGCCGCCCGAATTCTGGCACATGCCCAACATCGGCATCGCCCAGACGCATTGCTACACCAATAACGACTACGGCGTCGGGCCGGTCCTGGGCGGTTATTGCGCGCATCAGGCCGCGCACTACCGGAAACCCAACCTGCTCGCCGAATTCGGCATCCGAAGCCACGAATCCACCAGTGACAAGGATCCCGAAGGCTGGCACCTCCACAACGCCCTGTGGGCCGGCGTGATGTCGGGGTGCGCCGGCGCGCCGATGCCCTGGTGGCACGAAAACTATATCGAGCCGCTGAACCTCTACTTCCATTTCACCAGCGTCGGCCGCTTTGTGGCGGGGCTCGCGATGGACCAGGCGCGGTGGCGTCCGCTCGAAGCCCCCTCCATCGCGTATGCCCCGGAACAGTTCGAATCCGTCCGGAAAGACGTCGAGCTCGTGCCGCAGTTTCATTGGGGAACGCCGCCCGTGAATGAGTTTGCCGTGGCCGACGACGGCACGGTCAACGACATGGATATGCTCCCCCGCCTCCTCCAGGGGCGCGCCCATGCCGAGTTGCGCAATCCCCCGGTCTTTACCGTCCACTACCCGGAAGACGGGCGGTTCCTGGTCCACGTCGGCCCGGTCTCCAACGCCGGGCGGCTCCGGATCCGGCTCGACGGCGAAGTGGCGCTCGAAAAGCCCCTTCCCTGCGCCGAGGGCCTGGGCAAGAAAAGCATCTGGCGGGAACAATGGAAACTCTGGGAAACAACCTACGACGAATCCTTCGGGATTGATGTGCCCAAGGGTTCCCACCGGATTCAGGTCGACAACGACGAGGGGGTCGACTGGATTCACGTCGAGCGCTACATCTTTACCGGCTGCCAGACCCGGTCCATGGAGCCCTTGCTCGTCTACGGCATGCAGAACGACGCGAGCGCCCTGATATGGCTGCAACACCGCGACAGCACCTGGCTCGCCCATGCCGGCAACCAGGCGCCCGCGCCCACAAAACCCGCCACCTTGACCCTGCCCGGATTCAAACCCGGCGAGTACGCCGTCGAGTGGTGGGAAACCTGGAATGCGGCCCTCACGCACCAGGAAACCGCAACGGCCGGCGCAAACGGCCTGAAGCTCGCCCTCCCGCCCATCGCGACGGATGTCGCCCTCAAGATACACCCCGTGCAGCCCGGACCCTGAGTCCCGCCGCCCCTTCGAGCGTCAAGGCCGCGGATCAAACCCGTGGATCTCGTTTCTTGTAGCGCAGGCGTCTGGCCTGCATTCTTGTCTTCTGGTGGACACAGTGGACGGCCCCGCGGGAAAAGCGCTGCCGAATTTCAGAATCCTTGTGCGGGTCGCTTGGGATCGCCGAGTGCCGGAACAGTATTGCTCCCTAGCCTTTTTGCCCGGACTGCCCTTTCAGGGCGTCTCCAAAGGGGGGCGCGGAGCCGCGCCGGGGGATTGGCCATCCGATCCCACTTGTAGGGGCAGCCCCCCGTGGCT
>LSQX01008339.1_pt1 | contig 10840 bp, 8 predicted proteins | sample 654561 | NCBI WGS metagenome assembly LSQX01 (sample SAMN04489861, study PRJNA283612) | anaerobic digester metagenome | isolation source: 4 biogas reactors fed with cattle manure at either 37C or 55C with and... | place: Denmark: Kongens Lyngby | collected 2014 | reverse complement strand
CCTCGAGGGCCACCATCGTCGCCTCGGGGCGGGGCGCCCGCACATAGCCCCAGCGATTGGTCACCCGGTCGACGTGGACGTCGACGCTGATCAGCGGCGTGCCGCAGGCGATCCCCAGCACCAGGCGGGCGCACTTGGGTCCGATGCCCGGGAGCGATAGCAGCAGCGCCTCGTCGCAGGGCAGTTGGCCGTCGTACTCGGAGAGCACGCGCCGGGCGATGTCGCGAATCTGCACCGCCTTGTTCTCGTGGAACGACGACTGGTGGATCCACTCGTCGATGACCTCTGGCGAGAGGTCGGCGAACTCGGCCGGGGTGCGGGCGTGGGAGAACAGGTTGCGGGCGATGACGATGGTGGCCTCGTCGCGGGTGCGGATGGAGATCATGCAGGCCACCAGTTGCTCGAACGGGCTGCCGTAGCCATCCTCGGCGAGCTGGAACAGCGCCGCTTTGGGGAACGGCCGCACCGCCTCCTCCACCCGGCGCATCACCACGTCGATATCCAAGGGCACCTTCAAGGGAGCCTCCTTCCGTGCGGACGCAGGGGCCGGCGAGAGGGAGGAAAGGGCGTAGGGGCAGCAGGAGGGCAGAGGGCGCTCGGCCCTGTAGGAGCAGTGAGCCCAGTATACGGCTCCCTGACCATCTCCTCAACACCCGGCTAGATCAGCAGCCCACCGGGAGTTACGATACAGAGCGGGAACGCGCAGCGCCGGCAGGCAACGGTGGCGTCACCGGACGAGCAGTGGGCCGCGCGCTGCGCTGCCACCATCACATCTGCGTGCCGAGACCCAGAGGCGCCGGCAAGTCGCAGAGCCCACGGGCCGCGGAGCCTCGACCGCTGCTGGCCGGCATGGACGATCTGCGCGATATCTATGCAGAGGCTCGCACGCTGGCGCGCGCGGAGGGCGTCGATGGTCGGTTGAGGAAACCCATCTGAGGACCCGTGCTCGCGTGGCCGTCTGGTAGCGCCCTGGAAGGCAACCGCTACGGCTCGATGACGTCGCCAATCCAGAGGAGGGTGTTCACGCGGCGGAGCAGATCGTCGACGATGACCGGCTTGGTCACATAGTCGTCGGCGAGGATCTCGTCCTCCAGATAGGCCTGGACCCCCTGTCGCCGCGGGTCCAGGCCTGCTCGCGCGCGCATGTCCGGCTCGTCGAGCGCCGTGAACATCAGCACGGGGATGCCGCGCGTCTGGGGCTCGCTGCGTAGGAGGCGGCAGACCTCGAGACCGTCCATCTCGGGCATCATGACGTCCAGGATGATGAGATCGGGATTGCCTGCGCGCGCACAGGCCAGGCCGGCCTCACCGTCCAGCGCGGCAAGCACCGTGTGACCCGACCGCCGAAAGATGGCCGCCAGCGTCTTGACCAATACCTCATCATCATCGACGATCAGGATGCGCGACATCAATCCTCCTCTTTTCGGCAGAAGCCGGCCTGCGAGCCACAACAGCCGGCGTCACGTGCTCACCGTGACCAGGCACTCTGCTACAGTCGAGCGGCCCGGCTCCAGGGAGAGTCCGGGCCGCTCGTTGGGGGGGCGTGGTAGGATCATGAAGGCTCCGCGGCCACCTGGGGCGCGTCATCGCACCAGTGGCCGCAGGCGAGTGGCGCTCTCGTCTCGTGGCGACGCTCACCGGCGTGCCGTCCGGCCGTCCGCCGCGTCTTAGCCCTCGCCCTCGGCCGCGCCCTCGCGCATGGCGTGCAGCGCGGCCAGGAACTCCTCCATCACGCGGTCCGTCCAAGAGTCGGGGTGGTGCTCACGGATGTCGCGGATGACGCCGGAGAGCTCTTCGCGCTCCCGCTTCCACCGCTCGTACAGATCCATGGGCACCAGCGCCGCGGCGGGCTCGGCGTAGCGCATGACCACATAGTGCGTACCGTGGTACTTGACCTCATCGATGATGTGGGTCAGGTCCTGCCGTAGCGTGGTCAGGCCGACTGGTGTCTCCATTGCGAACACCCCTCTTTGTGCACAGGTTGGCGATCGTTTAGTTGTTCAAGTGGTGCATCCTTTGAACATATATATACCCCGATCGACCGCCGCCACCGTCAAGGCGCCGTGAAGCGTGCGTAAGCGTTGCGTCAAGACGGCGGGCGCCCCCCCATGCCCACAGACCGGCCGCACAGCACGAAATGCGGATTTGGTGGAACAAGCGTTCTAGGCGTAAACTGTCTAGTAGGCATTTGACTTGACCAGATGGAGGTACCTGTGACCACGGAACAGGCAGGAAAGCAAAAAGCGCTGGACGCGGTGCTTGCGAACATCCGCAAGCGCTACGGCCAGGGAGCCATCATGCGGCTGGGCGAGGCCACTCACATGCACGTGGAGGCGATCCCCACGGGCAGCCTCACGCTGGACATGGCCCTCGGCATCGGCGGCGTGCCGCGAGGGCGGGTTATCGAGATCTATGGCCCGGAGGCCTCGGGCAAGACCACCCTCTGCCAGCACATCATCGCCGAGTGCCAGCGGTCGGGCGGCGTCGCGGCGTTCATCGACGTCGAGCACGCCCTGGACCGCTCCTACGCCGAGCGCTGCGGCGTACAGGTGGATGAGCTATACATCTCGCAGCCTGATACGGGCGAGCAGGCGCTGGAGATCGCCGAGGCGCTGGTGCGGTCCGGCGCAGTGGATGTGGTGGTGATCGACTCGGTGGCCGCCCTGGTACCCCAGGCGGAGATCGATGGCGACATGGGCGACGCGCACATGGGCCTGCAGGCGCGCCTCATGTCGCAGGCACTCCGCAAGCTTACGTCCGCCATCAAGGCCACCAATACCACGGTGATCTTTACGAACCAGCTGCGCATGAAGATCGGCGTCCTCTTTGGCAACCCGGAGACCACCAGCGGCGGCAACGCACTCAAGTTCTATGCCTCGGTGCGGCTGGATATCCGCCGGATACAGGCCATCAAGGAGCGCGGCGAGGAAGTGGGCAGCCACGTGCGGGTGCGGGTCAAGAAGAACAAGGTTGCCCCGCCCTTCCGCACTGCCGAGTTCGACATCATGTTCGACCACGGCATCTCGCGCGAGGGTTGCATCCTGGACATGGCGGTGGATGCCGAGGTCATCGAAAAGCGGGGAGCGTTCTACTCGTACGGGGAGACGCGGCTGGCCCAGGGGCGCGAGAACGCCAAGGAGTTCCTCCGCGAGAACCCCGAGATGCGCGACGAGATCGAGGCCGCCGTGCGCGCCAGCGCCTCGATCGCCCACTGGGCGGGTGGCGCCGACCTGGATGGCGATGGGGATGGGGATGCCGAAGAGGAGTACGCCGAGCAGGACGTGGCGTAGGGGCACACTGGGGACCGCGCGGGCCTTGGCTTAGCCGCCAAGGCCCGTCCCCCTGCGCCGCTACCCCAGGATCACCTCGAGCCAGGCCGGCTCCGGGGTGGCCAGCGCCCCCTGCCGCACCCGGCCCGTCGGGGGGTAGGCGGCGTACTGGTTATCGATCCACAGCACCAGCCCCATCGGGGCTCGGGGGGAGACGTTCGTCTCCAGGCAGACCTCCCCGTCGACGCTGAGCCGCAGGCCGTCCGGCCACCAGTCGAGGCGGTAATCGTGCCAGGCGGTGGGGTCCAGATCGAGACGGCGCCCGTCCTCGGTGATGAGGCGTCGTGCCAGACGCCGCAAGAGCCGGGCGGCGGGGGGCAGGGCCAGCAGGGGCAACAGGGGCGCGCCGAGGGTCAACAACTCCGAGGGGACGGCCGGCGATCGGAAAGCCGCCGCCAACATGCCGTCGTGGGGCAGGTCGTCGCGCAGCGTCAGGTGGTTGGGGGGCGAGGCGTGAAAGAACCAGGCGGCCTGCGGCAGCGCCGGCAGGCGGCCCTTGGTGGCCCCCTTGCCGAGCCCCAGCGAAAAGGGGTCGTTCCACCAGCCGAACCCCCAGGTGCCTGCCAGACCTCGCGACGAGGCGCGCGCCCGCACCGCCAGGTGGGCGGGCGGCCTCCAGCGCAGGTGCCGGCGGTACAGCCGAGAATAGTCGTCCAACTGGGCGATGCGAAAGTCGTCCGGCGGACCGGCCGGGATCACCAGCCGCCAATGGGCCGCGCCCAGTCGCTCCACGGCCGCTCCCGGCTTGTGGCGCACCCGCATCGTCGACCAGTCGGTCCCGCCGTTCATGGCTCACTCCTCCCCTGCGCAGCCCCTGGCCTCTCGATCACCAGCACGGGCACGCGGGCTCCGGCGACGCCTTGCGCCACGACGGACATCCACAGGCCGTGTGGCTCGGCCAGCGCCCCGAGCCGATCGAGGGCGCCGGGCACCGACGCCCCCCCGTACAGCAGACGAGCCGCGACCCTCGCCAGTCCGCGATCGACCTCCACGTATAGCCCCCCGATGACCAGGCGTCCCCCCGGGCACAGGACCCGCGCCGCCTCGCGGAACGTGTCCGCCGAGAGGATGTACTGCGCCGGGAACGTGCTCACGATGGTATCGAACGCACCATCGGCGAACGGTAGCGCCTCGGCCCGCCCGCGTAGCCGGGCAACGCGCGCGCCCCGGCGTGCCAGGGTGCGCCCCATCACCCGCTGCATCTGGAGGGAGGGTTCCAGCCCCACGACCTGCCAGCCCCTGCCGGCCATCTCGGCCAGGAGGTGCCCGGTGCCCGGGCCAAGTTCCAGAACGCGCGGCCCCCGCACGTGGGCGAGCACCTGTCGGCGCCAGATCGACCAGCGCCCCAGGCTCACCAGCCAGGCCGCCGCGTCGTAGGCCCAGGCCAGTTCGTGGTACAGCCGGCGGGTGGCCCACAGGTACAGCCGGGCGCGCCACGCACGGCGTCCGCCCGGCCGCTTCTCGTCCGCACGCTGTCCCTCCGCCACCGTCCACCTCCTGGTCCTGCTCCTTCCTCAAGTATCGTGGCAGGGCCCTGCGCTGGCAAGCGCGCCGGCGCGGGCCGGGGCGCTTGCGCCCCACCACCCCGCCGCTACAATACCGAGGATAGGGCGGCGCGCGCCGCCTCTGCGCAAAGGGAGGTGTACCGAAATGGCGGATACTGCTGGCGAGCGGACCATTTACCTGGTGGGGCACGCCCACATCGATCTCGGGTACCGGTGGAAGTGGAACGAGACGGTGCACCGGGTCGCACGGGACACGTTCCGCGGGGTGCTGCGCATGATGGACGAGTACCCCGAACTCACCTTTGTCCAGAGCCAACTGGCCATCTACGAGGCGATGGCCGAGTTCTACCCCGACCTCTTTCGCCAAATCAAGGAGCGCATCGCCGAGGGGCGCTGGATCGTCACCGATGGCTGGTGCGAGTACGACCACACGATGCCTTCCGGCGAGTCGATGGTGCGCCAGCACCTGCTCGGCTCGCGCTACGCCCGCGAGGAGCTGGGCGTCGACGTGCGCATGGCCTGGGCGCCGGACGCCTTTTCCGGCCACGTCCACACCCTGCCCACCATTCTGAAGGGCTGTGGGTTCGACTATCTCCTCTTTGGCCGGGGCATGCCCGACGAGATGCCGTTCTTCTGGTGGGAGGGGCCGGATGGGTCCCAGGTGCTCTCCTACACGCCGGTGTACGGCTACAACGCCGACATCGGGCCCCAGATCCTCGAGCACCTCGATCGCTGGCAGGAGCTCACCGGCATGAACGCCCGGCTGACCCTCTACGGCCGGGGCGATCACGGCGGGGGCCCCCGGGAGGAGGACCTCCAGGACCTGCAGATCATGCGCGAGACGGAGCCTGACCTCCGCCTGGAGCACACCACGCCGGAGCGGTTCTTCCGCGAGGTGCTCCTGGCCCAGCCCGAGGTGCCCGTCCACCGCGGCGAGCTAGGGGGCGGGTCCACCGGATCGCTGACCTCCGAGGCGCGCAACAAAGAGCAGAACCGCCTCGCGGAGACCATGCTCCTCACCGCCGAGCGCTTTGCCACCATCTCGGTATTCTTCCAGCGCAAGCCGGTGTACGACCGAGTCGACTTTCGCGAGGCCTGGAAGGTCGTCCTCCGCCACCAGTTCCACGACGAGCTGCCCGGCACGTCGCGGGCGGGGGTGTTCGAGGACAACGCCGCCGACTATGACGTGGTGATGCACACGATGGCCTCCACGCTGCACAATGCCCTGGCCGAGATCGGCGCCCGGGTGGATACCCGCGGACCCGGCACGCCGGTGATGGTGTTCAACCCCCTCTCGTGGCCGCGCAGCGAGCCCGTGACCGCCCACGTCCGCCTGCCCAAGGAGCCGGGTCACCTGGCCATGCGCGACGCCCAGGACCGCACCGTCCCGGTCCAGGTAGTCTCTACCGAGCGCCGGGGCCCCTTCTGGGACGCGGAGGTGCTCCTTCCCGTCCGCGACGTGCCCCCGATGGGCTATGCCCTGATCCGCCTGGACGAGGAACGCAAGGCGCCGGCGCCCGAGGAGCCCCTCTCCGTATCCGCAAGCACGCTGGAGAACGCCTACCTGCGGGTGGAAGTGAACCGCAAAACCGGGCGCCTGGAGCGCATCTATGACAAGCGCAGCGACCGGGAGTCCCTCGCCGCCCCGGGGGCCTCGCTGCAGGTGATCGGCGAGCAGACGGGCGCAGCCAGCGCCTGGCGCATCGTCCTCACCGACGAGGTGGAAGAACTGGACGACCCCGAATCGGTGGGCGTCGTCGAGCGCGGCCCGGTGCGCGGCATCATCCGCTCGGCGTACCGCTTTCGCGATTCGGTCCTCGTGCAAGACGTCATCCTCCACGCGGGGTTGGCCCGGGTGGACGTGCGCCTGGGCGTTTACTGGTATGAGCGGGACCGCTGCCTAAAGGCGGCCGTCCCCGCGGACGTGGATGGCGGCGAGGCCACCTTTGAGGTGCCTTTTGGCCACATCGTGCGCCCGGCCGACGGCACCGAGGCCCCCGCCCAGAACTGGGTGGACGTCTCGGACGATTCCTACGGCGTCAGCCTGCTGACCAACTCGCGCTACGGGTTTGACGTGCGCGACAACGTGATGCGCATGACCGTCCTGCGCGGCATCAACGACCTGGATCCCCGCGCCGACGAGGGCTACCACGAAGTGCAGTACGCGATCCTGCCCCACGCCGAGGGATGGCGCGAGGCCAAGACCGTCCGGCGGGGCATGGAGTTCAACCTCCAAATGCTGGCCCAGCAGGAGTTGCGCCGGGCCGGCATCGTGCCGCCGTGGACCTCCCGGGGCGTGCTGGACGCCATGCCACCCGCCTGGTCGTTCCTCACCCTGGAGCCCGACAGCGTGGTGCTGACCGCACTCAAGGTGGAGGAAGAGGAGTGGGGCCAGGGGTCGCCGTTCATCGTCCGCCTGCAAGAGACGGAGGGCCGCGCGACGGAGGCGATCCTGCGGCTGCCGATCACCCTGGCGCACTGCGAGGAGACGAACCACATCGAGGACGCCATCGAGTCTGAGGACGTGCGCTGGGCCGGCGACACGGTCTCCGTGCGGATGGCGCCCTACAGCGTCAAGACGCTCCGGCTGAGGCTATCCGCCATGACGCTGGGGATCAACCCCGACAAGCAGGGTGCCGGCGACGTGGGCGTCTTTTCCGCCGGCGACGAGGGGCGCCTGCGCGAGCAGCAGGATTGATCGACCAGCACGGCGCGGTCGGGTTGGGCCGGGGCGAACGCTGGCCGGCGGACGACAAGCGCCCCGACCGCGCACGATGCGTGGCAAACCGGCCCACGCTCTGCAGCAGGTGTTGATCCCTATGCGGCATTCTAGTATACTGGTCATCAATACACGCCGGCTCCGCAACGGCAGTCGATAGGCAGTGGCCACTTGGCGTGTGCCCTGCATCTTTGTTAGATCGTTGTAACGCAGAGCCTGCGGCTTCCTTTATACGACACGCTGATATCTTGAACGGCTGATAGTGCCATCGCGGCCCAAGCGCGCCGCGATGGAGAGCGACCCTCTGGGGTCGCTCGACCGCGACAGGTCAGATAACCGTGCCGACCACCTGCCGATGCAGGAAAGGAGGTCTTGCGGGCGCTCATACCACGTACCCGAGCAGGTCTCCTGGCGGGGTACCGCACCCCCAGAGCGGCCTGGCACGCGCGCGAGGGTACGCTTCGCAGCAACCGTTCTAGCAAGGAGAGTGACATGTCCAGGAACACGCTCGCGTCTCTTTTGAGCCTGCTGCTGGTGGCCACGCTGGTGTTGTCCGCCTGCGGCGGCACGCCTCCCGCCGAGCCCACCGCGGCGCCCGTCGAACCCACGGCCCCGCCCGCGGCAGAGCCCACCGCGGCCCCTGCCGAACCGACAGAAGTCCCGGCTGAGGCCGAGCCCGAGCCGACCGCAGAGCCGGAGCCGACGGAAGAGCCCGCCGAACCGGTCGAGCCTGTCGCCGGCGAGGAAGACCGCACCGGCGCCTGGGTGGATACGGTCGTCGTCATCGAGGAGCCCTCCTCCGACGCCGCCGTGAGCCGCATGGAAACCGGCGAGATCGACCTCTATGCGTACTCGGTCAGCTCGGCCGACGTCGCCCGGCTGGTCGACGAATCGCCGAACCTCGACCTTTACCAGTCCTTTGGCTCGTACAACGAGTTGACGCTCAACCCCTCCGGGCCCGAGTTCAACGACGGGCGCCTGAACCCCTTCGCCGTGCCCGCCATTCGCGAGGCGATGAACTGGCTCATCGACCGCGAGTACATCACCCAGGAGATCATGGGCGGCATGGCGGCGCCGCGCTGGCTGCCGTTCAACAACGCCTCGAACGACTATGCCATGATGGCCGATGTGGCCCGGGCGATCGAGAACGAGTACGCCCACGACCGAGAACGGGCTGTTGAGATCATCACGGCCGAGATGGAGGCCCTGGGCGCCACCCTCGAGAACGACGTCTGGACCTACAACGGCGAGCCGGTCGAGATCATCGTCCTGATCCGCACCGAGGATGAGCGGCGGGATATCGGCGACTATATCGCCAACATCCTGGAGGACGCCGGATTCACCACGTTCCGCGACTATAAGACGGCGGCCGAGGCCTCGCCCATCTGGATGCAGGGAGACCCCACCGAAGGCGGTTTCCACATCTACACGGGCGGCTGGGTCACCACCGTGGTCCCGCGGGACCTCTCCACGAACTTTGCCTATTTCTACACGGACATGGGCCTGCCCTACACCCTCTGGCAAGCCTATGAGAACACCGAAGAGTTCTACGACGTCGCGCAGCGCCTCGATCAGAGCGCCTTTACGACGCTCGACGAGCGCTACGATATGATGTCAAGGGCGATGGACCTCGCCCTCGAGGACTCGATCCGCATCTGGCTGTGCGACCGCGCCTCGATCACGCCCAAGCGCAACGAGATCACCGTGGCGGCCGACCTCTACGGTGGCGTCAGCGGCGCCTGGCTGTGGGCCCCGACCATCCGGCGCGAGGGCGAGGTTGGCGGCGAGCTGACCATCGCCATGCCCAGCATCCTGACGGAGCCCTGGAACCCGATCGCGGGGACCAACTGGATCTATGACATGATGCTGATCCGCGGCACGGGCGAGATGGCCACGATGTACGACCCGTACACGGGTCTCTTCTGGCCGCGCCGGCTGGAGAGCGCCGAGGTCATCGTGCAGGAGGGCCTGCCCGTCTTTGCTACGCATGACTGGGTGGACCTGTCGTTTGAGGCCGAGATCACCGTCCCCGACGACGCCTGGGTGGACTGGGATGCTACCGAGCAGCGCTTCCTGACCGCCGGCGAGGTGAACGAGGAGCCGGTCACGGCGCTCCGCAAGAGCGTGGTGTACTATCCCGAGGACCTCTACGAGGCGGTCAAGTGGCACGACGGCAGCAACTTTTCCATCGGCGACATCCTCATGGGCATGATCCTGACCTTTGACCAGGCCAAGGAAGACAGCCCGTACTTTGACGAGGCCATGGTGCCGGCGTTCGATTCCTTCATTTCCTCGTTCAGGGGCGTCAAGATCGTCTCCGAGGATCCGCTGGTGATCGAGACCTACAGCGATTTTTACCAGATGGATGCGGAGATGAGCATCGATAGTTGGTGGCCGTACTTTAACCAGGGCCAGGGCGCCTGGCACACGTTGGCCCTGGGCCTGATGGCGGAGGAAGCGGGCGAGCTCGCCTTCTCGGCCGACAAGTCTGAAAAGATGGACACCGAGTGGCTCTCGCTCATCGCGGGGCCCAGCATGGAGATCCTGGCGTCTCACCTGGCCGAGGCCAGCGCGGACGGCACCATCCCCTACGCGGCCACCCTGGGTGAGTTCGTCCCCGAGGACGAAATCGCCGCGCGGTTCGCCAACGCCCAAGAGTGGTACGATACCATGGGCCACTTTTTGGTGGGCACCGGGCCGTTCTACCTCGAGCGGGCCTTCCCCGTGGAAAAGACCGTGGTGCTGCAGCGCTTTGAGGACTATCCCGACTCGGCTAGCCGGTGGGCCATGTTCTCCGAGGCGCGCATCGCCGAGGTGGAGCTGGATGGGCCGGGCCTGATCAACCAGGGTCAGGAGGCCGTCTTTGAGGTGTGGGTGACCTTTGAGGGCGAGCCCTACCCCGCGGACGACATCTCTGAAGTCAAGTTCCTGGTGTTCGACTCTGCCGGTGAGCTCGCGGCCAGCGAGGCTGCCGAGCCGGTGGAGGACGGGCTGTGGGAGATCGTCCTGGACGCCGAGATGACAGAGGCGCTGCCCGAGGGCTCCAGCCGTCTCGAGGCCGTCGTGGTCTCCAAGTTCGTCGCGGTTCCTAGCTTTGAGGCCGTCCAGTTCGTGGTGGCCCCGTAAGCAGTGTACGCTTGATGTTCAGGGGTGGGGCTTTGCCCCACCCCTGACTCTATAGGCCCATACAGAAAGCGAGAGCGGAATGGCCGAAGCATCCCCATACCCCGAGGTAGAGGGCACTGGCCCAGAGGTGCAACGGGGACGAGCCGGCGCCCTGGCCCGTG
>LSQX01092574.1_pt1 | contig 10841 bp, 13 predicted proteins | sample 654561 | NCBI WGS metagenome assembly LSQX01 (sample SAMN04489861, study PRJNA283612) | anaerobic digester metagenome | isolation source: 4 biogas reactors fed with cattle manure at either 37C or 55C with and... | place: Denmark: Kongens Lyngby | collected 2014 | reverse complement strand
GCCCAGACATCACAGGAAAACTTGAAATTGCGCAGGTAATCGATGAATTCCTCATCAAAATGACCGGTCGACCTTAAATAAGCCAGATCCTCCTCCGTGAAGGACAAGGTCTTCAGATAATCAATCATCTGTTCGACTCCGGCCATTATCGCATAGCCACCACCTTGCGGTATGGAGCGGAAAAACAGGTCAAACCAGCCGGTTGTATCAGCCAGACCATGCTGCAGGTAGCCCTGAGCCATGGTCAGCTCATAAAAATCTGTCAACATACTCATATTGGTTCTGTCATTCCAACGTTGACTGTACATTAAGCTCACTCTCCTTTTCCAGCTGTAACTGCCAGGGGCCAAACAAGGCTGGTTCATAAAAAACATGCTCCAGGCAAAGCCCGTGGGCCGGCATGGTCTTGCCGGCAGCCCGCCTGTCCCCGATCTTGATTATACCCGGCAAATCAGGCGGTGTCAGCTTGCCCTGGCCAACTGCTAAAATTGTGCCAGCCAGGATGCGCACCATATGGTATAAAAAACTGTCCCCTGTAAAATAAAGCCTGACCAAGGGTCCTTTTTTATGCAGGCTGATCTCCTTGACTGTGCGGACGGTAGTCCTGGCCGGACTGCCCTGGTCAGCAAAAGCTTTAAAATCATGGCGGCCGGTCAAAAATGGCAGGGCCCTGGCCATGGCATTGAAATCAAGATTGCCCGGCAGGTGGCACAGGCTGCGCCTGTCCAGGGCCGGCCGGACCGGAGCGTGCCAGACACTATAGCTGTAAACCTTGCCTTTAGCGTCAAAACGGGCACTGAAGCCGGCTGGGACTTCCCGGGCGGCCAGGACACTGATATCCTCCGGCAGCACGCTGTTCAAGGCCAGGGGCCAGTTTTTAACCGGGATGGCCGAGCTGCTGCTAAAGGAGCTGATGTGCCCCCTGGCATGGACCCCGGCATCTGTTCTGCTGCAGCCGGTCAGGACCAGGTCCTGCTCTCCCGTCAGCCTGCTGAGAGCCTGCTGCAGGGTTGCCTGGACACTCCGTTCCCGGGGCTGCCTTTGCCAGCCGTGGAAGGCACTGCCGTCATACTCAGTTAATATGGCCAGTGTTTTAAGTTGCTCCATCTATGGTCAGCCGGCCAGCCCGTCCTCCAGGCAGTTGGCCGCCATCATGGCTGCGCCAACGATACCGGCATCATTACCCATCCGGGCCAGGACTATAGATGGTTTGGCAACCCCTTCGCCCAGATAGCCTCTGGCGATGGCTTTTTCCCGGACCGGCAAGAGAAGCTCGTCACCTTCATTACAGACGCCGCCACCAAGGGCGATCACCTCAGGCATATAGCCATTGATGACATTGGCCAGCCCTTCAGCCAGCATCTCGATATATTGGGCGACAACACTGGCAGCAGCCTTATCCCCCTGCCTTTTGCCGATAAAGGCAGTCCTGCCGTCGGCCTTACCGCCATTTTCCGCAATCAGGCTGCCCAGGATGGAATCGGGCTGGGCCTTGGCCGCCCGCTCTGTTTCACGGATCAGGGCTGTTGCTGAGGCATAGGACTCAAAACAACCCCGGCGCCCGCAGGAGCAGGGCTCGCCACCGGAGACAAGCACGATATGACCGATCTCACAGCCAGCATTATTAAAGCCGCTATAGATCCGGTTATTGATCACTACACCACCGCCAACTCCTGTACCCAAAGTAATGGTCACTGAGTGGGCACTGCCCTGGGCTGCCCCGGCAACACTCTCGGCCAGTGCCGCCACATTGGCATCATTTTCAATATAGACCGGTTTATCGAGGACCTGACGGATTCCTGAACGCATGGGGGCATGGTGGAAGGGCAGATTATTGGCATAAACCAGGGTGCCGGCAACATTGTTGGGTGTCCCGGGTGAGCCAATACCAATTGCCTTGATACTGGCAAGGTCAAGGCCAGTTTTTTCAATGGCCTGACCGGCCAGGACAGCCATGTCCTGGATAATAGCGTCCTGGTCTTTGGCCACATCCGTTTTCATACTGGCTGTGGCGATAATCTCTCCTTTGGTATTGACAACACCAGCCTTGATATTTGTCCCACCCAGATCAATCCCGACATAATATTCCATTAGCTGTTTCCTCCTGCTTGACAAGAAAATCTAGTTTTATTCCCTGCTGCCATTATAGCAGATTGTGCCGTGACAAGACGGCCGGGAGCCGTCCCAGGGCAAGAAAAAGATGCCCACAAGGACTGGCCCGGGCACCTTAACTACCTGCCAGATTGCTGGCTAAATATATTGGACTAGAAGAATAAGTGCACAGACCAGCAGCATGACCCCGGCAAAGATAAAATCTTTTTTAGAGTAATGCATGACCTTCAGCCTGGTGCGTCCTTCCCCGCCACGGTAACAGCGGGCCTCCATGGCAATGGCCAGCTCCTCAGCCCTCTTAAAGGCACTGACAAAGAGCGGGATGAGGACTGAAACCAGACCCCGGGCCTTAGTGATCAGGCCACCTGTGTCATAGTCGGCGCCCCGGGAAGACTGCGCCTTCATGATTTTTTCGGTCTCTTCCAGCAAAGTCGGGACAAAGCGCAGGGCGATAGACATCATCATGGCCATTTCATGAACAGGGAAACCAATCTTGCGCAGGGGGCTGAAAAGGCTTTCGATGGCATCCGCCACCAGGATAGGCGTGGTGGTCAAGGTCAGGAACAAGGTTGAGCTCAGGATCAAGAATGTCAGGCGGGCAGCCATGCGCAAGGCCAGGAAAAGCCCCTGGTCAGAGATCTTGAGTGGCCCGATCGCCAACAGGGTCTTGCCCTGCACAGTGAACAGGTTGATGACAAAAGCAAAGAGCAGGATAAAGAGAATCGGCTTGAGGCTGCCCAGGATAACCCGCAAGGGCACCTGGGAGATGAGGATCAGGCCAATTGTGGCCAGGGCCACCAGGAGCATGGCCCAGGGGGACTGGACCAGAAAGATCACCACCATGTATGTGAAGGCCAGGATCAGCTTGAGACGGGGGTCCAGCTGGTGCAGCAGGGAGTTGCCTGGATAATGCCTGCCCAGCGAAATCTGATTCAGCATTGCTTACTCCTTTCCAGCCACAGCCAGCCCGGCTGCCACTAGCCTGCCTGCAGCTTGCAGGGGCAGGAAGCAATCATCGGCCAGGCCTGGTATCTGGGGGACCAGCTCCCGCAGGAAGGCTGTTGTCCTGGGCAATGACAGGCCGGCCTCGACCAGGCTGGTCTCGTCCTGGAAAACTTCCCGGGCAGAGCCACAGGCATGCACTTTACCGTTACGCAAGACCAGGACCCGGTCAGCCAGGCGGGCAACATCCTCCATGCTGTGGGAGACCAGGATGACGGTCACCCCCATCTGGCGCAGCTGGGCGGCATAGCCCAGTATCTCATCCCTTCCGGCCGGGTCGAGCCCTGCCGCAGGTTCATCAAGGATGAGAATATCCGGTTCCATAGCCAGGATACCGGCAATGGCGGCCCGCCTTTTCTGGCCACCGGAAAGTTCAAAGGGAGAGCGGTCCAATTCATCATCAGTCAAACCGACAATGCGGGCAGCCCTGAGCACCCGGGCTTCAACTTCCTTCATTTCCAGGCCCATCCGCTTGGGTCCGAAGGCTATATCCTGAAAAACTGTTTCCTCAAAAAGCTGGTGTTCCGGATACTGGAAAAGCAGGCCGACATGCTGGCGGATTTTCTTGATATCCGCCTTGGTGGCAGCGTCCATACCCAGCACCTTGACCTGGCCAGGGTGGGTGCGTAAAAGTCCGTTGAGATGCTGGATCAGGGTGGACTTGCCTGACCCGCTATGGCCAATGATGCCAAACAGTTCGCCCTTATGGACCGAAAAGCTCACCTTGTCCAGGGCTTTGCTGGCCATGCTTGTGCCCTGTGCATAAGTGTAGGAAAGGTCCTGAACCTCAATCACAACCGGGCCTGGCTCCCAGACTGCAGGCTGAGCCTGCTCCCGGACCTCCTGGCTGACCTGGTGGCCCTCCTGCCTGGCAGCAGCGAGCAGGCGTAAAACAGCCCTTTGCGCTCCCGGCCAGCTGGCAGCTTCCAGCGGCAGCAGGGGCAGGCCGAGCAGGCGGGCTGTCTCATGGGCTATCTCCGTGTGGGTTGGCACATCCAGGCCTTCTTCGTGAATCATCTCGACCTGGTCGAAGACCTGGGCCGGTGAGCCGGCAGCCACTATCCTGCCTTCGGCCATGACATAGGCTTCATCCGCCTGGACAACCTCTTCCATATGATGGGTGATATTGATCACGGTCATCTTTTCTTGCCTGATCAGCCTGGCGATCAGCTGCATGAAATCATGCCGGCTGACCGGGTCCAGCATGGACGTGGCCTCGTCCAGGATCAGGCAGGATGGCTGCATGGCCAGGATGCCGGCGATGGCCAGCTTTTGTTTCTGGCCGCCGGAAAGCAGGTGGGGTGGCCTTTGGGCATATTCGGCCAGCTCCACATAGGCCAGGGCATCATCAACTGCCTGGCGCAGACTTTCTTGTGGAAAGCCCAGGTTTTCCGGGCCGAACGCAACATCCTCTTCAACTGTTGTGCCGATGATCTGGTTATCGGGGTTTTGAAAGACCATGCCGCAAAGCCGGCGGATCTCCCAGATAGTGCTTTCGTCTGCCGTATCTTTTCCCGCCACAAAGACCTGGCCGGAAGAAGGTTGTTCCAGGCCATTGATCAAACGGGCCAGTGTCGACTTCCCGGAACCGTTGCGGCCCATGATGGCCACATGACGGCCGGCCGGGATGGACAGGCTGACATCCTGCACTGCCAAAAGCGGATCCTGCTGGCTTTGCCGATAGCTGTAATGAACTTTTCTGATGTCAACAAATTCTTGCACTGTCCATCACTTCCCCTTTTATAAAAACAAGGACCGGCTTTCGCCCGTCCCTGCAACCGGTGTTCATACCAACTGAGCGCCAGCTTCTAGCTGCCTAAACAAAACTGCCCTGGTCTGACAAAATCAGATTAGTTCCAGAACAGCCATTTCAGCTGCATCGCCCCGGCGTGGCCCTATTTTGGTGATCCTTGTATAACCACCATCCCTGTCGACATAGTTGGCCGCAACAGTGTCAAACAAGATGTTTACAGGGTTGACTGCCTCACCGTCGGCATCATGGGATTTATTGAGCCACTTCATAGCAGCACGACGGGCTGCCAGACGGGATGGCTCATCAACCGTGGACATGTCTGTCTTGACCTCCCGGTCAACGACATCATATTTCCGGTCATTTTTTGACGTGACGGACTTGAGGATTTTACGCCCCTTACCATCCAGTTTGGCTTTCGAGACGATCTGGCCGCGAGTGGTGAAATTATCTTTTTCCCGGACAGCCAGGGTTATCAGTTTTTCAGCTATCCTGCTGACCTCCCTGGCCCGCTTTTCAGTTGTCTCAATCCTGCCGTTGACAATGAGGGTGGTCACCATCCCTCTGAGCATGGACAAGCGCAAGTCGGTGGCTCGGCCAAGTTTTCTCTGTGCAGGCATAACAGATACCTCCTAATTATAAGACCTGCTGCTTACTCAGCCTGAGTTGCCAGCGTAAGGTCAAGTTCATCTAACTTTTGTATAACTTCCTCTAGCGATTTCTTACCGAGGTTGCGCACCTTCATCATGTCATCTTCAGTCTTGGCAACCAAGTCACCAACTGAGTTGATACCGGCCCTTTTCAGGCAGTTATAGGTCCGCACAGAAAAGTCCAGGTCTTCGATAAAGGTCTCCAGCACATGGTTTTTCCCGTTGGTCTCCTCAGCATCTGCAAAGGTTGCATCTGAACTGGCATCTGTCAGTTCAACAAAAAGGTTCAGGTGCTCACAGAGGATGGAGGATCCAATGCCAAGTGCTTCAGCCGCTTCCACAGTCACATCGGTCCAGACTTCAATGGTCAGTTTGTCATAATCGGTAAACTGGCCGACACGGGTGTCCTCAACTTCAAAGTTGGCCCTGCGGACTGGCGTGAATATAGCATCGATCGGTATAACACCAATTGGCTGGTTCTGCCATTTATTACGTTCTGCGGTATTGTAGCCGCGTCCCTTGTTCAAGGTCAGCTCCATGAAGAGGCGCCCTTCACCATTCAGGGTCAGGATCGTATGGTCCGGATTCATGATCTCAACTTCGTCATCGCAGACAATGTCCGCACCGGTCACCGGACCGGTCCGGCCCTCTTCTGTGCTGATGTAGACGGTCTTCGGCCCATCAATATGCAGGCGGGCCCTGATCTCCTTGATATTGAGGATAATTTCCGTCAGGTCCTCCACCACGCCCTTGATTGTGGAAAATTCGTGGTAGACATTATCTATACGGATTGCGGTTACAGCAGCTCCGGGCAGTGACGACAAGAGAACCCGCCTTAGCGAATTACCCAACGTTATCCCAAAACCACGTTCGAGGGGCTCAATAACAAACTTGCCATAAGAACCATCATCGTTTCGTTCAACGCATTCAACCAGCGGTTTTTTTATTTCAATCATTAGTATCCTCCTTTGTGTGCCCAGCCACAGTTTGCCAACAATAGAGCCGGTCCATTACTTGGAGTACAATTCAACAATGAGGGTCTCATTGACTTCAATATCAATGTCTTCCCGGGCAGGTTCCTGAATGACAGTGCCACTGAGTGATTCTTCAGCAACAGACAGCCATGCTGGCACCGGACGGCCGGCAAGCTCGGCGAACTTAGGTGATTTGCGGGAAGTTTCCTTAACAGCAATCACATCATTCACCTTGACGGTGTAGGAAGGAATATTAACTTTCTTACCATTCACCGTGAAGTGGGCATGGCTCACCAGCTGACGCGCTTCTGCACGGGAACTGGCAAATCCGAGCCTGTAAACAATATTATCCAGGCGTAATTCGAGCAGCTTGAGCAGGTTCTCACCGCTTTTGCCTTTCATCTTAACAGCCCGCTCATAGGTCTTGCGGAACTGGCTCTCTAAAACGCCATAAAAACGTTTGGTCTTTTGTTTTTCACGCAACTGGGTGCCATACTCTGAGACTTTCTTCCTGCCCTGGCCATGCTGGCCCGGCGGGAAACTTCTTCTGGCAATGGCACATTTGCCTGTATAACAACGCTGGCCCTTGAGGAAAAGCTTCTCACCTTCCCTGCGGCAAAGCCGGCATGCTGCTTCTGTATATCTGGCCATGCTTATACCTCCAAATCAGACTCTTCTTCTCTTTGGCGGCCTGCAGCCGTTATGCGGGATAGGTGTTACATCCTTAATCATAGTCACATCAAGTCCGGCGGCCTGCAAAGAGCGAATCGCTGCCTCCCGCCCGGCACCTGGACCTTTGACAAACACTTCCACACTACGCATACCGTGGTCTACTGCAGTCTTTGCCGCCTGTTCTGCTGCCATCTGGGCTGCAAAAGGCGTACCTTTACGCGATCCCCTCATGCCCATGCTTCCCGCACTGGACCAGGCAATTGCATTACCAACAGGATCGGTTATAGTCACAACTGTATTATTAAAAGATGAATGTATATGAGCAGAGCCCCGGTCGATATTCTTCCGTTCACGCCTTCTGGGCCGGGCAGCTGTTCTTCTGGCTGAAGCCTTTGACATGCTGTTGCCTCCTTATCTTCTTCTACCGGTGACGCTGCGCTTGGGTCCCTTGCGGGTCCTGGCATTAGTTTTCGTGCGCTGGCCCCTGACGGGCAAACCGGTTCTATGACGCCGGCCGCGATAACAGCCTATCTCGGTCAGCCGCTTGATATTCATGGCGTTTACGCGCCTGAGATCACCTTCAATGAGATAGCCATCATCAATGGCATCCCTGATTTTCGTGAGCTGTTCATCACTAAGGTCCTTCATACGGATATCGGGGTCGATCTCGCATTTTTGGAGAATCTGGTTGGAAAGGCTCCGGCCGATCCCGTAGATATAGCTTAGTGCTATTACAACACGTTTATTATCGGGTAAATCAACCCCTGCTATACGTGCCATCAGTGTGCACCTCCATTGTACAACTTGTAGTCCTTATATCTTAAAACACATCAGGAAAAGCCCACTGTTAATGGACCAGCCGCTTCCCGGTGCAGGTAAATCTTCCTGTCTGTCAGCCTTGCCTTTGCTTGTGCTTAGGATCCTGGCAGATGACCACGACATGACCTTTACGTTTGATTACTTTGCATTTTTCACAAATCGGTTTTACCGACGGTCTGACTTTCATGACTCTTCCTCCTCGCACGCCAGTTCTCACCATAAGTTCCAAAATGGCGCATGCTAAAATATTCTACCAGATTCTGGCAATAAATCAAGCTTTCAGCAAAACTATTTTGCCCGCCAGGTAATCCGGCCCCTGGTCAGGTCGTAAGGTGATAATTCTATTGTCACCCTGTCTCCTGTCAGGATCTTGATGTAATTTTGTCTCAGCTTGCCGGAAATGTGGGCGGTTATTTCATGCCCATTTTCCAGAGCAACCCTGAAAAAAGCGTTGGGCAAAGTTTCTAAAACTACTCCCTCAACCTCAATTACGTCTTCTTTGGACATTAAATCTCCTCCATTTTCACGTCAGGACCTGCCTTCTTCTTATCATATAAAGCCAGTAATTCACGGACTTTGGCATTCATGCTGCCCGGGTCTCCAGGCTGGTTTATCAGTTGCAAAATCTTTGCGTTGGCATGGTGCTCGATGATCTTGATATGCCTGGTGTTTTTTGGCTTTAATCTGCCTAGTGGTCGGTGTTTCCCATCGGTTAGAATTGCACGGTCTGCCGCAATTTCTACGACAAGATACAATCTTCCTTTATCGTGGCCGGCCTTGGAGCAGACAATCTGCCCCGGCCTTAACGACTCAGTTTCCTGTATCATGGTCAGCCTCCCCGGCTAAAGTAGTCAAAATCCGGGGACCTTCGGCAGTGACAGCCAGGGTATTTTCATAGTGGGCTGAAGCCTGCCCGTCCTCTGTGACAATTGTCCAGCCATCTGCCAGCAGGCGCACATGCCGTGTGCCCAGGTTGATCATCGGTTCAACTGCCAGGACCATGCCCTCTTCCAGGCGGATTCCCCGCCCCTTACGGCCGAAGTTGGGAATATCAGGTGGTTCATGCAGGTTGCGGCCTATTCCATGGCCAGTCAGCTCACGAACCACGCTAAATCCATTTTTTTCAGCGTGCTCTTGCACAGCTGCTGAAAGGTCACCCAGTCTTTTGCCGGGCCGGGCCTGGGCAAAGGCCAGCCAAAAACATTCCCTGGTCACCTTGACCAGCTTTTTGATCGGTTCTGAGACCTCTCCGACAAAGAAGGTCCTGGCCGCATCCGCATGGTAGCCGTCCAGGCAGGCACCAACATCAACTGATATGATACTGCCTTCCCTTAGCACCCGCCGGGAACTGGGAATCCCATGGACAACCTCAGCATCTATTGAGGCACAGATAGCTGCCGGAAAAGGCGGCTGGCCGTAGCCCAAAAAAGAGGGTTCGGCCTTATGCCGGCTGATAATCCTGCGGGCTGTTGCATCCAGGTCGGCCGTGCTGATACCAGGCCGGACCTGGCGACTTATCTCAGCCAGGACCTGGGCTACGATCTGACCAGCGGCGGCAAGCTTTTCTATTTCGGACAAAGTCTTCAGGTGGATCATTTCAAACCCTGCCGGTCTTTGCAACAGCCGCCAATTCCTTGCGGACCTGCATGCGGCATTCCTCGATTGAGCCTTCATTGTCAACATCGATCAGAAGCCCTTTTTCCTGATAATAAGCAATCAGGGGTTCTGTCTGTTTCTTATAGGTCACGAGCCTTTGCAGGATGATCTCTTCCTTGTCATCTGCCCTTTGGACCAGCTGGCCCTGGCAGTCATCGCAAATACCCTCAACCAGCGGCGGCATAAAAACCACATTATAGCTGCGGCCACACTTTGAGCAGTGGCGCCGTCCTGCCAGGCGCTGCAGAATGGTTTTGTCAGAAACGACAATATTAAGCACCGCTGTCAGGGGCTGCTCGAGCCGGGCCAGAAGCCGGGCCAGTTTTTCCGCCTGGGGCATGGTGCGGGGAAACCCGTCCAGCAAAAAGCCCTGGGCGCAGTCCGGCTGGCTGAGCCGGTCCTTGATCATAGCATTTGTTATATCATCCGGCACCAGTGAACCTTTTTCCAGGTATGGCTCTGCAGCCTGGCCCAGTGGTGTTTTTTCAACCACACTGGCCCGGAAAATGGCACCCGTCGAAATATGCGGGAGATCATATAAACTTGATATATCTTCGGCCAGGGTCCCTTTTCCAGACCCTGGCGGTCCTAAAAGAATAAGCTGCATATTGTGCCTCCCCAACAAGGGAATTTGTATTATGTCCGTACATACCCGGCTTTTTTGTCTTGTCAGCCTGGTCAATCTAAGAATCCCTTATAATGCCGCATAACCATCTGAGCCTCAAGCTGGTCAACCAGATCAATGGCCACACCAACAAGAATCAGAACCGCAGTTCCACCAAACCAGATGCCTGATACGCGGGTCACTGCACTGAGCAAGGTCGGCAGGAGGACGATCAGGACCAGAAAAAAGGCGTCAAACCAGGAAAGGCGGCGCGATGTCCTATGGATGAACTCAGCTGTAGGTCTGCCCGGCCTGATTCCCGGGATGAACCCACCGTTTTTCTGCAGGTTGTTAGCCACCTCAATCGGATTGAACTGCACCATGGAATAGAAGAAGGTAAAGCCAACGATCAAGAAGCCATAAACTACATAGTAAAGCGGGTTGCTGTTGAAGTTCATAAACCAGCTGGCGATACGGCCAGGCTGCTCGCCTACTTTTACGAAAAGCGAAACTATAGTTGAAGGCAGCATGACTATGGAGCTGGCGAAGATGACTGGGATTACACCAGCCTGGTTGACCTTGATCGGCAGGTAGGTGCTCTG
>LSQX01063179.1_pt1 | contig 10841 bp, 4 predicted proteins | sample 654561 | NCBI WGS metagenome assembly LSQX01 (sample SAMN04489861, study PRJNA283612) | anaerobic digester metagenome | isolation source: 4 biogas reactors fed with cattle manure at either 37C or 55C with and... | place: Denmark: Kongens Lyngby | collected 2014 | reverse complement strand
ATTCATATATCGAGCAAATACACAGGGGATGCCCTGGCATGCAGGATTGCCCATCAGCTGCTCTATGCGCTGCAGATGAAGGAGGGCTACCCCCTAATGCGGCCGGCCGATGCAGGAGTGGTCTGGCAGCAGTTGCTGGCAGACTCGATCAACCGGCTGATCCTGGAGTTGAAGGCCACAGATGAAGCGAAAGCCATGGGCTTTGACCACAGCTATATTTTTAAAAAACGCTATAAAGAGATCAAGACTTTTGCCGACCTGCACAGTGGCCAACCCCTGGACAGTTTTCAAAGCCGGTGGTTTGCGGTCGACCTGGCCCTGGCCCTGATCTTTCTGCCCCCCGACAAGCTCAATTTCCTGCTCTCCATACTCACCGGCAAAGAAGATAATGCGGTGGGGATGGCACTGGCAATTATCAAGCTGATTGAAAAAATCGGCTATACCACCAGCGGCCGGGCTTTTCTGGCTATGGCGGAGATAAACACCTTACTGGACATCTGGGAATGCTTTCCCATACATTATGGGGATAAGATAATCTCCTCGTCTTCACAATATTTGTCTGAATTCGCCAGGCTGCGCGCTTTGCTGCTGGGCTAGAGCTGGCAGCATACCCTGCAGACAAGCAGCCGGTCGCGATAACTCCAACCAACAGGCCTTAAACATAGCCCTAAATATGGAGGAACTGCCAAATTTACACTGCGGCTGTGCTATGATTAATATAAGCAGATGAATAAATAAGCATATGGTGGTCCGGTATCACCATAAATTTGTTTTAAAAAGGGGAAGGAATGCTTGTTAAAGGAGGGTAATGCTCTTGCCACAGCGTGAAAGTGAAAGGCTCTTCGATGAGAGCATTGGCACAGCGATCGAGCAGATCCGGGCTTTACAGGATATAGAGTTGGTGATTGGCATCCCGTTTTACAATGAAACCCAGACCCTGCTGGAAATGCTGGAGATTATAAATACTCAATTGGCGGATTACCTGACCGACAAAAAAACCATCTTCATATGTTCCGGGGATCCTGCCGGAAGCGAGACCCTGGAAATACTGCTGAAGACTGAGCTGCATATCCCTCTGGTGGGATTTACCATGAAGCCCGGAATTAACGGGCGTGGCTCCAGCATCAGAGCCATTATGGAACTCAGCCGTCGCTTGGAGGCCAATTTAATAATCCTGGCTGCTGATTTGCCCAGCATGGGTCAGCGCGGTTTCCAGGCCAACTGGGTCAAAGGCCTGATCGAATCGATACAGGGACCCTATGATCTGACCGTCGGCATTTTTGAACGCCATCACAGTGAGGATGTTATCGCGGCTTTATTGGTAGCCCCCATACTGGAGGTTTTTTATAATTATCATTTCAAAGACCCGTTGAGCGGCATATATGCCGTCTCCCATGATCTGCTGGAGGAATTGTGCCTGGAGATCAAGTTTGCTACTGATATTATCAGGGGATACGGAATCGAACCCTGGCTGCTGACCAGGGCGATTATGTGGAAGAAAAACATCTGCCAGCTAAAGCTGGGTTCAAAACTGAATCCGCCCAGCATAGAAAAGCTCAATTACCTGTTTAAAGACCTGGCTGCATCCATATTTGCCTGTATTGAAAACGACCATCATTATTGGAGCCAGCATCCGGCCATCAGCATCAGCCCTGATATACTGGGAGACGGTTTTGCCGATGAACCCTGCCCGGCCATATATACTCTGGATAATGTGCTGCGGTCTTTCAAGCGCAATGCCCTGCAGTATCGCGATTTATACGAGAAAATACTGCCGACCCATATCAGCCAGATGCTGATTGACATTATTTCTCAAACAGATGGCCAGTATACGCTGGACAGTCTCAAACACTATGATAATAACACCTGGGCATTTATCGTGTATGAGGCCTTATTATGTTACCATTTTAATCACCAAATCCCCCGCGATGATCTGCTCAACGCCCTGACTTATGCCTTTAACGGTCGGCTGGCAGCCATAATGCACTCGATTGAACAACTGGCCGGCAGTGAAGCGGAAATGGCACCGGCTGTGGCTCAGTATATCAGAAGCAAGCAGCGCGAGACATTTCTGACCCAATTTCCGAGTCTAAAAGCGAACTGGCTGAGCAAGTCCAAAGAAGCCAAACCGGCCCTTACCCCCACTCATTTCCTGGAATTCATCCCCGGTCTGCCCATAGTGCTCCCCAAAAAAATCACCGGCAGGGGTGGGAAAACGGTATGGACGGAAGGCGTTTTCAATCAGCTTCATCACCGCTATCGCAGCGCTTTCAACCATTTCATGCACCATGGTCTGGCAGTTCCCATAGACGCTCCTCCTCAGGTTTATGTTGAGCATTTGCAGGGCTTATTTCAGCAGGTTGAGCAGGCCCTGCAAAACTGGCTGCCCGGCGATCCCTATACAGAGGCCGGTATTGAGGCTATGACCCGCAGCGTTTTCGATCTGGGTCTGTGCACCCCAACCTATTCGATACGGGATGAAATCCTCGAGGAGATGCTGCTCAGGTTTCCGCCGCTCAATGTGATAATACCGCTGGGATTTCATTCAGCCCGTGATCTGGTCAAGCACATGGACGTGCGCGATGCGGCCACCCTGGCCCACCTGGCGGAAAACCGCAGGTATGCTGACCGCACCCTGCACTGGATACTTGAACAGATTACCCCCGAGGATATTGTAGAGGTAGAGCTGAAGCCTCTGTTGATGAGCGGTAAAGGGGTTGAAAGCATGATTTCTCAAACCGCCCCTTCCAATCTGGACCGGATCACCAATCGCATCACCATCATTCCTTTAAACAAGGGCATGGGAGGGGACTATCCCCGCCTGCGTTTCTTCCTCTACCTGGTCAGGCATATAATGATCGCCTGCAATTATACCAGGCTGTGGCGGGAGTACGCCCGCGAAAGGCGAAATCTGGGCACCAAAATCCTCAATTCACTGACCGGCCGCTATGATACCGACATCTTTTCCGCACATAACATATTCGAAAACATGCATCACCGGGCTATGGTAGCTGCATTTAAAAATAAAGCCGAGCAGATGCAGGCGATCGGGCAAATAAAGGACAGCACCCTGTTGAGCTTGCTGGCTGAGGGTTACGGATTGAGCCAGGTCCTGGAAGATGGCACCTTCCTGCCCTGTTCTGCCTGGACCTGGGCCAGTTACAGCTATCGCGGGGGCAAAGGCATACCCACACCGCTTTCCAGCCATGTGGAAGAGAAGTGGTTCAATCACGATTTTTTGGAAGCCATACAGCAGGATATGGGCTATGAGCTGGAGCAGATCGAGCAAATGGTGACGCAATTGATCGGCGCCGGGCAGGCCAATGTGAACATGCTGGATAGGCTTACCGGCGCCAAAGCTACCGACATCATAGTGGTTCCGCAGGAAGCTGCCCCATACCCACCGGCCGGGCAGCTGATCAGATATGAAAACAATCCCATTTTAACACCCATCCCCGAGCATAACTGGGAAAGCAAATATGTTTTAAACTGTGCCGCTTTGAGGATTGCCGATAAAGTGTACCTCTTTTACCGGGCTTTTGGCGATGACGAGGTTTCACGCATCGGCCTGGCTGTTACCGACGGCTATAACGTCCTGGAGCGATTGCCGGAGCCCATATTTGTGCCTGCTGAGGAAAGGGAGAAAAAGGGCTGTGAGGATCCCCGCGTGGTCATCATCGACGACAGCATCTACATGCTCTACACCGCTTATGACGGGGAAATAGCCCAGGTGGCGGCTGCCTCCATAAGAGTGGTGGATTTCCTGGAGCGTCGTTTTGACCGCTGGCAGCGGATCGGGATGGCATTTGAGGACATCTGGGATAAAGATGCCATTCTATTTCCGGAAAGAATCAATAACAAATACGTTATCTATCACCGCATTGAGCCCAGCATCTGGGTTTCTTACCTGGATGAGCTGGTTTTTCCCGCTCCCAAAGAGTCACACTCCATCATCATCGGGCCCCGTTCAGGACGCATGTGGGACTCATTGAAGATAGGTGCCGGCACTCAACCGATTAAAACCGTTTACGGCTGGTTGATGATTTATCATGGCGTGGACTTCAACCGGGTCTACCGCCTGGGGGTCTTGCTGGTGGACCACAGCCAGCCCGAACGGGTTATATACCGTTCCCCCAATCCTGTCTTAAGCCCGGAATGCGAGTATGAGGTCGGAGATGAGATGTGCTGGGTGCCGAACGTGGTATTTACCTGCGGAGCCGTTGCCGCTGAAGACAAGGAGATTTTAGAGGCTGATGACGAGCTGCTGGTCTATTATGGAGCAGCCGATACTTTTATCGGCATGGCCAGGGCCAAAATAGGGGACTTGATCCCGGAAAGCATTCGCACCAGCCTGGAAGCGGATTTGAAAAAACGCAATTAGGGGGGAACAATAACATACAGCACATCAAGCGGTTTTGCGCAGTATTTTGTTAGACAGCTTAATATATTCCTGGGCAACCCGGGGCCAGCTCATTTGTTGTCCCACCAGGGTTGCTTTTTGTTCGAGGCTGAGCTTCATCTCCGCATTGCCCAAAATAGCATCGAGTGCTTTGGCCAGGGATTCAGCTGAGCTTCCTTCAGCAATCAGGCCGCATTGCTTATCCTGCAGCATGTCCAGAGCATATGCATACGGTGTGGCCACTATAGCCCGCCCGCAGCCGAGTGCATAGGCCAGTGTTCCCGATACCGCCTGCTCGTAATTGGGATAAGGGGTCATATAAATATCGGTCAGATTGAGATAAATACCCAACTCCTCCAGGGGTATAAAGCGCTTATCGAAATGCACATGTTGGGATACCCCCATGTTTTCAGCCAGGGCGTACAGGCTGTTGTAATAAGCATCTCCCTCCCGCCTCTGCACAACGGGGTGAGTGTTGCCGGCTATGAGATAGAGCAACTCAGGGTATTTGTCTTTCAGCAGGGCTATGGCTTTAATGCCGTTTTCCAGGCCTTTCCCCGGCCCGATCAAACCGAAAGTGGTGATTACTGGACGCTCTTCCCAGCCGTAGCGGCGCTTCAGTTGATCCCGGTCAAGTTTGGGGAAAACCGGCACTCCATGATGTATGAAATGCAGTTTTGCGGGCGGAGCGTGATATAATTCCGCCAGCAGTCGCAGCGACCTGCGATTCATGCCTACTATGCCGGCGGCTTGGGATGCCAATGCTTTCAATATCCGGTGCTGTTGCGCAGATGGCCCCTTAAGCACTGTGTGTGCAACCAGCAGGTAGGGCTTGTCAAGCTGCCTGGCAAAAGTCAACAGGTATTCACCGTCTGCTCCGCCGTAAATCCCGTATTCATGCTGGATAATGCAAAAATCAAAATGGCTCTTATTGAGGTATTCGGCCAGCATGGCATAGTCGCTTAAAGTGTTCTTGTTTATTGACAGTTGTACTTCTTTAGCATATGCGCCTGGCACCGTCTCATCGCTTACCGCGGCGATCTTTGCATGAGACCCCTGAGCAGCCAGGGATTGGTATAAATCCTGGGAAAAAGATGCGATACCGCACTGCTTGGGAGGGTAGGTGCTCAAAATAATGGTATTCATAGTCACCGCCTTTCCAGGCCTTAAACACTGCCTGAATATCCCATCCACATTGGTAATCACGCCTAATCATACCAGTATATTCCTTGGCTTAGATTATTTGTAACAAATGATAATGCTTAAAAGCAAATCGCCGACTGATACAAATATCCTTACTTTTGGAAGCAAATGCCAGCTAAACACCCTGGTTCCCCTTTGATGCCTGATTTGTCACAAAACTTAGGACATTATTATTACTGCCGTATAGGTGATTGGATAAAGAGGGGATTGCTGCCGATCACATCCAATCCCCACTTCAGTGGTAACTGCCTTGTACTTTGACAAAAAAAGCAGCCGTACATGATTAAGGCTGCTTTCCTTGCTTTAAATGGGTTTTCACGATTTCAGGTTATTTTTTTACCATAACCTTATCCAGGTTGAGGCTGTCTTTAACCGGCACATAATGCTTGCCCGGCTTGTTCCGCCGTTTGATGGAACTGCGGCGCTTTCTAGCTCCGCGCTGGGCAAGATTGACCACATCGTCGCTTTCCTCGGTAACCGCTACTTCCATAGGCGCCTGGCTGACCGGCGATTCAATGCTGGTTATGGAGATGCCGCGGATATGCTTGGTATGAGCCCATTCGCTCTGATTGCGATGCTTCAACAAGCCCCAGATGGTGACCGGGAACCAGGTGAACCCGTAGATAGGATAAGTCAGATAATAAAAATAGGCTTTACGCGGCGCACCTTCCAGGATCAATCCCAGCATCGGATAACAGTAGCCCAGGATGCCGAAACTCCACCAGAACCAATCCGGAGCCAGCGCAGTGATCGGTGAGGCATAAATCGGCTCCGGGCTGATCCAGTAGGCCATACCCATAATGATGTTAAACAACATGATAGTGATGGCAACCGGTTGAAAGAGGTAAATAGCACCGTCAATAGGATACCATTTTTTCTCGCGGATGCCCTTTTTCAAAAGGGGTATCATGTAACGGAAGGCCACGTCCCAGTGGCCCTGCAGCCAGCGAGTGCGCTGCCGCCAGGTCTGTGAGAAGTAAACCGGTTTTTCATCGTATACGTGCGCATCATGGGCCCATGAAGTCTTGATCCCGTGGAGCAGGAGCTTCATGGTGAATTCCAGGTCCTCGGTAAGGCAGGTGGCCCCCCAGCCGAATTCCTTGAGGAGGTTGTACTCCAAACACACGCCGGTGCCGCCCATGGCATTGGAGAGGCCTCGATTGTACCGGGCCAGCTGCCACATGCGGTTCATCGACCAGTAGGCGGTGGCGTAACATGCGGTCACCCAGGAGTCATTGGGATTCTTGGTATCGAGGTATCCCTGAATAGAGCGATAGCCCTTCTTCAGCTTGGAGTTCATCTCCAACAGGAAATTGGAAGACACCACATTATCGGCATCGAAGATGCACACCGCATCGTAAGTGCGCTCATTCTCCATCTCAAACAGCCTGTTGAACATCCACTCCAGGGCATAGCCTTTGCCCCGCTGATTGGAGAACCGCTCATAAACCCGGGCGCCTTCCTGGCGGGCGATGGCTGCCGTGTTGTCGGTGCAGTTGTCAGCAATAACATAGATGTCAAAAAGGTCCTTGGGATAATTGATCTGCTTTAAGCTTTCCAGATGATACTTAATAACCGCCTCCTCATTGTGAGCTGCGGTTATAAGGGCAAACCTCTTTTCGGGCACATAGTCTTTTTCCTCCGGATGCTTGCGCCATCCGGCGATCGATACATAATAATAGTAAAATAATACCAGCAAAACCACTGTTTCAGATACAGCTACCAAAGCCGTCAACAAATAAAACAGCCAGCCTTCTACAAACAAAGCGTAAGACTCCTCCCTATATGTCATTCACAGTTTGTCTCTTACGTAAGCGTTTTATTGATGCAAATCCATACAATGCTTTGAAACCGCCACAAAAGCCGACTACTTCTTTCCGAGCCGTTATAAAGCATTTCCTATTTCAACTTAATATGGTAACCAACTATTTCAACTTAATATGGTAACCAATGCCTATAATATCTTCTCCAAGAAAGTGGTAAAACCCTCCTTTTCGTTATCATGCAGCGAGAATAACTTCTATTCTCATGAATCGTTATAATCAGGGAAGCCCTACAAATCTGGTCCTTAAGGTATTGTTATTATATAAACAGATTTATTATACCAGAGGCGCTATTGATGTCAATCTGCTTGTGCTTCAGCGACTTACCTGTGGTATAGAAACTATAACACTAGTATTCCTTCATATGTTAAGACGTACTCTTTTTAGGCAGAAATGCTTTCACTTGACAGTGAAAATAACAAGATAATCTTTCTAGCTTTGCTTTATTGTACCAATCAACATCGGTTTATTATGCTGATGCAAGCTTACCAGGCCCTGTAACGTATAATTAGGCAGATCGCGAATTACCAGGGGAGTTCCCTTAAGTTATCTGAATGGGGGGTCAAAGCACCCTTTATATAACTGCATAGCCGGCCGGGTCCCGCTCTCCAAATCCCCGGCTGGCATTGTTTATCACAGCGGCAAATGCTACCGCTATTTTATATATTTTGACAATATTCACGCTCCCTCATCAAGTTCTACAAAAACATGGTAAAATAATGTAGGCCACTTTGTATTTTTAAACGGGGGAGAGGAAGCTGAATAACAACCAACCTGACCGCATAGCGGAATATGCTCGAAAAATCGAAGAACTTGAGCGATTGTTGGAAAAAGAATGCGAATTGCGCCTTCAGGCGGAGAAGCGCCTGGAAGAGATGTTTGATTTGTCTTCCGACGTTTTCGTAATTGTGGATAAAAAAGGCCGTATTAAAAAGGCCAGTTCCAAATTCGTTGCGATCGCCAATTATACCGGTAAGGAGACTATAGCAGAAATCATAAAAAACAAGCTTCATCCCGATGATATCAGGAGCACTTTTTCGGCTCTGCGCAGCGTGATTAGAAAACGCAAGCAGGACCTGGTTTTCCGCTATCGCAACGATGATGGCTCTTATTCCTGGTGTTTCTGCAGCATCATTAAGTCCAGCGAAGAAGATGCGTTTATAGGGATAGGGCGAAACATTACCGAATCAAAGGAATCGGAGCGGCGTCAGGCTGACATCATAGACTTCCTGCCTGACGCAACTTTTGTCATCGATCAGCATGGCCGGGTGATAGCCTGGAATAAGGCCATCGAGGAAATGACCGGGATAAGCGCGGAGTATATGCTGGGCAAGAACAATTATGAATACAGCCTGCCTTTTTACGGAGAGCGCCGTCCTACACTGATCGACCTGATCACTCTCCAGGACAGCGAGATTGAACAATCCTACTTGACCCTGCACCGGGATTACAAACGCATTTCCGCGGAGAGCTTTTGCCCATTTATAGGCCCTGAGGGTGCCTATATGTATGGTACCGCCTCTCCGCTGTTGGACAGCAACAGCAAGCTGGTAGGAGCCATAGAAAGTATCAGGGATGTCAGTTCCCGCCGCAAAACTGAAGCGGCCCTGCGCCAATCGGAGGAAAAATTCTATAAAGCATTCCACGGCAGTCCGATTATGATGTGTCTGGCTACACTGGATGAGGGGATATTTATTGATGTCAATGAGGCTTTTTGCCGGGGCAGCGGATACACCCGTAAAGAGATGATAGGAAAAAGCAGCACTGAACTGAACTTCTATGCCAGCCCTGACACCAACCGCTCTTATCGCAAAATGCTTTTGGAACAGGGCCGAATCGAGCACTATCCATTCAGCTTCTGCAAAAAATCGGGAGAAATTCGCGATGGTCTGCTGTGGAGCCAGCTTTTGGACATTGATGATTCAGCCTGCCACATAGCCTGCGTCATCGACATCACCGAACAAAACCGTTTGGAAAAAGAGATGGCCAGGCTTGACCGCCTCAAATTGGTAGGAGAAATGGCAGCCAGTATCGGTCATGAGATTCGCAACCCTATGACCACCATTCGCGGCTTCCTGCAGCTGTTAGCCGACAAAGAGGCCTATCAGGATGATTACGCCTATTTCGAGCTGATGATTGAAGAACTGGACCGGGCCAACAATATTATCAGCGAATATTTGGGCATGGCTCAGGACAAGCTGGTCGATCTGCAGCCCAGATACCTGGATCAAGCCGTCAAATCGATTTACCCCATGATTCAGGCCGATGCCAATATCAGGGAAATGGCTGTATGCCTTGAGCTCTCCAAACCGCCCATACCGCTCATTGACGAAAAAGAGATCCGGCAAATGATTCTGAATTTAGCCCGCAATGGGTTGGAAGCCATGTCTCCGGGAGGCACTTTGACTATTGGCACCAAAACCGGACCCAATGAAATCGTGCTCTATGTCAAGGACGAGGGCCATGGTCTGGATCCCAGCATTGTGGACAAAATTGGCACCCCGTTTGTCACTACCAAAGAAAAGGGCACCGGTCTGGGCCTGGCGGTTTGTTACAGCATTGCCGCCCGCCATCATGCCACCATCGATTTTGAGACCAGCCCACAGGGCACCACTTTTTATGTGCGTTTTCCGCTCCCTCCTATGAATAATCATGATGAGAATTTAGATCTGCGCATGAAAGAATAAAACCGTTTCTCAGTAATAAGGTTTATTAAAACTGATTGGATTGGATAGGGGAGGGGTTTGCATGAACACGTTGCTGGCCAATATACGATCGGCTCTGTTGAGTCTTTTTGAAGCTGTATCACGTTTCCCTTTAACGGTAGTCAGCCTAATCGGGGCCACCATACTGCTGTGCTACATGATTTCTTTGCACAAACCGCCGGACCTGATTATTCAAAAGCTGGCCTATACCTTTTTGTTAGGGTCATTCCTCGGCATTACCGCGCAGTTCGCCTGTGAACGCTTTGATAAGCTTCATAAAAAGCGAGCCCTGGTCTATCTGATATCAACCCTGTTGATTGTCGGTTATTATCTTATTCTCATGCCAGCCCAGGGCATCAGCAATGAGGTTGTCGTCCGTACTTTTGTAGCGGTAGCGGCCATGTTCTGCGCTTTCATTTGGGTGCCGTCTTTCAAAAGCCAGGCCGACTTCAACGAGATAGCCCTGGTTCATTTCAAATCCGCCCTGATATCAATCCTGTATTCGACTGTGCTCAGTGCCGGCTGGTCCAGCATCATCGCCGCGGCAGACACCCTGCTCTTCTCCGTCAATCAGGATATTTATGCGTATTCCATGGTCATCATCTGGGTGCTGTTCGCTACCTTATACTATTTGTCGCTTTTGCCGCGCTTTAATTCTGAAAAGGCCGAAGATCAGGAATTTGCCTGCTATTCCGCGCAGTACCCCCGATT
>LSQX01306349.1_pt2 | contig 10842 bp, 12 predicted proteins | sample 654561 | NCBI WGS metagenome assembly LSQX01 (sample SAMN04489861, study PRJNA283612) | anaerobic digester metagenome | isolation source: 4 biogas reactors fed with cattle manure at either 37C or 55C with and... | place: Denmark: Kongens Lyngby | collected 2014 | reverse complement strand
ACCCAATAAAATTTTACACTACCCTCAAATGTATTGTAACATAACAAATTTTACACTACCTAACAATAAAATATTATTGCATTAATTTCAATAATTTCGTATAATATCCATGTTGCAAATTCAAAAAGGAAGGAAATAAAATGATAGTTGTAAAAGTGGAAAATCTGGTGAAAGTTTATAGCAATGGCGTAAAAGCTCTTGATAATTTAACCTATCAAGTGCGGGAAGGAGAAATTTTTGGGCTGCTGGGACCCAACGGTAGCGGTAAAACAACCAGTATCAATTGCATCCTTGGATTGCTTAAATATAACCAAGGCACAGTGGAACTCTTTGGAGAACCTATGAAGCCCACAAGTTATCATATAAAAAAAGACATTGGGATAGTCACGCAAAATGTGGCCGTGTTTGAGGAACTTACAGTTTATGAAAACGTTGATTATTTTTGCGGGTTATATGTGAAGAATAAAAACACCAGAAAAAAATTAGTAGAAGAAGCGCTTAATTTTGTATCAATTAATAATTACCGGAATTTTTATCCAAAAAAATTATCCGGAGGGCTCTTAAGAAGATTACATATAGCTTGTGGCATAGCTCATAAACCTAAACTTATTATTATGGACGAGCCGACGGTAGGAATCGACCCGCAAAGCCGAAACAACATCCTCGAGGGAATCAAGAAACTCAATCAACAAGGCGCCACAATCATCTATACTTCTCACTACATGGAAGAAGTAGAGCAACTTTGCGATTACATCTTAATCATTGATAGAGGAAAAACAATAGCCGAGGGAAGCAAAGAGAAGTTAAAAGCAATGATTTCATTGGGAGAGATTATTGAAATCGAGCTTGAGGATATAAAAAAATCCACCGTGGAAGTTATTAAAAACCTTAACAATGTCATCAGCGTGGAAGTAAAGAATAAATTGTTGGTCGTTAAATCGGGAAAAGGAAAAACCAATATACCCGAGGTATTGAAAATATTGAACGAGAACAATCAGGAATATAAAAAGATTTATTCCGAGTTGCCGACGCTAAATGATGTTTTCTTGGAATTGACGGGAAAAGAACTGAGGGATTAAGAATGTTTCTATACAAGACAAGAATAAAAACCTTGATTCGCGATAAGGTGCTCGTCTTTTGGACAATGATCTTCCCGCTCCTGCTCGCGACGCTCTATCACTTTGCTTTCGGTCATCTCTCTAATTTGGATAATTATGAAACGATAAACGTTGTGTTAGTCGACGCGGAGAGTATGCCGGAAGAATTCGTAGAGGTAATCGAGACCGTTGAATATGGCGAAGAGCGGAAGATGTTTAACGTTGGACAAAAAGAAAAAGAAGAAGCGACGGAACTTCTGGATAAAAATATGATTACCGGTTATATTGAGTGGGGAGAAGAAGGCATATTTTTGACGATTAAAAACTCCGGCCTTAAGGCGACGATTTTAAAAACTTTCCTTGATGAATATGTCCAAACCACTTCTATTATAGATTCGATAATCTTAAAAACTCAAGGCGCGGTTGACGTCGAAACATTAATCGCCGATATCGCTAATCAAGCGGAATATTTGGACTATCAGTCGCGCACCAATGACCCCAATAATACATTGCTCTATTTTTACGCGCTTATCGCCATGGCGGTCATTAACGGATCATTTCTGGGAACGGGGGAAATAACAAATCTTCAGCCTAATTTATCGGCCAAAGGCGTCCGTTACAGCGTTTCGCCTACAAAAAGATATAAATTGTTGTTATCGAATATTGCCGCGGCTTTCACCATACATATAGCTGAAGTGATAATATTACTTATCTATCTCGTTGGCCTTTTAGGCATCACCCTTGGGAATTACCTATATGTTCTTTTGTTATGCGTCCTGGGTTCGCTAACCGGCATTTTCTTCGGAGCCTTATTGGGAATAACGTTCCGCCGGATGAAGGAAGGCGCCAAGATCGGTATATGCACGGTTTTTGGCGTTTTCGGGTCATTTTTGTCGGGAATGATGTACCCGCCGATGAAATACCTGATAAACACCAAGGCGCCAATCATCGGGTATATCAACCCGGTAAACTCCATAACCGACGGGTTTTATAGCTTGTATTATTTCACGTCCCTTGAACGCTATTTTCAAAATGTTCTCATTCTAGCAATCATGTTGATTCTTTTTGTCTCGCTTACGTTATTGCAGTATAGGAGGGACAGCTATGAGAGTATTTAAGGTCTATTTGAAGATATTTTATAAAAACATCGTTAGCATCGTAATAACGTTCGTCGCTTTCGTTATTATCTGTCTTTTGTTTATCCGCTCAAACCCGAAAGAGACTTATGGATTTCAACCAACGAAAACTTATGTCACCGTTATAAACAAAGACGCGGATACGGACTTATTAAACGGGCTTAAGAAATATTTGGACAATTTCGCTTATTTTAGAAATGTCGAGGAGAAGAACATCGAAGACGCCCTATATTTCAGGGAGATCTATATCGCGCTTATTATTCCCGAGGGTTTCACGGCGAAATTCCTCGCGGGAGAAGAAGTGAGTTTAATCGAAAAATCTGTGCCCGACGCCGCTCACACGGTGGCCACTAAGCGCGCGATCAATAAATATCTACACACCGTGAAAGTGTATTTGAATAACACCGATGAAACAGTTTCGGAGGTTATCCCGGCCGTTATTGATGATCTGGAAAAATCGATAGAGATCGAAAAAACGGTTCAAGAGGCGAACGCGCCCGTTGAAGTCGCCTTTTACTACAATTATTTGACTTATCTGTTTATTTCCGTTATATTTACCGTTATCGGCACAGTCATGATTGTTTTCCGCCAGAAACATCTCCGCCAACGCATTGACGTTAGCCCGCTGCCTCAAGCAAAACTGAACGCGCAATTGATTCTCAGCCATTTGTTTTTAGGTTTGATCGTGTTCGCGATTATGTGCGGGTTAAGCTTTATTCTTTATCCCCGGAGCATGTTAAGCATAAGAGGAGTTTTGTTCGTTCTTAACGCTTTCTGCGTGACGCTTGCTATTGGCGCGATGGGGTACGCTTTCAGCTTATACATCAAAACAAGAAACGTTTTGGGCGCTTTTACAAATGTTTTCGCGCTCGGCACTTGTTTTATTTGCGGGGCGTTCGTTCCCCAGGATCTCTTGTCCAAAGGCATGCTCACTTTCGCGCGAGTATTCCCCAATTATTATTATGTTGTTAACAACAACAGGATCGGGTTCCTGACCGAACTGACTTCCGATTCTTTAACAAAAATATTCATAAACATGTTGATTCAGTTGTTGTTTGCTTTGGCTTTTATGATCGCATCCATTTTCATAAGCAAAAAGCAGATGACAAGCGAGAATTAGCGCCCGATACCCCTCGCCAGAGAAGATTATCTTTTTTAAACAATATTAACCATCATTCGTCTTTTCTAGCAGCCTTATGACAACATGCGACATTTAAGATCAAATCACATACCTATCATTAGTTCCGTTTATCGGAACTTTTTTTATTATCATAGGGCATTTAAAACATACGCCTAAAAACATGAGGAGTGTTTTCAAAACAGAAGCGGACCGGCGCCGGCGTCATTTTAGCGATTCTTGACGAACAGAAATTCACAAATATCTATATTTTCATTATCATATTCAAAAATAACTATAATATTTGTAATGCTTCATAAAGCTAAGATGGTCAGAAGAGGAAAATAGGGAAAAACATCAAAAAGAACCGTTAGAATCAAGGCGAAGCAAGAAGCGGATCATCGGCGGGAGGCAGTCTGTGAAATGTAGTATTATCTGATTTCATGTAATATCGTGTTGTAATGATTGTATAAAAATGTTGTTTGACGTCGTTTATCGCGGATAAAACCTGACTTTTTATACTACCTATAATATATATTATGTTAAATAGGATATATCTAGGTTGATCGCTTATATAATGTTGTTTGTTGATAAGCGGATAAATAACGGTCTTGAGTATAGGACATTTCATATGTGTCCTTTATCAGGATAGCTTATAAAACGCGCTTAAGCTCTTCGCCGAGCCATCGAGAGATGATCCGTTTCGATACCCGTCAAATCATCGTTACTCCATTGTGGCTCGGCCAAGCTCCTACGGCGCCTTTAAAAAAAAGCCGGCATTTGGCCGGCGAAAAAGATTCGTTGACATATTATTATCATATGTTGAAACATGTCGAAATAAATATACTCAAAACATATAATATTGCATAATATGACATTCATGATTGTATTAAACTGATATTAAATTATATCATACTCGAAATATGATATAATTTGTCAAAAAAACATGAATGGAGGATCTAGTCTATTTGACGCTTTTTGTTCCGTGACATACAGATTATTCAAACAAAGAACATAATAGACGCCAGATCTACTTTTAACCGCTTTGATTCATCACAAAGACAAAATATCATATTCGTTTAAAATATATTTTTGTCTTTTTTTCTTTCCTTTTAATTTTCCGAATGTATCTTCATTTTTGGGCCACCCCTCCTGGGCCCTCTAATAACATGCGAATAGGTAATTATCCGGCTTTTTTTATTTAATCTTCTCTCACAAGGGGTAATAAGCATAATATTCCGAGAATTTGTCATTTCGTCAAGAAAAATGTTATAAAACCTTAATCCTCATACTATGCCCACATTTCCAATGATATTCTAATTTTTATAATAAAACGCTAATCATTGATTATCCAACATTACTTATTTAATCTTCTCAGACGAAGGGTATATGTCGTTGACTCATATTCAACAGACGATATAGACTTTCATATTTTGCTCTGATCTATTCCAGCGCTTATTTTAATATTAACTTATAAACAAAGTAAGCTTATTTGGCTAGTTCTTCTTTTGTTATCTGATAATTTGATAAGCGAACCAAAAAAAAGAAAGAAAAGAGAATTGGGAAAAAATACGCAATCATGATTGAAGCACTGACTGCTTTGTCTTTTACAAACATGTTCAACAACATGAAAAAAGTAAACAAGATAAAAATAATAACATTACTTTTTGGATATAATAACCGGATTCTTGAGGCGGCGGCCATCAAAAACAAGATCAAGCCTACTTTTACAAGAATATCTATTAAAGATCTATTGGAGGTAGGTCTGAATAGCTGCCAAGCCATCAGTAATACCCAATATACGTAAAGATTTATATGCAAATGGCTTTTGTTTCTAATTTTATCCTTCTTAAGATTACTTTCCATTTTTCCATTCTCTTTTTCCTGATTTGGGCTTGTCAAGCATACTTACGAAACTTTCAAATGAGAGCATTTTTCTGTATCCATCTGTGCCATATCTCATCCATTTCATTTTTTGACTGAATGTAAGCTCAGTATTTTTTATTTTCAAAGCGAAATAAAGCATCCATAAAAAGGTAGTTTTAGGGTGAGCAGCTTTATAAAATACGCCTTTTGCATAAAAATACTTTTCGTCTCTTCCTGTAAACCAGGTTGATGTCTCAAATGACACGCTACCTATGGTTTCTTTCGACACATAAAAATTTAGCCCAGCTCTTCTTAAAGACATTAGAAACATACTGTCTTCACCAGAGGGGAAAATTGCTCCGCCACCAAAAAGCGGCGAAAACCATACATTGAATTTTTTTACGGATTCAAGTTTTATTGCAACTCTAAAAGTTCCCCAAGGTAAGCCTTTAAATTTTGACCACCTTTTTGTTTTGTTGTATTTAGGCTGTTTTCTTACTGGGTCATCTGTTTCAAGGTGGAAAATAATAACATCCGCATCTGGGTGCGCACTAAATTCTGCAATTACACGCTCCGCCATATCGTCATGATACCTTACGTCATCGTCTGCCAATAGGCATATTTCCGCGCTTGCATACATAAGTGCTAAATTCCGGTTTATCCCCACGCCTCGGGTTGCGGTAGAAATCATTTTAGCGGTATAACCATCAAATTCATATTCATCGTACGAAGTGCGATCACATTGATTTGCAAAAACCACATCGGAATGAATATTCATTTCTTTTATTTACGAAAAATCATTCTGATGCATTGTCACACATAACACTTCAAATTTTTTCATTTATCTTCTCCAGATATTCTTTATAATCTCTTTCAGTATCATAGATTATGGCATGAACGGAAGCATTTCTTTTTTCTATGCTTGGCAGCTTCATGTAATCGCCGTATCTGTAAACGAGATAATCTCTAATTTTATCNNCGGCACAGAAAAAAATGAAGAATCAAACAGTCCGCTTCTGAATTTTGCCGGCGTTATCCAATAGCAGTATTTAAAATTCTTTGTCATGCCATCATAGCGATAAATCCGCTTATACGCTACTTTTGCCATCCATTTACATGGCAAGAACCGGAGGGATTTCAATACCAACGCCTGCCCCTTTGGTTTTTGGTTTCCAATTTCGCTGGGAAAGGCCATACAATGTTACAAATTTTGATTCAAGGTATACGAGTCTTTGAAGCAGGCGGTTATTGGGCACCTTATGTAAAATCATAATGTCAACATAAATACCATGATGCATATCCGTCCGATTCTTGAATTGCTCTTCTATAAAAGTGGTACCGTTCATGCGGACTTTGGCGTATTCCAAATATTCCGGAACAGTTTTCCACTCTTGGAGAACAAACCGGCTGTCGTTGTCCGATAGCATTACCGCCTTGAATTTTTCATATTGATCCGGGGTCATGAAAATATCCAGGTCGTCATCCCATGGAATGAACCCACCATGGCGAACCGCCCCGAGTGCTGTGCCACCCATGATGAAATACTGAATATTATGTATCCGGCAAAGACCATCAACATATTTTGCAATTTGTAATATCTTTTTCTGAACAGATTTAATATCTTGATTTTTAGGCATATAAGACCTACTTTTATATTTTCTTGGCTAAAAAATAAAATTTGTTTATAATTTTTTTTATTCCGGGAACACGATAAGCAAAATTGACCGTTGACTTAATAAATTTAAAAACATAATTACGAATTTTGTATGTGACGGCACAGTTAACCCATCTATGCGGGTGTATGCTTAAAATACAATTATTTGACTTAATGTGTTCAATAAGTTCATCAAAACTTTTAATAAAGATATCCTTATCATCGCTTTTCACAATATCATTATTTATCGGATCAAAAATAATATTAAATTGTCTTCCAGCGTCGGAAATATAAACATAATCGCATTTTGCCTTTGTTTTAAAATCAACCATTATGTCGGTCATATTTGGATATAAAGCCTGAATTTTAGGATTTCTGAAGAAATCTCTGTTGGAGGTATATCCCTTTCGTTCTATAAGAGGATTACCGTGCTGGCATAGTGTTGCAATCGGGAACCCGCATTCTTCAAAAACCGAAACATTTTTTCTGAATTCTTTCAAAGCAGAATCTATATCCCCTTTGCATGAATCCATAACATCATAGTGATATGAAATCTCATGCCCCATAGACTGCATTTCGCGCAGGAGTTTAACATTCTTTGAACTTTTTAAAAGATATGCCTGTACATAATAACTTCCTCGATGGCCGTACTTATGTTCAATCTGAGCGATTCTATATGCGTTTTTTACTTTCGTCTCGACATCGTGCTTTAAAATCAGAAATCTTGTATTGATGCCGCTCAATACATTTGATGAGGTAACACTGAAAATATTCAGTTCCGCTAGTTTCCTGCAGAACATGTCCCAATTTTTATAAACGAATTCTATCATTTATCTTGTCCCGTAAAATAGTTGGAGAAATACCGGAAGTATAATCCAAATATACAACGCGACAACCGACAGTGGAAAATTCTTTTTCATACCTATTCCACTCGGTCGTCCCTTTCCAATCTGAGCCCACAAACACTGCATCGCAATGATATTTCTTTATAATCTCAAGCTTATCCATGTTTTCTTGAGGAATAACCAAATCTACGTAGCGAATTGCAGAAACTATCGCCATCCTGTCCTTTTCGTTTATGACCGGAAATTTGTTTTTTCTTTGATAGCACAAATCGTCAGTGGTTACTCCCACGATAAGTAAATCACATTGTTCCTTTGCATGGCGAAGAATATTCAGGTGCCCAACATGAAACATATCGAAAACACCGGCTGTATAGCCTATCTTGTACTTTTTATTCATCACGCTTTCTCCCTTGCCAGCTTTTTAAAAAACCATCCTCTGAGTCCGTTTGGCATCAACACCTGGACAATCAACCTTACACTGACATTAAATATAAAGTCAAAGCAGGAAATAATTTTTTTGTCAAACATAAATTTTTGCAGTTTGACTTCGCTTTTAAAATATTTCCAGCCTCCGCGACGCTTGTACATTTCCTTTCCTACGCGGACGTTTACGAGAAAATCCTGAACATTTGCGAATTTTGCATTGTTCAGAAATAACCTAAGCCATAGATAATAGTCTTCGTTACAGTACCAATCTATGTAACCGCCGGCTTCAGTTATTTGAGATTTGCGGCACATTACTGTCACCTGATTAAATGGACAGCGCTTTTTGAGATACTTTTTTATCTCTCTGTCATTTTGAGGAACAATTCTCGCAGCAACAATATTGTCTTGCGTATCAATAAACTCTGTAATGTTGCCTCCAACAACCGCTAATTCAGGATTTTCGCAAAACATCTGAATTTGCTTTTCAAATCTGAAAGGCAGACTAATGTCGTCAGCGTCCATAAGCGCAACCAGTTCATTTGAACAAGCATCAAGGCCTATCCGCCTAGCGTTTCCGTGCCCTTGATTTTTTTCAAGGCGAATTACTTTGAAAAAATTCGGATTTTCGAATTTTTTAATTACATCATCAAGTTTTTCCGGGACAGGACCGTCCACTACCAAAACAACTTCGTCCGGCTTGCGGGTTTGATTCAGAATACTATCAACAGCAGTATTGAAGTGATCGGGATCATCTTTACCATAAACGCACATCGAAACTGAAAACTTCAAATCATCCATATTATACATTCAACAATTCCTTCGCTTCTTTTTGCTTTTCATAATATTCGTCGGGAGATACCATCCCCTCTTTAACAAGCCAATCGCCGAAATCCATATCCGAGGCGGTCCCTTCACGGATGGTATCGGAACGTTTCAGAACGGAAAAAAATGTTTTAATCAATATTTTAACATCGCCGATAAAAGTTATTTTTGATATGTACTGCAAGTCAAGTTCAAATTTCTGTTCCCATGAGATGTTATTTCTTCCGTTAACCTGCGCAAGTCCGGTAAGCCCGGGACGCACGGTATGGCGCATTCTCTGATGCTCTGTCATAAACACCATATCCCGAACAAGCTGAGGCCTCGGCCCTACAATCGACATGTCACCCTTGATTATATTTATCAGTTCCGGCAATTCATCGAGGGATGTTGACCTGAGAAACTTCCCGTATCTTGTAAGTCTTTTTTCGTCGGACAAGAGGTTTCCATCCTCATCTTTCTCACATGTCATTGTGCGAAACTTTATCAGTTTAAATATCCGCTCATCCTTACCCGGTCTCGGTTGAACGAAAAACGGGTTGCCCTTCATTTTGATTGCCCCTAAAATAGTCAAAATAATTAACACGGGCAATAAAACTATAAATGCGACCAGAGCCAGAATAAAATCCAGCGGCCGTTTGAAAAACTTTGCGTACATATGTATACCTCTCAGAAACAGCTTTTTATCAGTTCGATAACTCTATCCTGCTGCTCTTCCGTCATCTTAATATCCGACGGTAAGCACAAGCCTCGCTCGAATATATCCCCTCCGACGTCGCCCTCCACACTTATAAAGTCATGTCCTGCGAACACCGGCTGCAGATGCATGGGTTTCCATATGGGACGGGCTTCAATGTTTGCGTCCTCAAGCTTTAATCGGATTTGTTCAGGGGCTACATTTACTCCTCTATCAATCAGAATACAACTCAGCCAGAAGTTCGGTTTGCTGCACTCAAGGTATGGATTCATCTTGATTGGTAAGTCCTGAAGTCCCTCTTCATACCTGCGATAAATCTTTTCTTTAAGGTTTCTATGTTCCTCAAGGTGCAGAAGCTGACCACGACCGATACCTGCGACAATATTGCTCATGCGGTAGTTGTAACCAATCTCGCTGTGCTGATACCACGGAGCCGGGTCACGGGATTGTGTTGACCAAAAGCGAGCTTTCTTTATTCCCGCTTCATCGTCACTAACAAGCATTCCGCCGCCAGAGGTGGTTATAATTTTATTACCATTAAACGAAAACACCCCATACTTGCCAAAAGCGCCTGTTTGTTTACCTTTATATGTAGCGGAAAGGCTCTCAGCTGCGTCTTCAATTAAAGTCGCACCGTGAGAGTCGCAAATAGAGCGAATTTCGTCAAGCTTCGCCGGGACTCCATACAAGTTGACAACGATTACACATTTGCAATCAGGGTACTTCTCGAATGCTTTTTCGAGAGCCTTTGGATCCATATTCCAGGTATCTCTCTCGGAATCAATGAAAACCTGTACACCGCCCTCGTATGACACGGGGTTGACAGTAGCGGAGAAAGTCAGGTCTGAGCAAAAGACAACATTCCCACGCTTGACACCGGCAAGTTTTACTGCAAGATGCAAAGCTGACGTGCCCGACACTAAAGCTGCGGCATGTTCAGTTCCGACATACTCCGCAATCTCACGCTCGAAACCGTCAACGTTTGGCCCTAAAGGAGCTACCCAGTTACTATCAAATGCCTGCTGAATATATTTCATCTCGTCTCCGTGCATAGTGGGTGACGACAAAAAAATTCTATTGCTCATTCTTACTCCTTTGTTTTAGTCACGCTCACCCAGACGAGGTAAAGATAATAACACGACATTAATAGTTTTTGTCAGGAACTTATCCTCGTGGCGGGTGTAG
>LSQX01077310.1_pt1 | contig 10842 bp, 8 predicted proteins | sample 654561 | NCBI WGS metagenome assembly LSQX01 (sample SAMN04489861, study PRJNA283612) | anaerobic digester metagenome | isolation source: 4 biogas reactors fed with cattle manure at either 37C or 55C with and... | place: Denmark: Kongens Lyngby | collected 2014 | reverse complement strand
AATCCCTGCAGGATGACAAATCAAACGCGTCTTTCGGAAGGACGCCAGCACGGAGTATGACGTGCTCTTTCACATTTACTTCTATGACACAATCCACACCAATGAAAAATCTCCCGGCCATTTGTGACCGGGGGATTTAATCGGCGAACTTTGCGGCGTCCATCCGAAAGCAAATATGTGAGCTTGCATTATCATATTTCCCGGACTCCCTGTTGAAGCATGCTCAAACGCCAATCGAACGAGCGCTTGCCACCCATGATATCCTGGTTTGTGCTGTTCACGGAAAGTAGACTTGGGCCATTGGGATGGTTGAGGTCTTCGTTCATGCTGCGACAAATCCGGCATCTCTGCCTCACTTCGTTTCTTTCGTCTCCCTGCTCCAATTGGTGTTGCCTTCCAACACGGTATTGCCGTAATCTTCGGAGCCCTTCCTGTTGGCACACCCAAAATGATAGGATGCCGAAAAGCTAATCCGCCTGAAATCGATTTCTTCTGGACACAGTAAGCGAATCATCACAGTTCACAGTAACCGGCCCAGACATACCGGAAAGCCTGCTGCCCGAAACGTCACATAGTAGCTTCCAGCTATCAGAGTACATAAAACCCGCTACCGGCCAGGATCAACTGAGCGATATGCGGGCCGTATTTGCGTGGCTGCGCTCTTCACAGAAAGAACACGAGTCTGCTTTAGGGTAATGCACAACTGCGGCGGGAACGGGAAAGATTTCGGGCACGCAAAGCGGTTGTGGACAATTGCGAGCACTTTTTTTCTTGTCTGCCGTAAAACAGAAATGTGGCAAATTCGTTATCGGACGGTGCAACAACGAGTTCAAGTCTGAAGGAAATTGCCTGCGTTGCACGCAACGTAATAAAGCTTGCGAAAATGCTCATTATCGCCTTCAATTCGGCGTGAGAACATTGCGAGGAACTCATGCTCCCTTGTGGGTAGGCTATGCTATCCATCGCAATTGCAGGTGCGTCCGAGCAAGCCAAAATCAACCGGTCACACGTTTAGCAGACAGATTACTCAAAACAATCAGCAGAATGGCAACTTGGAAATGGATATTGGTAAGATGTTGGCGCAGGAGGGCTCGTTGCCGCAAAATGTGTCTCAGGCACTTGCGCCGGGCATCCTTAGACTTTCACGATGCTGATCACGAACACCCGCCAAATCTGGGTGACACTATTGCCTGGGTGTTTTTGGCATCAGCTTCCCCGTTGGATGCTTCTCACTTGATGAGTGAAGCTGACTTTTCGTCCAGGAAGAGCGTCCAGTCGGAGTGCTCGCGCAGCTTCGTCGCCGGAATCATTGGTGTGATGTCGGGGCTTTCAAGGGTGGCTTTGATGGCCTCAGCCTTCACTTCGTGAGGAACCGAGGATACCACTGCTCTGCATCGCATGATCTGGGCTATACTCATCGATATGGCCTGTTTGGGGACATCGTCAACCGTAGCGAACCAGCCCTCGCCCACCTGCTGTCGGCGGCAGCGCTCGTCAAGTGTGACTGCAAAATAGGCCTCCTGACGGTCAAAATCCGCAGGCGGGTCGTTAAACGCGATATGGGCATTCTCACCGATGCCGATGACGCCAACATCGATAGGCGCCTTACCTATTGCCTCATTGAGGTCATGAATCACCGCTTCCACATCCCTTTCGCCATCCACGAAATACATCTCCTTAAGATGAACTTTGGACGTAAAACGTTCCTTAAGATACCGGCGAAAACTTGCCGGGTGACTCTCGGGGAGACCGATGTACTCATCCAAGTGGAACATTGTCACCTTGGACCAGTCCACATCTTCCTGCAGCAACGCTGCAATGGTCTCAAACTGTGACATCCCGGTTGACAGTGCAAGCCTGGCCCCGCCCCCTAGATCGATTGCTTCGCGAAGCTTACCTGCGATACGGGCAGCAGCAGCCTGTCCCAGCGCTTGCGGTGTTTTTGATACGATGACTTTCATGTTTATCTCCTCTTTCTCATATGATGATTAGTGCGTGGCGGCGCCCACCGTTGCGCTTAGCTCCGTGACACCATGGTCCAGCCCGCCAATTCCGTCCAGCACTCGCCGAATATTCCTCAATGCCTCCTCCGGCGACTCAATACCTGAGATAGCATGAAGAAGGTGTCTGCCCAGCGCATACTCAAAATCACGCTGGTTATAATCTATGTCCGCAGAAGACAGGATCGGCTTGCGGATGCCCTCGCGGATAAACTGCGGCATTGCCTCGAGCCAGGGATAGGTATCAAGGATATCACGGTGCTCATACACTTTGCGGCAGGGCGAAATGCCACCGCGCATCACCAATTCGGGTGCAATCTGATCGCCCGTTGCCCACGCGATGAACTGATAAGCCTCCTCCTGCTGGACAGAATGCTTCACGACCGCCAGAGAACCTCCAGCGAGCAGCGGGCGCCCGCCCGGAACAGGAGCAAAACCGATTTCCACACCGACGTTAGCTTGCCGGGCGAGCACAAAATTCGCTGCATGGTGTACGTACAGGATGGTCATTGCTGTTTCACCCTTGACGAAACTTGCAGCCACCTCGCTCCAGCTGTTGGTCCGTTGGCGATGGCCGCACGCTGCATTGGCGACATAATCACGAAAAGTCGTAAGCGCCGCTGGCGTAGACAGATCCAGCCGTCCCTTTCTATCATAGGTCAAGCCGCCCGCTTCAAGAAGCCTGGGCAAGTAGTCGCTGGCGACGGATGTTGGATTCGTCGGCGGAAAACTGACTCCGTAGCTGGAAGGCGAGTCGAGCCTGTGTATGCGGGAAAAAAAGCGGCACACTTTATCAAACTCTGAATATGTTGCCGGTACTTTCAGCTGCTGCTGAGTGCGTTCGTAATAGGCGCGGTCCTGCCCCACATCTTCCAGCAGCGAACGCTGGTAAAACAGCATTTGCACACTGATATCAAAGGGCAACGCGTAGAGTACGCCTCCAACCGAAGAGTAATCCTCGCATAAATGGGGAATGAAGCGACACTGGTTTTTTCTTGCACTCGCATCGATATCCTCAAGGGGCTTAAGCAATCGAGGCGCAAGATAGGATAACATCGAGGGGTCAATGCGCACAACATCCCAGGTTCTAATGTCCGGGCTGTTGATCCGTCTATAGAACTCATCCAGGGAGCAGTTAAGCATTTCGACTTCTATACCCGTGCTGCGCGCAAATCTGGGCAATAATTGCTCAAGCGCAGCCGTGGAAGGCGTACCATGCGTGAGCACCCTTAATACCCGGTGACCGCTTGCAGCACTGACGGAAGCAAGCGTATTTGATCCGTATGCAGCCAAAACGCGCGATGTCAGTCCGCCCTTCTTTTCCACCTGGGTGATGAGTGCAGTTGCGGCTTCATGACCCATGAGGCGGTAATTCAGAGTGACTGAGTTATAGTGCGGATTTGGAGAAGAACGCAATGAAGCAAGTGTAATGATGCTCAGTTTCTCCTCTCTACACTGCTGCCAAACGTGCGACAATTTATCAGCAAGCGCTTCATTAGTGCAAATAACGGACTTGGGAACAGTCTGCCGATTAACCAACTCGTTAATTGCCGGTGGCTGTCCGGCCCGTACGTCTTCAAAAAAGGCGTCCGCGGTCAAATGCAAGTGCGCACAAAAAGCGGCCTGATCAGCAAAGTGGAAATCACTCATCAGCACGTAGGTGGAGGTCGGATCTTCAAGCTGCGCGCACGCAAGCTGCGCCGCCTGCTTCATGTCAAATGTATAGGCAGGCAAACTGGTGTCAACCGGCGCGCGTTCCAAGAAAAGCAAAGGCACTTTTCGTGCTAATAGCACCTCGTATTCCTTGCGATGCCTATCCAGACACGATACCGCCAGAACGCCGCAGGCCTTTATCGAGGCGGCCTCCTTCACTGCATTGGTTTCCAGGTAAGGCAGATCATCAGTCAGGAACAGCCGCAGATCATACGCGTGCTGCTTGGCGTAGTTCACCATGCCGATATATAGATCAGCATAGCGTCGTTCGGATAAATTGGGAAGCAATACAGCAATCGTGCAGGTCTTGCCCCGTCTGAGTAAACTGGCCTTTTCGTCAATGGCATAACCCATCTTGACGGCAGCCTGCTCAACCAGCCGGATTTTTTTGTAGCTTACGCCGCCGCGCTTGTTAAGCACGCTGGATGCGGTGCCGTGTGATACACCTGCCGCCTTTGCGATGTCCTTGATGGTGGCCATTGTCTACCGCCTTAAATCGATAATGTTTTGAGAAACACAACCCGCAGTGGATGATTTGGCCTATAGGTCGATGTCTACTGACTTGGTTAGCTTGAAAAAGAGCAACAACGATGCGATCATTGTGACGGTCAGGATTGTCGACAGGGCAGCCGCGGTGCCATAGCCACCTCTGCTGATTTCCTGGAAAATCGTGACCGTCATCGTCTGCGTCTTTCCCGTATAAAGCATCAGGGTTGAAGACAACTCGTTTATAATGGTGATCCAAGATAGGATGGCGCCGGATATGATCCCCGACATCATAACAGGCATAGTCACTTTTACAAATGTCTGCATGGCTCCGTACCCCAAACTTGCCGAAGCCTCATCAATGTTGGGGCTGATTTGCCTGAGAATGGCAGCACTTGACCTGACCGTGTAAGGCATGCGTCTGATGACGTAAGAAACGATGATAATGGCTGCCGTCCCGCTCAATACCAGCGGCCCTTTATTGTAGGTCATCAATAGTATCAAACCGAAGATCGTCCCTGGTATTACGTAAGGGAACATAATGAAAACATCGAGGAAACGTGAAACCAAGTTCTTCTTCCTCACAGTTAGATAAGCAAAGAGCGTACCCAGTACTACAATGATCAGAATGGCGATGAACGAAAATGTAAAGGTATTGAGGATCGACGACAAGGATCTGGTAAATGCGGTGATATAGTTGCTTAAGCCATAACCTTCTGCCCACATGAGGCCCTTCGTGTTTCTGAAGGAGATTATGATGATGTACAGCTGTGGCAGTGTAGATAAAAAGACAACCAGATAAACATAAGCATGCGCGAGAATGTTTGGTATTCCGCGCAGCTGCTTAGCTTGGGGCGGATTGAGCATGCTCATGGTATTGCTGCGGCGTCCGGTGATCCACTTTTGCGCCAAAAAGACGATGGCAGCGATCAACATCATGATCAACGCCACCGAAGAAGCAAAGTAAGCGTTGGTTCCGGTCTCACTGACCCACTCCTGGTAAATGATGACGGGCAGAGTGTTGTACCCCTCACCAATAAGCCTTGGTGTGCCGTAATCGGCAAATGCCCGCAGAAACACGATAGTCGCGCCTGCCAGGATCGTGGGCAGTACCAGAGGTAAACTCACTTTCAGTACCTTTTGGATGCCGTGGTACCCTAGACTCTCTGCCGCTTCGCCCAATGACGCGTCCACTTTTTTTAGGGCACCTTTGGTGTACATGTAGATGTAGGGATACAGTTTCAGTACGAATACCAGCAAGATACCGCCAAATCCGTAGATGCTGGGAATGTTGACTCCCAGAGAGTCCCGCAAAAAGGTAGTGACTGCACCGTTGCGCCCAAGCATCAGAATCCACGAGTAAGCACCCAAAAAGGGCGGTGACAACATGGATATAATGATCAGGATGTCTACAAAGCGTTTGCCTTTGATTTTGAAAGTGCTGGATATGTAGGCCAACGGCACGCCGATGGCGATGACCAGCACCGTGGCACTGAGGACCACTGAAAGGCTGTTGGTCATACTCTTGATGTAGTAGGGGCGTGAGAAAAACTTGATGAAATTATCAAGCGTAACGGCGCCTTCCTTGTTCTGAAATGCGTACAATATCATTTGACCGACCGGAATTATCAGAAACAGGCCAAAGGTTACCAGTGAAATGAGACTAACCAGACTCCAGAAGTCAAAGCGTATTCCCTTCTTAGGATACATTGCTGACGACCCCCTCGATCAGTGTGATACCGGTTTCCGGGTGGAAAACGTTAGCTCTGTTTGTGTTCACCTCCAAATAGACATGATCGCCCGCATCATGTATACGCTCCACGGTTGTGGCATCAACCGTCACTTCAACAGGTTCACTCCCACCAAAGTCAATACGGTAATTGACGTATCTTCCCAAAAAGAGCTTCACGAGCACGAGGCCGTTCATCCCCTTCTCGGGGTTAGTAAATTCGAATTCTTCGGGCCTCACGTACACGGTCACAGCATCGCCTTGGTCCAGGGGTTTCAGTCCGGACATCTGAATAACATGGCCATTATCCAGCGCAATCTTCGTTATTCCATTCTGCTGGTCCTTCACTTTTCCAAAGAAATGATTGGAGTGCCCGATAAAATCCGCGACAAACGTGCTGTGCGGCCGCTGGTAAATTCTTTCAGGCACATCGATTTGCAGGATGTCGCCCCGACTCATCACCGCAATTCGATCTGATATTGCAAGAGCCTCCTCCTGGTCGTGCGTCACATAGACGGTGGTAATGCCGATGTCTTTTTGGATTTCGCGAATGGCTTCACGCATTTCCAGGCGCAACTTTGCATCCAGATTGGATAGCGGCTCATCCATCAACAAAACCTGAGGGCTCACGACAATGGCCCTCGCCAACGCAACCCGCTGTTGTTGGCCACCGGAAAGTTTTTCGGGATAGCGATCTTTGTAGGGTGTGATCTGCACAGTCTCCATGATTTTCGCGACCCGCTCAGCAATTTCTGCCTTGCTCAACTTCTTATTTTTGAGCCCGTATTCGATGTTGCGATACACCGTCATATTAGGAAAGATGGCGTAATTCTGAAACACCATGCCAAAATTGCGTTTGTATACGGGAATGTTATTGATAACGCGACCATCAAACGCGATGGTACCCGCCTCAATCGAATTGAAGCCCGCAATCATCCTCAAGAGAGTTGTTTTGCCGCAACCGGAAGGTCCCAAGAGTGTGAACAGTTCTCCGCTCTTGATCTGCGCGCTCAAGTCTTTGATGACCACATTGTCATCGTATTGCTTCTTGACATTTTGGATTTCAATTGATACAGCCATTATCTTTCGCTCCATCCTGGTTTGTTTGTGCGCATCCGCCACACCCGCGGGACCCCCATGACAGGCACCAACGCGTGTTCTCAACACCCGCTTTCCTCACCTTTCCGGTGAGGAAGGCGGGTCTTAATTCAATGGCCTAGAAACTCGTCCACACATCCTGGAACATGGTCTTTATATCCGAAGAAGAAACATCGGAAGGGTACGCGAGGGTAACCAGTTCTTCGGTGGCAACGCGGCCTTCTGTCGTCATAGCAACGTCTGTACGGGCCGGTCGGACATTCAAGTCCGCTTCCATGGCTGTCTGACACTCAAACGAAGTAACAAAGTCGAGAAATAGCTGCGCATTGTGAGTATTGGCGCCGCCTTTGATAATACCGGTGTTGCTGGTGCGCAGCGCAATGCCCTCCCTGGGGTAAACGGCAAACACATCGGCGCCTTCCTTCATGTAGGAGATAGTCTTATCTTCGTTGGTCAGACCCACCGCGTATTCGCCCTCGACAACGTTCTTGTAAGCAGCAGAAGATCCGCTGGCCAGCTTGCCGTCCAGATTAGCAAGGAAAGATTTCGCGAAGTCCCAGCCATCTTCAACCTTGCCAGTGGAAGACATGGCCGCCAAGATGTTGATCAGGGCTTCCATTGCAGAAGAAGAATCAGCAGGGCTGGCAAATGAGATATTGCCCTTCAAGCGTTCATCCGCAAGCGATTCCCAGCCATTTACAGTGACGCCGAGTTCTTCAATCATTGTCTTGTTGACAATAATGCTATTAACGTTGACATAAGTGGGAGTGTACAGATTGTCCTCCGGGACGAAATCCGGGAACAACTTGTCCAGGTTGACTGTGGCGTAAGGTAGGATCATGTCAGCGATGCCTTCGTAGGTTGTTCCGCCACCGCCCATAAGAACGTCACCGTAGGGGTTGTCTTTCTCAGCGGTGATGCGGCTTGCCAATTCACCGGTGCCTCCGCTGACGATCTCTACGGAGATTTCGGGATGCTTTTCGTTGAACAGGTTAACGATCAGCTCATACTCCGTCGCGCTCGCAGCCGTATACAGTACAAGAGAGTTGGTGGGCTCAAGGACCGCCTCAGCCATCACCACGGGTAGTCCCATCAGCATGATCAGGGTCATCAGGATCGCGAGAAACCGTTTCATTGTTCTACCTCCTAATTTTGGTTCCAGAATATATTCAACAGCCATTGCGGCCGTTAGAATCCAACGTGTCTGTGCCAAGGCGGGGTGTCCGGGAGACTCTGGTCAAAAGCAAAAATTCTGTCCTGCTCGTAATCACCCGCAAAGCTGTTGTTTAGAAAACGCTTGACCCCTGTGGATGAAAAGTGCCTCCAGCTGTGCAGTTCATCACCCGGAACGATAGGAAAAAACAGCGCACCGTTTGCTTTGGCCGCTTCCAGATCGCCCGGCGCATCGCCAATCATGAGCACCATGTCAGGGCTGTAATGCCTGGCGAGCGCCTTAATGCACTCCGCCTTGCTTCCGTCTTCCTGTGCACAAATCACACTCACGAACCGCATTAGATCATGCTCAGCCCATTCACTCTGCAATGCTTCACGCGGGGTCGCCGACACGATGGCTATGTCAGACTCGCCCTTTAGCAACTCAAGACTCTCAACCAGCCCGGGAAACGGCGGCACGCCTTCCACCATCTCAGCAACTCGGCAGTTCATCTCCAGTGACCAATTGAGTGCCCTTGCCATGACGGGGTCGTGCGAATGCTTTGCCAGCTCCGCGTTATTTAGTACCCGGGATTCAGCCACCCACCGGCGCAGCGGTTGAATGTCCGGAAGGACAAAGCCGTGCTCTTTTAGCTCTTCCCTTTGTTCCAACAGATCAAATACAAGCAGGATTTCACGGAAACGTGAACGTCCCCTGTCCTTAGAATACAGATTGCAGTATTCCCAGGTTTCGCGCACATATTTCGAAATGGCCTGCAACCCCCAGGCATGCACAGTCGCCGGACAGAAACACTCCTTATGTTTTAGTTCCATGGTGTCAAATGCGCAACCGTCTGAATCAATGCACACCAAGCGGCTGGACGATGGGCGATAATCCCGAAACAGAACTCCGTCCAATTTCACATATCTCCCTCTAGAATATACTTTTCAATTGCTTGGGCAACACCGTTCTCGTTAAAAGGGCGTGAGACAAAGTCTGCCGCGTCTTTTACCCACTGCGGAGAGTTGCCCATTGCTACGCCAATTCCCGCCTTGCTTATGGCCGGCATATCAAGTGTACTATCACCCAGTGCCAAAACATGCTCAAAACCAATATCCAGCTTGCAGAATAATGCGCTGATCGCCTTTTCACGGTTAAGGCGTTTAGGAAAGAACTGGATATCCTTCCCCGCACCTTCAAATACCGTAACAACACCCGTATCTTCTAATGCAGCAATTATGGATTGCTGCTTTTCCTTTGGCACGTTGTACAGATTGACCTTTTCGATTCCGATGCCATAATCCAAAAAGTGGCGAGATAGACTCTCCACCTCTACTTGCCGCCCCAATTCCAAAAACCAGACGTGGTGCGGTGGCACCGCATAACCGCCAAGATCCGCGCAGATCTCCTTCTCCATATATATCTTGCCCTCGGCAGCGATCTCTCCATAAATCTGCTGACCTTCGAAAATGCGGCAGATCTGTGCCGATTCTTCGATAGAAAAAAGCGACTGGTAAATAATCTCACCGGTATGCCTGTCCACCACACGGGCACCGTTAGATGTCACCCAATAGCGAATGCGCTTGTCAGCCTCAATTTGCGGAGGGAACATGTCTTCCACCCGACCTGTGGATGGGATGATTTCAATGCCCTTCTCAATCGCCTTGTTAAGCGCCGACTTGTTGCGAAAAGAGATGTAAACCTGGTCGCTCTGCAGTATGGTGCCATCAAAGTCCAGCAAGATTGCGCGAATATCCATGCAATTCCTCCGCTATTTGGATGTTGCCGTTCAGCTCGGTTGACCTTCCAACCAACTTACCCATTATCGTCCTTTATTGCGTGATGCCGATTGCACTCGGCACCCCGCGTCTTCCAGACCGTGATTTAAGATAACCACATATTTTGGAACGTGTCAATACCCAATTTTAGCAAATTCTGGAAAAACACCGCCCAGAGAGAACCTATATCAATGTTTGCCGGGAGAAAAAGCAGGTCACAGAAGAAGACGCACGAAGTGCTTCTTCCTTAGCGTGGTCTGCGTACGAAACGGTGAAGAGTGATTTGTCGTTCCGGAAAACTCATGAGCAGGGACCGCTGACCAAAAAGGGCGAGCAAGCAAAGTAAACCGCCGGAGCGTTTCTTGAAGTTGGGTCACGCGGGGTCAATGACAAGAAACTCCGGGATCCCGTATGACTGGACTGGGAAGGAATCAAATCATTCTCTGCTCTTGGCTGACGCCCCCAAAGTTGGATCAAAACCAACTTCGGAGGTGCATAGCACCGTTTCAGCATCGATCCGGGATCATCGCAACTCAACACGAGAATTTTGGGTGGGCTACAGCCGGTCGTTGCGGCCCTGCAACCTGGCAAAACGGCAGTGATAGTGTTTAGATCACGTCGATGAGCGTGGCATATACAAAGGAAGCTTCATGAATTTGGCTGTCCGGGCAGCGTTCATCACGCATATGGGCGAGCTTATAATCGCCCGGACCAAAACCAATGGTGGGAATGCCCATAGCAACGGGCGTAACGGCGTTGGTGCCAAAGTCCCAGAATCCGCTGGTATCCGCGCCCTTGCCCATCACCCGGGCATACGCTTTTTCCATTGATACAGTCAAGTGGTCATCGCGGCCTATGCGCCAAGGATCATGCATGGGTTCGTAC
>LSQX01069675.1_pt1 | contig 10843 bp, 6 predicted proteins | sample 654561 | NCBI WGS metagenome assembly LSQX01 (sample SAMN04489861, study PRJNA283612) | anaerobic digester metagenome | isolation source: 4 biogas reactors fed with cattle manure at either 37C or 55C with and... | place: Denmark: Kongens Lyngby | collected 2014 | reverse complement strand
CGATGTCATGAACCAGCAGCGTGAGCTGATTTACAAGGAACGGTACAAGGTGCTCAATGGCGAGAACCTGAAGGACAATTTTATCAAGATGATTGGCGGCATCATCGATTACGTGATCAATCTATACTGCAAGGAAAGCCCATACCCTGAAAACTGGCAATGGGCTGCGCTGAAAGCTAATGTTGAAGATACGATTTTGGAAAAGGGATCCTTCGATCAAAATGCCTTCGACATGGAAAACCTGGATGTTGACGGCTTAAAGGAAGCTTTGAATGAAAAGGCCGTTGAAAACTACAACCAGCATGAGCAGATGTTTGGCAGCGAAATCATGCGTGAGCTCGAGCGCCGCATCCTGTTAAAATCGGTGGATGAAAAGTGGATGGATCATATCGACGCCATGGATCAGCTAAAGCACGGCATCGGGCTAAGGGCTTACGGACAGCGCGATCCCGTTGTGGAATACCGCATGGAAGGCTTCGACATGTTTGATGAGATGATCCGCAACATTCAGCACGACTCGGTTACTGAGCTGCTGCGCATCCGCAAGGAAAACATTGTTGTCCAAAGAACCCAGGTAGCAAAGCCTGTGACCGCATCCCACGGTGGTGACGGAGAAACCGTGAAAAAACCGAAAAAGCGGGATGTGGAAAAGGTGGGTCGCAATGAACCATGCCCCTGTGGGAGCGGAAAGAAATACAAAATGTGCTGTGGTAAAAATTAATCAGAAGGAACCAGTATGGATTATCAGCAAGCGATCGACTTTATTCACAGCCTGGAACGGTTTGGGAGCAAGCCGGGGCTGGAAAGAATCAGGGCTCTAAGCCAAAGGCTGGGGAACCCACAGGACAGGTTAAAGTTCATTCATATTGCGGGAACCAACGGCAAAGGGTCTACTGCGGCCTTTATAGCGTCTGTGGCTTCTGCGGCCGGTTTCAAAACAGGGCTTTATACCTCGCCGTTTATTGAACGTTTTAACGAACGTATAAAGCTTAACGGTGAAGATATTTCCGACGAGGAATTGGTGAAGTATGTCGCCAGGGTCAAGTGGGTCATCGATGAAATGATCGCTGAAGGACTGGAACATCCCACCGAATTTGAAGTGATTACGGCACTGGCCTTTTTGTATTATTATGAAAAGAACTGTGACCTGCTTGTTCTGGAAGTTGGCATGGGTGGTCGGTTTGATGCGACAAACATCATATCCGCGGCTCTGGTATCGGTTATCACAAAGATTGAAATGGATCATATGACCATTCTCGGGGATACCCTGGCAAAGATCGCATATGAGAAAGCCGGCATCATTCCAGAAAATGGCCGAGTGGTTACTTATCCGCAGGAACAATCAGCGCTGGAAACCATTGAGGCGGTGTGCAACAATAAAAAAGCCACTCTGTACCGTGTCGATCCCGCAGAATTAACCGATGTGACCCTTGAAAAGAGAAAACTCTCTTTCATTCATCCTCGACTGGGCGTGATTGAAACCCCTATTGTCGGGGTGCACCAGGTTTACAACGCCGCGGTTGCGCTGAAAACCCTTGAAGTCCTGGTTGAAATGGGATACAGGATTCCTCCTGAAAAGGTTCGCCTGGGGTTTCAAAACGCTTCGTGGCCGGGTCGTTTTGAGCTTTTGCAAACCCATCCCGACTTTTATATTGATGGTGGACATAATCCCGATGGGATCCGTTCCTTTGTCGAAACCTTTAAAGCTATATATCCTGGCAGAAAAGCCACCATCATCTTTGGTGTTATGCATGACAAGGAATATGAGACCATGGTCGCCGAGCTTTCAGCAATCGCTTCACGGTTTATCGCCGTCACTCCCGTCACACCGCGGGCGTTTCCGGCGGAAAAGCTGGCAAAAGTGATGGCAAAGTATTGTCAGTTTGTTGAAATTAGTGATACAATAAAGGGGGCAGTGGAAAAATCCATGCAACTGTCGTCTGCCGACGATATTATCGCTTCCTTGGGTTCGCTTTATTACATCGGACAGGTACGATCACTATTTCGTACAGAGTTTTGTAATTGAGATCTTTTTATGTATACCATTCCTGCAGGGATTAAGTCACTTTTATACAAGAATGAATGGTGGCAGGTTCGGAGGTAGGATTGATGTTGGATATAAGAATGGAGCTTGAAGGCTATCAACCGATCGATCTGGAATCCATTGAAGAAAGCTCCGGTAAATTGCCTGAAAATGTGGCCGAAGCCATTGTTCTGTTTAACAAGGCTTTGGAAGATATCAGGTTCGGAAATGAAGATATAGCTGTGATCGCTTTAAAAAAGGCGATTTCACTGCATCCTGTTTTTTATGAAGCCATGAACCTGATGGGGATATGCTATTCAGCCATTGGCAAGGAAGATATGGCGGAAAACGCCTTCAGGCAGGTCATTGATTCCGACGACAGCAGTATCAGGGCAATGGAATACCTGAATAAAATGAAGGGTCTGGCGCCCGATACCCCGAGAAATGACACCCACCCGCCAAAGAAAAGGGAGAAACCCGTGAAAGCCAAGCCTCAAAAATCCAAAGATGAGTTATCATCGTTTCTGGCGAAAGGGCTTGGGAAAGAAAACAATAATGTTTATGGCCTAAAATACATCGCCGGTATGCTGATAGGCATGGTGCTGGTATTGTTCATCTGGTGGATGGTTCCCACCAACAAATCCCTTTTTATGATCAACAGGGTTGATAACATACAGCAGGATCCACAACTCGTAGAACAGATTAGCAAATTGAACGAACGGATAAAAAAGCTTGAAAGCGATCTGCAGGCCAGCAAGGATGAGAACCTTAGCTTATCAGAAAGCTTCGAGCAATATAAGGGTTGGTCGGTGCTTTTGGAGCAGGCCGAAGCAGAGTTTACAGCCGGGAACTTCATTCAGGCCGCCGACTTGCTGACAAATACCCCTGGCCCGGTTCCTGTCGGTTTTTCAGGCGAGCACAACAACCTGTTGGACAAAGTCAGGCTGCAGGCTGCCAATCAGTTATATCAGGAGGCTGGCGAGCTGTATAACCAAAACACGGTGAAAGATAAAGAGGTTTACAGGCAGGCTTTTGGAAAGTTTGAAAGTGCCATATCCTATTTGCGGGAAGACAAGCCCAAATATACACCAAACCTGTATTATGTTGCCGGCAAAGCTGCCGCCAGGTGTGATGAAACAGACAGGGCCGTCGAATTGTTCCAGTTTATTATCGACGAATTCCCCAGCAGCCAGTACAGTTCCTATGCTGCAGTGCGCTTAAGGGAAATCGCCGATGGCAAACCCATAACTGGCACCTGATTTAGGGCCACAGGGCGGGGTTCAGATCTCCTGATCACTTATGACCAGAGGTGAATATACACCGCGTGAACATTCCCGTATAAGACTATACCCCGGCACGTAAACACCCCCACAGGGCAGTTCACCCAATCATCATCCATTAAAACTTTCAGGCAAACAAAAAAGAAGGGAAATCCCTTCTTTTTATGTTTGAGAAAAAATGTTAAACTGTTGCCAACACTTTTTTCAATTTTGCGAAGCGAGGCAGCCCGTCTTCCATTGGAGGGGTGGATTCACCCTGAATCAGAGGAAGCGCGTAATTGATATATTCCTGGGTTAAACCTGTTCCGCGGTGATTAATCCACTCACGCGGAATTTTCTTTTCGGTGTTGGCCACGGTGGAGAGGTTCACCAGCTTGAAATCACAATTGTATTTTTCTCCCGGTTCGCGTTCGTAGGCGACCATCTGATCGGTAATCCCCTCAACAGCATACCTGACAGCCAGCTGTCCGGCAGTAAAAGCTTCATCCACATCGGTCTTTGAGCCGCAATGTGCTGCGCAGCGCTGCAGCAAGCTGAATTCAATGGCGCGGGTTTTGCATTTCAGTTCCTTCTTCAGAATATCGGCAAGAACCGCTCCAGTACCGCCCAATTGTGCATGACCGAAAGAGTCCTTTTCCTTAGCCAAATCAGAACCATATTCCGAGATATACTTTCCGTTTTTATCCCGGATGCCTTCTGAAACAGCAATGATAACCTTGCCGCTGTTTTTTTGATAAACTTCCTTCACATCTTCAAGGAATTTATCCATGTCAAAATCGAGTTCGGGCAGATAGATTAAATCTGGTCCAGCTCCCTTGTATGCAGCCAAAGCTGTAGCAGCGGTGAGCCAGCCTGCATTTCTTCCCATCACTTCAAGGACGCAAACCATTGGGGTGTCATAGACGCGTGCGTCCAGATAAACCTCCATGGTTGCTGTAGCAATATAGCGTGCAGCACTGCCATAGCCGGGGCAATGGTCGGTTCCTGTCAAGTCGTTGTCAATGGTCTTGGGAACACCCATAACACGGCATTCATAACCAACCTTCTGCATGTACTTGCTTACCTTGTTACAGGTATCCATGGAATCGTTTCCACCATTATAGAAGAAATAACGGATATCATACTTCTTGAAGACCTCGAGCAGGCGCTTGTAATCGGTTTCGTCGTCTTCAGCTTTTTTCAGCTTGTAGCGAACAGAGCCCAATGCCGAGGAAGGGGTGGTTTTCATCAATTCCAGTTCATATGCGCCCTCACAGCTCATATCATAAAATTTCTCTTCAAGAATTCCCTTGATGCCATTCGCCGCACCGAATACCTTCGGAATGCTTTCCTGCTTCAATGCTTCCGTAAAAACACCGGCTGCACTCGCATTAATCACCGATGTAGGCCCGCCGGACTGGCCAAAAATTGCGTTTCCAACTAATTTAGACATTTCTCCGCCTCCTGTGTTTATGATACAAGCCGGGTATTGCTGAACACATCAAAATGTAAGTTCCATTCCCCAGCCTGATAGCCAACTGTAAAGATATTTTCCGATAAAAAAAGCCTTTCCTTGCCAAAAATTAATATACCACAAACAAGAACTGAACGCAACGGAATTTAACCGGGATAGATAAGAAAGTGCTTTTCCAGAAAATGAAACCAGAATTAAACTCACAATCAGAATACGTCGATATACAATAAGCATACGTAGATAAAGTGAGTGGTTTCTATGGCGGATAAAGTTTTAATTTATATTGAGGACAGGGTGATCAAGGGAATCGTTTTGAAGATCCTCCGTGAAAAAGGCCTGGAATTCCTGGAAGGCTTGGATATAAAGGATATTCAGTTAAAGCTGGACATTTTTCAGGACACGATATTTTTCCACATTGTTCAAATTGGAAGAGGAACCAGCAAGGAGCAGTATGAATTTGTTCGAAAGGTTAAAGAAGAATCTGCGGCGGACTTCCCTGTTCTGGCGATTATCCCCGGTGATAGCAGTGAATTTGTAAGCGGTGCCAAAAAAGCCGGCATAGAGGAAGTTGTACTAATACCCGAGAAGAGAGAACAAATGCGGGACATCTTCAACACCCGGATTTCTGAATTCATTAAAACAATACCGCATAAACAGCCAATGGGTGAACAAGAGCATCAGAAGGAGCATGGCACAGACGACCTCTCTTCGGATGAAGTTTTTAAGCAAGAGATAAAAAGGGCAGTACGGGGCAAATACTCCATATCCTTTGTCATGGGAAGGTTTACGGGTGTACATACAGGGTTGATAGATGAATTTTATGACAAACTCAAAAAAGATATGCGTGACACCGATAGGATCATTCATTTTAATCATCATACTTTTATTATGGTTTGTCCGTTTACGCAGAAATCATACCTGATTGAAGTTGAGAAGAAAATCCGTGAAGCCTTTGAGAGAATGTTTGGTTACTCACGGGTCCGCAGGTTGGATATGTACGGTGTGACCTATCCGGACGATGGAAAAAACATCGACGAGCTAACCATCATTATGGAAAAAGGTGTGCATGACAGCGTTATTATCTCAAGCATCCGCGAACCGTTGAAATCAATCAGCAGAGAACGGCTTGAAGAATATAGAAAAATGCTGAAGCTATATAAATGACTGTTTTTCAGTAGAATTTTCTTGCATAATACGGGATTTTACAGGGTAAAATCTCCTGATGAAATCAAGACATACGGAAGAAAGCTTACAGACACAAACCCTGCTATTCCTTGGCGGTGTTTGTGTTCTTTTTTCGAAGAACCACATAAAACAGCAATATCAGCAACCAGACAACGGATACGATGTATTTCCATAACGGATGAATTGGCAGCGGGGTAATATAGCCCTCGGTCAGCCCGGCAAGAACAAACAACGGAATGGTACCCACGAGAAGACGAAGCGCGGCTTTTCCGCCTTTCGCAAAAGAACTTCGGCGGGACAAAAGGCCTGGGAAGAGCATGGACTTTGCGATGAGAAGGCCTGCGGCACCGCAGATGAAAATACAGAACAGCTCTGGCACACCATGGGGAAGGATCAGCGCCCAAAAATGATAACCGTTTCCTGCTTTTATCGCAAGGGCAGCCAGGGCTCCGAGCATCATTCCGTTTTTCGCCAGAACAAAAACCGTCCCCACACCAAAGGTTATCCCCAGGGCAAAAGCTAAAATACCCACCTGGATATTGTTTGTAAATATAGCCACCGAAGCAACCGAATAGTTTATGTCTGATACCCCCTCGCCAACCCCTTTCACACCTTCCACATAATCAGGGGTTAAAAAGGACAGCGCATAACCTTCATGAGCCAGGGTAAAGAAAAAGCTGAACAGGAAGCCGAACATGAAGATACCAGTGGAAAGCAGCAGCAAAAAACCTTCCTTTCTTAACATGGCGGGGAACCCATGGGTAAAAAACCGCAGGATTTTTGATAAGCTGTTCGGCTTGGAGATATAAATGGACTGATGGGCACGGGTCACCAGACTGTTCAGGTACTCAGTAGTGCCTGTGCTGCCATAACGGGTGCGTGCGATGGAAAGATGTCCGCAGGCAGTCTGATAAAGAAACAAAAGGTGATGAAGCAGCTCAGTGTTTTCCCTCAGCTTTTTCTTTACCGTTACCTGCTTCAGCACATCCTCAAGATCCTGCCACGTTTTTTGATGTGTATGAATAAAATTCGCTTCGTTCATTGTTTCTCCAATTTCAACATTGAACCGTTTCACATTAAAAAACAGTCAACTTTTATAGAATCTATTTTATCAAATAGAAATATCTGTTACAATGATTCTGGAAAAGATTCATCTTGTGCCTGTTAATGGCTGAACGGGAGTTGAAATGATGAGAAACGTGTATTATGTACAAACTCCGGAAAACGTTTCCCTGGAATTTGAGCTTGCAGGCTCCGGTTCACGCGGAGTAGCGGTTGCTATAGACATGATAATCCAGGGAATCGTTGTGAGCATCATATCCATTATATTGCTTGTTATCGCGGGAGAATCATCCATGAACCTGTTACTGGTTCAGGAAAATACCCTGTATATTGTGATCGCCTTGTTACTGACCTTTGTTTTGCAATTTGGTTACTTCTTCCTGTTCGAGGTTTTTATGAAGGGGGCCACACCAGGGAAGAAAATTGTTGGATTGAAGGTTATCATGGCCAATGGGGAACCGATCTCAGTCACAGCGGCACTTATCCGTAACTTCATTCGCATTGGAGATATGCTGCCGGGAATTTACGCTGTTGGTGTCATCACGGTTTTTTTCTCCAGCAAATATATGAGGGTGGGTGACATTGCAGCCAATACAGTTGTTGTCAAGGTAAGAAAAAAGAAAAACAGCCTGGCTCAGCCTTCGGTTATCCCTGTTGAAAGCAGAAGCCTTATCCTTTCACAAAAGGAAGAAGCCTTGCTGACCGAGTATTCCTACAGAAAGCAGGCCGTGAAAAACCAGATCAACTCCGATGCCCTGGAAGCACAGCTGTACCACCATTTTTACCCGAAGGTCGGCCTGGTACCAAACCTTCCGAATAACTTCACCAGAAAACAATACCTTGACAAGCTGATGGAACACATCGGGATACAGTAAAGAAACCTGATTTTTTCGTTTCCTCCTGTATTATCCCGTCACGAAAGTGTATTGGTTTACTGACTTCAACTGAATGTGATTTGCTCGTCTGAACCCTCCGGTGATCGCCGGTTTGCCATGAATTTGGATTTTAGAGGAAAAGATTTGTGGCAATTACAGAAGAAACAACGAAAAGGTTAAAAATTTATCAATCTGGCTATCCAATTTTCTGATTTTCTATTCACGTGGCTATCATTAATATGATATAATAGCTTTGCTTTGCGGCTATAATTGTGTATAATATAATTAGTTGTGTATACAAAGTACATAATTGAAACTTTTAAATCATTGGTATCACAATCATACAAGCGCATTAATCCATTGAAAATATGCTAATTCAGGCAGTTTTCATGAAGCAAAATTCATTAAACATAGGAGGGAATATTGATGTCCAACAAGAAAATGAAGACCATGGACGGTAACCAGGCAGCGGCCTATGTATCCTATGCATTTACCGACGTGGCGGCAATCTACCCCATTACACCTTCTTCTCCAATGGCGGAGCACGCTGACGAATGGTCCGCTTATGGTTCGAAGAATCTTTTCGGCCAGAGTGTAAAGGTTACTGAAATGCAATCTGAAGCGGGTGCGGCAGGCGCTGTGCACGGTTCTTTGCAGGCAGGTGCTCTTACCACTACCTTTACGGCATCCCAGGGTTTGCTGCTGATGATCCCCAACATGTACAAAATCGCCGGTGAACTGCTCCCGGGTGTTTTTCATGTGACTGCTCGCGCAATCGCATCCCATGCTCTGTCCATCTTTGGTGATCATACCGACGTCATGGCTACCCGCCAGACAGGTTTTGCGATGCTGGCCTCAGGCAGCGTTCAGGAAGTCATGGATTTGGGCGGTATCGCTCATTTGGCCGCAATCAAATCCAGAGTACCTTTCCTGCATTTCTTTGATGGTTTCAGAACTTCTCATGAGGTTCAGAAAATTGAAACCATTGATTATGCCGATTTTGCCAAGCTGGTCGACTGGGAAGCCATTTCGGAATTCAAAAAACGTGCATTAAACCCGGAACATCCCGTTGCACGCGGCACAGCCCAGAACCCGGATATTTTCTTCCAGGCCAGGGAAGCATCGAACAAATTCTATGATGCAGTTCCCGATATCGTTGCTACATATATGAAAGAAATATCGAACCTGACAGGCAGGGAATACAAGCCCTTCAATTATTATGGCGCACCCGACGCAGAGCATATCATCGTTGCGATGGGTTCTGTCACCGATACCATTGAAGAAACCATCGACTACCTCATGGAAAAAGGCGAAAAGGTTGGCGTTATCAAGGTACGCCTGTATCGCCCGTTTGCGGCCAAGTACTTCTTTGACGTACTGCCTGCAAGCGTAAAACGCATTACCGTTCTTGACAGAACCAAGGAACCCGGTGCAGCCGGTGAGCCTTTGTATCTGGATATCAGAAGCATATTCTATGACCGCGACAACAGGCCTCTGATTGTCGGCGGACGTTACGGTCTGGGCTCCAAGGATACCACACCCACTCAGATCAAGGCTGTTTTCGACAACATGAAGCAGGAAACACCGAAGGATCAGTTCACCATCGGCATCGTGGACGATGTTACCTTCCATTCACTCGAGCTGAAGGAAAAGATCGTTACCGAAAGCAAGGGAACCGTTCGCTGCAAGTTCTGGGGCCTGGGTTCTGATGGTACTGTTGGTGCCAACAAAAGCGCAATCAAGATCATCGGCGACGAAACCGACCTGTACGCACAGGGTTATTTCTCTTATGACTCAAAGAAATCCGGCGGCGTTACCATCTCTCATCTGAGGTTTGGAAAGAACAAAATCCGTTCCACCTATCTCATTGAAGAAGCCGATTATATCGCCTGCCACAACCAGTCCTATGTGGACAGCTACGATCTGATTGCCGGCCTGAAGAAGGGCGGAACCTTTGTGTTGAACTGCCAATGGAATGAAGAAGAGCTGGAGCACAAGCTTCCCGGAACCCTGAAACGCCAAATCGCAAACGGCAATGTGAATTTCTATACCATCAACGCAACCGGCATTGCCAACGAAATTGGTCTTGGCAACCGCATCAACATGATCATGCAGGCTGCATTCTTCAAGCTTGCCGATGTTATTCCGGTTGATGAAGCCGTGAAATACCTGAAAGACTCCATCGTGAAGTCCTATGGCAAAAAGGGCGAGAAGATCATTCAGATGAACTACAAGGCAGTTGATCAGGGCATTGACGCATTGAAAAAGGTCAATGTTCCAGAAAACTGGAAGAACGCCGACGATGAAACGAAGCAAGATACCAGAGACCTTCCCGATTTCATCAAAAACATCATGGTGCCCATGAACGCAATGAAGGGTGATGATCTTCCTGTCAGCGCATTTGCAGGCAGAGAAGACGGAACCTTCCCCAGCGGCACCTCGGCATATGAAAAACGCGGTATCGCTGTAAACATTCCGGAATGGCAAACCGACAACTGCATCCAATGTAATCAGTGCTCCTATGTATGTCCTCATGCAGCCATTCGTCCGTTTCTGTTGAACGATGCTGAAAAGGCCGCCGCTCCCGAAGCCTTTGTTACAAAACCGGCCCAGGGTGCCCAATTGAAGGGTCTGAACTACAAAATTCAGGTCAGTGCTCTGGACTGCACGGGCTGCGGTAACTGCGCGGATATTTGCCCGTCAAAGAATAAGGCATTGATCATGAAGCCCCTGGAATCTCAACTGCAGCAAATTGATAATTGGGAGTATGCAACTAAAAAGGTTTCCGTCAAGGATGACCTGATGCCCCTTACAACCATCAAGGGCAGCCAGTTCTCACAGCCACTGATCGAATTCTCCGGTGCTTGCGCAGGCTGCGGTGAGACACCTTATATCAAGGTCGTCACCCAGCTGTTCGGTGACAGAATGGTTATCGCCAATGCTACAGGATGCTCCTCCATCTGGG
>LSQX01216009.1_pt1 | contig 10844 bp, 9 predicted proteins | sample 654561 | NCBI WGS metagenome assembly LSQX01 (sample SAMN04489861, study PRJNA283612) | anaerobic digester metagenome | isolation source: 4 biogas reactors fed with cattle manure at either 37C or 55C with and... | place: Denmark: Kongens Lyngby | collected 2014 | reverse complement strand
TTCGTTGACCTGATCCCGGATATTTGTCTTGTCGCTGCTGATAAAGCTGATCCCGACGGCAACCTTTTCACCGGTTACAGCACCGAAGACACTCCGACACTTGTTGAAGCCTCCGCCTTCCATCAGGCGATTGTGGTCGTTCAGGCCAATGAGATAGTTGAACGCGGTGCACTACCGCGCGTCGATATCCCCGGAGATTGGGTCGATTTTGTTGTTCTGGCTGATGAGCCCTTCCAGCTGGAAGCATTATTTACTCGTGATCCTAAGAAGATCCGTGATCAGCATATTCTCATGGGTATGATGACAATCAAAGGTATTTATGAAAAACACGGAGTAACGTCCCTCAACCATGGTATCGGTTACAACGCCGCAGCCATTGAGCTCTTACTCCCTACATATGGCGAGGAGCTTGGACTGAAAGGTAAAGTCTGCAAAAACTGGGTTCTGAATCCACACCCCACGATGATTCCTGCTATGGAAAACGGCTGGGTTGAAAGCATGTACACCTTCGGTGGCGAAATAGGAATGGAGCGCTACACAGAAGCGCGTTCAGATATTTTCCCGATCGGCCCGGACGGAACTTTACGTTCAAATCGCGCCTTCGCCCAGATCGCCGGACTTTACGGCATCGACCTTTTCCTGGGCGCGACACTGCAGATGGATTATTTCGGAAACTCCTCCACTGTAACCAGCGGGCGTCTGACCGGATTCGGCGGTGCGCCCAACATGGGACACAATACCTTAGGCCGCAGACACGCTTCTCCAGCCTGGCTTGACATGATGCCGAATCCCGGAAATTCATTGCAAAGAGGAAAGAAGCTCGTCGTGCAGATGCTTGCCAGCCAGGGTCGCTTCGGTTTCAATTTTAAGCCTGAACTGGACGCAGTCAAAATTGGAGAAGAAAGCGGTTTCGACGCGCCGCCGGTCATGATTTACGGTGAAGATGTCACGCACGTCGTCACAGAGCAGGGCATCGCTTACCTCTATCTGGCGGAAAGCGAAGAAGAGCGCAGATCTCTCTTAGCAGCTGTAGCGCAGGAGACACCTTTAGGTGAGTACGTGAAAAAGGCAGAAATAGAGAAGATGCGAAAAGAAGAAAAGGTAGCTCTACCGGATGATATGCAGATTGATCCCGCTACTGCTACACATGATCGTCTGGCAGCCAAATCACTGGATGAACTTGTTGAATGGTCCGGCGGCCTGTATGAAATTCCTGCAAGTTTTAGAAAATAGGAAATTAAATATCTAGATAGAGGAGGACGCACTTTGTTGACTGAAAAACAAAAAGAGCTGCTTGAAATTAAAGAAAAACTTAGACAAGGTGGAGGCGAAAGAGCGATCGAACGCCAGCACGATCGGGGCAAGATGACAGCCCGTGAACGCATAGACGCATTGCTCGACGAAAAGAGTTTTGTCGAGACGGGAATCTTTGTCAAACACCGCTCCACTCAGTTCGGCATGGATGAAAAAAATGCTCCGGGGGATGGTGTCGTGACCGGATACGGCACTATTGATGGCCGTCCCGTCTGTGTAACTGCGCAGGATTTTACCATTATTGGCGGATCACTCGGAGAAATGCATGCAGACAAAATCGTAAAAGCACAGGAGATGGCCTTGAAAGTGGGCTGTCCTATCATTTCGATCAACGATTCCGGAGGCGCACGCATCCAGGAGGGAGTTGACTCTCTAGCCGGTTACGGCAGGATTTTTTTCAACAATACCAAAGCATCTGGCGTAATCCCGCAGATCTCGGTTATTATGGGTCCCTGCGCAGGAGGCGCTGTGTATTCGCCTGCCCTGACAGATTTTGTCTTCATGGTGGACGACACCAGCGAAATGTTTATCACAGGTCCCGAGGTTATCAGAACCGTAACCGGTGAAGAGGTGTCGGCAAAGGAACTGGGGGGAGCGCTGACACACAATAGTGTCAGCGGTGTCGCTCATTTCAGAGCTGCTGATGAGGAAGAATGTTTTGATCAGATCCGTCAGCTGCTAAGCTATCTGCCCCAGAATAATATGGAAAAAGTCGAGCGCTTCGACAGCAAAGTGGATCCGAATGCCATGCTCGACTCCTTAAACAGTCTTATTCCTGACGATCCCCGCACACCCTATGACATGAAAGATCTGATCTACAGTCTGGCGGATGAAGGTGATTTCTTCGAAGTACAACCCTATTACGCTCAGAATATGATCGTAGGCTTCCTGAGATTGAACGGCGAAAGTATTGGCGTTATTGCTAATCAGCCTAAAGTTCTGGCAGGTTGTCTTGATATTAATGCTTCTGACAAAGCTTCGCGCTTTATACGCATGTGTGACGCCTTCAATATTCCGCTTCTGACTTTGGTCGATGTTCCCGGTTTCTTACCGGGTACTGAGCAGGAGTACGGCGGCATAATCAGACATGGTGCGAAAATGCTCTATGCGTACAGTGAGGCAACAGTACCGAAAGTAACCCTGATCACTCGCAAGGCTTATGGTGGAGCATATATTGGCATGTGTTCCAAACATCTCGGAGGAGATATAGTCCTGGGATGGCCCAACGCTGAGATTGCTGTCATGGGCGCAGAAGGAGCAGCCAATATAATTTTCTCCAGAGAAATTAAAGCTGCCGATGATCCGGAATCCAAGCGTCAGGAGAAAATTGATGAATATTCCGAAGCAATGATGAATCCATATGTAGCAGCGGCGAGAGGTTATCTTGATGATGTGATTATGCCAGCAGAAAGCAGACAGCGCTTAATTTCTTCTTTTGACACCCTTCGCAGCAAACGTGTTTCCGTACCTGCGAAAAAGCACGGTAACATTCCACTGTAAAGGAGATAGAATATATGGATTTTCAAAATATGAGCTTTATGGATGGAGTGGTAATTTCGCTGTTTTCGATACTGATCGTCTTTGTTGTGCTTCTATTAATTTCATACTTAATTGACATTGTGAGGTTAATCTTATATCGCAATAAAGACAAAAAGGATGACAGCGCACCGAATGATCCCAGTATGGAAAGTATAGCGGAAGAGCCTTTACCAGTGCCCGCTGATAAACCTGACAGTAGAACTGCTGCCATCATTGCTGCTGCGATTGCAGTTTTTTTAGGGAAAGATACTCGTTTCGTAATTAAAAATGTCAAACGCTACAAGACGCCGCTGTCCGAATGGGAAACAGCGGGAATTAAGGATGCACAAAGACGTCCGTTATAGAAGGGAATCACAATAAATGAGCAAAACGTTTCGTATAGTTGTAGATGGCGTAGAATATCACGTTGAAGTCGAAGAGCTTAACGACGGAAGTCCAGGACATACAGTCGAGGCGCCTCGCCGCACAACAACTCCAGTTGTCCCGGCAAGTCCCGCCCCGCAGGCAGCGTCAGTGTCTGCGCCTGAGACCAAAAAGACTGCTGCGGCTGGTGAGAATGCTGTTCTTGCCCCCTTGCAGGGTAAAGTATGGCAAGTTCCCGTTAAAAGCGGCGACAGCGTCAGAACCGGAGATACTCTTGTTGTTATTGAAGCCATGAAGATGGAGAACGAAATTGTTGCTCCACGCGATGCTGTTGTCGGTGAGATTCATGTCAAAAAAGGTGATGCTGTTAAATCAGGAGACCTGCTAGTTTCACTGAAGTAGGAGTCTACTATGTTAGATATGATTGTTGATTTTTTGAAGACTAGCGGATTTGCTGATCTGTTTACTCTGGACACTCCGCTTTTCGGAGTTATGTTACCAGGCAAGCTGATCATGATCGCGATTGCCTGCCTTCTCCTGTATATGGGGATCAAAAAAGGGTTTGAGCCATACCTCTTGTTACCGATAGCTTTCGGCATGCTTTTGGTCAACTTGCCACTTACAGGACTGATGGACGGACCGTTGGGTGATCAACCCGGAGGCTTACTTTATTATCTCTATCAGGGAACCGCACTGGGAATTTATCCGCCCTTAATCTTCCTGTGTATAGGTGCTTCAACAGACTTCGGTCCGCTGATAGCTAATCCAAGGAGTCTGCTTCTGGGTGCGGCAGCACAAGTAGGCATTTTTATTACATTTCTCGGAGCTCTGGGTATGGGATTTACGCCTCAGGAAGCAGCCTCTATCGGTATCATAGGTGGAGCCGACGGACCTACAGCCTTATATTTGACAGGCAGGCTTGCACCTGATTTGCTGGGAGCGATAGCTATTGCTGCGTACTCCTATATGGCCCTGGTGCCATTCATACAACCACCTATTATGAAACTTCTCACTACGAAAAAAGAACGTGAAACTAAGATGGAACAGCTGCGTGAAGTCAGTAAGAAAGAAAAGATCCTCTTTCCTATCGGGGTTACGATTCTCACAATCCTGCTCTTGCCCTCAGCTGCTTCATTGATCGGCATGTTAATGCTCGGCAATCTCTTGAAAGAATCAGAACGCGTACCGCTGCTGGTTAATGCGATAGAAAATGGTCTGATGTATGCTGTGTCGCTATTTCTGGGTGTTACAGTGGGGGCGACTGCTACTGCAGCAAGTTTCCTTAAACCACAGACGCTTCAGATCCTCCTGCTTGGGCTGGTAGCATTTTCAATTGGTACAGCTACCGGTGTTCTTCTAGGAAAGCTGATGTATGTTCTTACCAAAGGCAAAGTCAATCCTCTGATCGGCGCCGCAGGTGTATCAGCAGTTCCGATGGCAGCGCGCGTTGTGCAAAAGGAAGGACAGAAATACAATCCGTCCAACTTCCTGCTGATGCACGCCATGGGGCCAAACGTAGCGGGTGTAATCGGATCCGCAGTTGCGGCCGGATTACTCTTGAATTTCTTCGGTTAAATCCGAAAAGCAAACAATCGGGAGGGACATCATACGATCTCCCTCCTCTTTTTTATTTATTATGGAAGACAGGAGGATTATCATGAAAGATTTTACTTTGATGGAAGCCACTATTGCTCGAGTTCACGATGCCTTAAAACAAGGAAATGTAACAGTGAAAGAGCTGATATCCGCTTACCTCGATCGTATTGAAGCCTATGAGGACAAAGGTCCGGCTATCAACGCCATTATCATGACTAACCCCCGGGCTCTGGAGGAGGCGGCCGAACTGGACCGTGTTTTCAAGACAACAGGTCAATTGGCCGGACCCCTGCATGGTATCCCCGTCATGCTGAAAGATAATGTTGAGACCTGTGATATGACTACTACTGCCGGTTCCAGGTCCCTGGAAGGTTTTGTTCCGGACGAAGATGCGTTCATAACGAAAAAGCTGCGCCAGGCAGGAGCAGTAATTCTGGCAAAGACAAACCTGCATGAGTTCGCGATCTGGGGTGAAACTATCAGTTCGATGTTGGGGCAGACAGTCAATCCTTACGATCCCACACGAACCCCCGGAGGATCATCCGGAGGCACGGGAGCTGCGCTCGCTGCCAATATCGGTATTATCGGCATCGGCACCGACACGATTAACTCGATCAGGAGCCCTGCCTCAGCCTGCAGTCTAGTTGGTATCAGACCTACCGTAGGCCTGGTAAGTCGCGCCGGTATTGTCCCTTACAGCCTGACCCAGGATACAGCGGGTCCTATTTGTCGCACAGTAGAGGATTGTGTCCGCACTTTGGATGTCATAGCAGGGTACGATCCGGATGATGAGGAGACAGCCTGGAGCGTCGGCAGACAAGCTGAAAGCTACCTTCCCTATTTGAAAAAGGATGGTCTTTCTGGTAAGCGTCTTGGCGTGTTGAAAAGCTTCTTCGGCAGGGAAGCGATCAACGAATCAGTTAATCAGGTGATGGACGGGGCCTTAGCCGTTTTCCGAGAAGGCGGCGCCACGCTGATCGAGTTGGACGATGAGATCGACTCCGACTGGATGATAAGGGAAGTCAGCGTTCATTTCGATGATTTAAAAACGCACTTAAACACCTATTTGTCTGGGCTCAGAGAAGATGCTCCCGTTCACTCAGTGGAAGAGGTTCTGGGAAGTGGCAAGTATCATCCTGGAATAGAAGATAATCTGAAGAAAGCTTTGCAGCTGGATGTCGGAACAGCTGAATATAATCAAAAACTACTGCGTCAGGCAGCTATGCGTAACAGAATCATGAAGATTATGGCTGCTCACGGGCTGGACGCACTGGTGTATCCGCACCAGCAGCAGCTGGTCTGCAAGATCGGGGAAAGTCAGCAGCAGCGTAATGGTGTTCTTTGCTCAGCTACAGGTTTTCCGTCGATTGCAGTCCCTGCCGGTTTCGCACCCTCGGCTGATGCTCCGATCGGTGTTCCAGTTGGATTGGAAATTGCAGGGAGACCATTCAGCGAAGCTGTTTTGATAGAAATAGCATATTCCTTTGAGCAGTTATCACAGTTCAGGAAAGCACCGGTATCTGCCCCGCCCCTATGATTTGCTCTGCAAATCGCGGAAATAGTCTTGGAGAAAGTCGGCAAATAAAGCTTCATAGCGGCTCAGTTGCTGCTCTCCTGCTGAACTCAGATTAATGAATCTGCGACACTTTGGCTCAGAGATAGATAGCAGATGAATATTCTCATCGCTGTCGTCTTTGGGCCAGGTCAATTCCGGAATAAAGGCGATACCATGTCCGGAGTTGACGTAACGCGTGACGGCAGATGAATTATCTGTTTCAAAGATGACCTTAGGTTCAAATCCCGCCAACTTGCAGAAATAGTCGGTGATCTGCCTTAATCCGCTGGTCTTGAACAAGCTGACGAAACCCATATCTCGAACTTCGCTTAATTTGATTTTCTCCCTGTCACCGAATTGGCTCGCCCGCGGCACAGCCAAACGGATTTCTTCATCAGCCAGAACAACTGTGTTTTTGCTGGTCGATCTTTCGCGAGACGAATAAAGTCTGAGAGGATAAGTTCCGGTTTCAGTGCTGCCCGAGGGTTCGCGGTGCAGCGCTTTAAAGCTGGTATCTTCGTAACGGGAATTAAAGGCGGTGCAGATGTGAGGGAATAGATAAGATGCCGCTTCTACAATGATGGAAATAGTAGTATCGTGTTTCTTCTTTTTTGCTTGCATCTCAGACTCGAGCTTAGTATTCAGCTGCAGAATCTGTTTTGCATAATCGTAGAGAAGCCTGCCATTATCGTTAACAACCATCCCTCTGCCGACACTATCAAAGAGAGGTAAACCAAATTCTTTTTCCAATGAGCGGACAATACGGGAGGCGGCAGGCTGAGGAATGCCCAGGTGTTTGCTGGCGCGAGTGACACTGCCGTATTCGACTATATGGCAAAATATATTGAGTTGATTAAATGTCATACTTGCCTCTTTCTCTTATGTTCAGGATACAACAAAAGCATGTTCAGAACCAAATTGCGCGTGGCAAAAATGAATGTTTACCAAAAAAAATATAAGGTTGACAATTTCTGCTTTTATTTCAATAATTTGAGAGTATGAATATGAAATACAGCACAGCGACTAATGTTTTGAAAATGTTGCGAGAAGCAGACAACAGCCTTTCGGGCGAGGAAATATCTGAGCGGCTCGACCTCAGCCGATCAGCTGTGTGGAAAGCTGTAGACACTCTGAGAAAAGAAGGCTATTTGATATCCGGTGTGAATAACCTCGGATACGAGTTAACAGCCGAGACTGAGAAATTATCGCAGTTTGGCATTGAGAGCAGCTTATCCCCCTATTGGGATGGCATTGAGGTGCTTGTCCATGAAGAGTTGGACTCAACTAACACTTTGGCAAAGCAATATTTGGGGGATGGCAAGAGCTATCTTATAGCTGCAGCTAGTCAGACTGCAGGTCGCGGGCGTCGCGGCCGCAACTTCCACTCTCCGGCAGGCAGCGGTTTGTATTTCTCACTCGCTTTTCCCTGGAAAAAAGATGAAACTCCGGTTCTGTTGACGACGATGACAGCTGTTGCCGTCGCGAGAGTGTTAGAGATGACTTTTAATGTTGAAGTCGGTATCAAGTGGGTGAATGACCTGTTCCTCAAGTACAGGAAGATTTGTGGAATTCTTACAGAGGCGGTAACAGATCTGGAATCAGGCCAGACCCTTTCATTGGTAGTTGGCATCGGAATAAATCTTAGTCCGCCTGCCGGAGGATTTCCTGATGAAATCAGCGACATAGCCGGTGCCGTCACTGACGGTAGTGCTCACATCAATCGTAATGTTCTGATCGCGGAGATAAGCAATCAAATAGCTGAGATGATCAGACTCCTGCCTTCACGCGTTTATCTCGATGAATATAGGAAGCGTTGTTTCATCCTCGGACGCGAAGTTCTGCTCGACTCAGGCAAAACTATAGTTCCTCAAGACATCTCGGATGATGGCGCTCTGATCTATCAGGAAAATGGTGAACTAATAAAACTCTCCTCAGGAGAAGTACGTGTTAAGGGGTATAAAATTCAGAACTAATACAAAAACTCGTGCCTTAGTCCTGGCAGCCATGATGGGCGGACTGATTTTTGTCGGCGGTTTGATTCGTATACCTTTGGGACCGCTGCCTTTTACACTGCAGACACTATTTGTCTTACTAAGCGGAATGTTGCTGGAACCATCAGGGGCATTGTCAGCTACGCTCCTTCATTTGCTTTTAATACTCGTTTTCGGCGGCGCATCCTCTGTCCTGTCACCTTCCTTTGGTTTTGTACTCGCTTTTATCCCGGCGGCTTATGTGTTGTCCTGTCTGAACAAACTCAGGGGCAGGAATATGTTTGAAAAAGCGGTCAACGTGGTGATGGCATCGCTCTTGATCTACCTGATCGGTCTGCCTTACATGGCTCTGATTCTGCGCTACATCTCAGGTCAGGTGCTGACGCCTCAAAACATATTGCTCTCCGGAATGCTGGTCTTTCTCCCTGGAGATGCCCTGAAAGCCGCACTCGCGCTAGTTCTGGAACGTCGATTGCGCCCCGCTGTAGTGGCCTGATTTTTGAAAACTATTGCACAAAGTAAAACCGCGACCGTTAGATCGGCCGCGGTTTGCTTTTGTCTTCCCAAGCTGAGTCTTTTCAGTCCAGCCGGGATAAGTTATTAATAGATATCTTTTTTACCACTCTTGATACCGAGAGCAACATTCTCAGGCGTCAGCGGCAGGCGATAGAAGTTAATTCCGGTAGCATCATAAACTGCGTTGCCGATAGCTGACGGAATGGAGATCATCGTATGTTCCGCTACGCCTCTGGCGCCGTAAGGACCGTTCAGCTGCGGGTTTTCAATGTAGATCGGCACAACTTCAAGGGGCATGTCCTTCATAGTAGGGATTTTATTATCCGTGAAGGAGGGGTTCTGGAGAACGTTGTTATCATCGAACTTGTAGCCTTCGAGAATGGCAGAGCCGATACCCTGAACAACACCGCCCATTACCTGGCTGTAGACCATTCTCTCGTTGAGAACTTGTCCGCAGTCAAAGGCTGAGGCGACTTTCAGGACAGTGATCTCTCCTGAGTGTACGTCAAGTTCAATGTTGACAGCATGACAGCCAAAGGTCCAGGCCAATGCCGGTGTGCCCTGTCCAGTTTCATGATCCAGATTTGTCAGTCTCTCAGCGGTGAAATAACCGTGAGAAATCAGGGGTCCGCCGATTCCGTTGCCATTGGGATAGGCATAACCGTATGCCATGTCTTTATAAGCTACACGGACAGAAGGGTCATGTTTATAGAAAATATACCCGTCGCCGTGATCCAGCGATTCTTTAGAGACACGCAGTATCTGAGCAGCGATATCCTTCATCTGGTCAACCATATTGCGAGCTGCCTTGATTGTGGCGTTGCCGCCCATGAAAGCATATTTGGAGGCAACTGTGTTCCAATCATAGGGGTTAGTCTCGGTGTTTACACCTCTGACAACTTCAATCATTTCCATAGGAAGATCCAGCTCTTGCGCAGTAATCTGCGATACGGCTGTGATTAGTCCCTGCCCGTAGTCAATACCACCGACCATGACTTTCACATGTCCATCACCCTGCATTTGCATAATGATTGAAGATGCGGCATTCGGGGGCATGGCAGGAGCTTTATGCACCATGGCAAAGCCTGTACCGCGAACCTTGCCGGTTTTCCACTCGCGCTCACGTTCAGCTTCGCTTTTGCGGCCTGTCCAGCCGATTTCTTTGACAGCGGCCTGCAGACAATCAATAGGACTGCCTGTACTTGGCGTCACCAATTCACCTGTCATCGTGAGATCCCCGGCTTTGAGTAAGTTTTTCATACGGAACTCGTAGGGGTCGATGCCGAGTTTCTGCGACAGGATGTCAACCTGACGCTCAACTGTCCACAGCGTTTCAAGGTGACCAAAGCCGCGATAGGCTGTACTATACACCTTGTTGGTATAAATGGTTCTAGAGACAATTGAGGCATTTTCTATTTCATAGGGACCAAGTCCGCCGTAAACAGCAGTCTTACCAACGTTGACACCATAGTCAGCGTAAGCACCGCTGTCCCAGTCGTAAACGATGTCAGCTGCAACCATTGTGCCGTCGTTTTTGACTCCGGTTCTGATCTTGCCTCTCATGGCTGCGCGCGTAGCCATGTAGTTAAATTCCTGCTCACGGCTTAACTTAAGTTTAACCGGAGCTCCGCCTGCTTCACGTGAAAGAAGGCAGATCAGAGGTTCCAGATGGATGCCGGCTTTGCCGCCGAAGGCGCCACCGACGTAGGGAACCTGAACTTCGATGTCGGATTCCTTAATCCCCAATGTTGAGGCCAGCATTTGCCTCAGCGCGAATGGCGACTGAGCCGAGGATATGATTTTAATGCGTCCGGTGAATGGATTATATTGAGCAATAGCTACATGCGTCTCAATCGGCACGTGAGCCACTGCCGGTAAAGAGAATTCGTTCTCAAGAATGTGATCCGCTTCTGCAAACCCTGTCTCCAAATCGCCTCTTCGGCTCTTGTTTAAGCTGGCGATGTTGCTGT
>LSQX01205478.1_pt1 | contig 10844 bp, 9 predicted proteins | sample 654561 | NCBI WGS metagenome assembly LSQX01 (sample SAMN04489861, study PRJNA283612) | anaerobic digester metagenome | isolation source: 4 biogas reactors fed with cattle manure at either 37C or 55C with and... | place: Denmark: Kongens Lyngby | collected 2014 | reverse complement strand
CAGGCTTCGGGAGGCTGAGGAACATTTCTTGCAAGAATTCCTTCAATTATTATCAACAACCGACGACGATCAGTAATAAGAAGTGGCGATCAGTAATCTGAAGAAGTGGCGATCAGTAATTTGAAGAAGCACAGAGGAGGTGGCTTAAGATATGTATTTAAATCAATTTGAATACTACGCCCCCAAGGCGTCCGGTGAAGCGTTGGATCTGATTAAACGCCTGGGGAGCAGAGCTAAAGTGCTGGCCGGCGGCACTGATTTACTGAATATGATGAAGGAAAAGCTCATCAAACCGGAATGTCTGGTGGATATCAATAATGTGGCAGAATTTAAAGGTATTGCCTATGAGCCGGGTAAGGGTGCTGTTATTGGTTCAACCACGAAAGTATCAGAGGTAGAGCATTCCGCAATAATCCGGGAAAAATATTATGCCCTTCACCAGGCGGCAGGCGAGCTGGGTTCAACTCAAGTAAGGAACATGGCCACGATCGGAGGCAACAGCTGCCATGCCTCACCGGCGGCGGAGACTCCTACACCGCTGGTAACCCTGGGAGCCAGAGTGGTGCTGAGCAGCATCTCCGGGGAGAGGGAACTGCCGCTGGAAGAGTTCATTACAGGTAACCGGGAAACAGCCCTGGCTGAAGGTGAATTGCTGACCAAGTTTATCCTGCCGGAACCGGCCCCGAAATCTGCCAGCCGCTACAGCTATATTGGATTGAGAGACGCGATGGAAATTGATGCCGTAAACATGGCTGTCAATCTCGTACTGGATGAAGATGGCCGGACAATAAAAGATCTACGCCTTGTGATGGGCTCGGTTTTCCCGCGGCCGCTGGTTTCCAAGGAAGTGCCGGCTATCATGGTAGGGAAAGAATTTAGCGCCGATCTGGTGGAGAAAGCCGCTCAGGCGGTGGCAAAAGAGGCCAAGCCCATTTCCGATATCCGGGCTTCGGAGGAATACAGGCGTGAAGTAGTGCCGGTGCTGGCCCGCAGATTGCTTCAAGAGGCGTTTGACGCCGCGAGGGAGGTTTAATTAAATGAAACAGTTAATTGAATTAAATATTAATGGTCGTGTTTATGAAGTGCCTGTTGAGCCCAGGGATCTGCTTGCCGATATAGTCAGAAAAAAAGTAGGCCTTACCGGTACAAAGAAAGGATGCGGGCAGGGCGACTGCGGCGCCTGCACAGTGTTGATCGACGGCAAGGCGGTTTTATCCTGCCTTACGCTGGCCATCACCTGTCAGGGCAAAAAGATTAACACCATTGAGGGGCTGGCGGCCGAAGACGGACAGCTGCATCCGATCCAACAGTCGTTCGTTGATCACGGTGCCGTGCAGTGCGGTTTCTGTACATCAGGGATGATCCTTTCATCAAAGGCCCTGCTGGACAGCAATCCCAACCCCGGCACGGATGAAATCAAGCGTGCCCTGGCAGGCAACCTCTGCCGCTGCACCGGTTATAAAAAGATAGTCGAGGCGGTTGAAGCTGCTTCCGAAACCATCTCTAAAGAGGGGGTGAAGTAATGGGAATCTGGGATAAGGAACAATATGTACGCGAAGGTGTACCGGCCTACCAGGACGAGAGGAAGTTTACCCAAGTAGGAAGGAGCGTGCCGAAAGTCGACAGCCCCGCCAAGGTTAAGGGGGAAGCTATCTATACAGACGATATGGTGCTCCCGGGCATGGTTTACGGCAAAGTCAAACACTGTACCGAATACGCTCACGCCAAGATCAAAAAGATCGACTGCAGCAAAGCCCTTGCTTTGCCGGGGGTGCTGGCGGTACTAACAGGAGATGAAGCTCCCAATAAATGGGGCATAGTACCGCAAGCTGCTAACGAAACAGTACTGGCGATAGATAAAGTGCGCTTCAACGGCGAAGGGGTAGCTGCCGTTGCCGCCATCGATGAAGAAACTGCTGAGGCCGCCCTTGACCTGATTGAAGTGGAATATGAGCCCCTGCCGGTGCTGCTGGACCCGTTTGAATCCATGAAACGTGCCAAAGAAACCCTGATACATGAGGACGCTCCGGGCAACATTCTGCACGAAGGGGAACAGGTGTATGGGGACGTGGAGAAGGCTTTTGCTGAATGCGAATACGTTTTGGAAAGGGAATTCAAAACCAACATGCCTCACCAGGGTTTCCTCGAGCCGCAATCCGCCCTGGCCAGCTATGATCCCCAGAGCGGACATCTGCGCCTGTGGTCAAGCAGCCAGATTGCTCACTACCTGCACCGGCAGATATCGATCGTACTTGAGATGCCCATGAACAAAATACGGGTTACCGTGCCCACGGTGGGCGGTGGTTTCGGCGGTAAGGGCGAAGCATGCACAGGGGAATTTGTAGCCTGCCTCTTTTCCAGGAAGCTTGGCCGCCCAGTCAAAGTGACCTATGAGCGCAGCGAAGTGTTTTATAATAACAAGGGTCGTCACCCGTGCTATATGAAGATGAAAATCGGCCTGGACAAAGACGGCTATATCCAGGCCGTGGACTTTGACAATACCCTGGATAAAGGCGCTTACTCAAGTTGGGGTATCGTAGTCCTGTTTTACTCTGCCTCCATGATTCACCTGCCCTACAAGGTGCCCAATGCCCGCTTCCGTGGAAGATCCGTCTACACCAACAAGCCCAGCTCGGCTTCCATGCGCGGCCTCGGCGGTGTGCAGCCCAGGTTTGCCATGGAATGCATGCTCGATGAACTGGCGGAGACGATGGGGATCAGCCCGTACGAATTAAAGATGAAAAATGCCGTTGAGTCGGGTTATACCGCGATCAATAACATGTACGTACCCCACACCGAGTACAAGCGCTGTGTGCAGAAAGCGGTGGAAAAATCGGGCTACCTGGAAAAACACGGCAAGCTGCCTTTCGGTAAAGGGATCGGCTTGGCTGGCGGTTATTATATCACGGGTACAGCCTATACCCTCTACCAGGCTTACAAGCCGCATACCTCTGTTTTGATCCGGTTGGATACCGAGGGGGGTGTGACCCTGCACTGTTCCGCTGTTGATATCGGCCAGGGCAGCAACACCGCCATGGCCCAGATGGCTGCCGAAGCCCTAGGCATCCATTTTGAGGATATTCACGTCCAGTCTCATGATACGGAACTCGGCACTTTTGACCTGGGAACCTTTGCCAGCCGGTTAACCTATGCTATTGGGACTGCCATTAATGATGCAGCGAAGCAGATCAACCAGAAGCTTAAGGAAACCGCGGCTGCACTGCTGGGCTGTCGTGCCGACCATTTAGTAATCAAAGATCGTAAGATATACTCTGTTTTTGAAGCCAAAAGGAAGACTATCGAATGGGAAAAGGTTGTTGAGGCGGTCATCAACACCACCGGGTCTCTGGCGGCTGTCGGGAACTTCTCCCCACCGCGCCGCAAGGGTATTGATCTCATCAGCGGCAATAGGGCCCAGGGCGCCAATATCGGACACTCGCCCACGTTTGGCTTTAGCTGCCAAATACACGAAGTAGATGTGGATTTGGAAACCGGCAAGATCAAGGTGACCAAAGTAACCGAATCCGGTGATATGGGCACAATGATCAACCCCATGGCTGCTGACGGCCAAGTAGAAGGCTCCATTGTGTATAACCTGGGAGGATGCCTTTACGAAGAACAGTATTTCAATGAAAAAGGCATGCACCTGAATCCGAACTTCCACGATTACAAGATGCCGACGGTGATGGAGATGCCGGAGATGGATATCAACACCTTAACGGACAGCTATGACCCGACAGCTCCCTTTGGGGCCAAAGAAACAGGCGAAGGCGCTGTCCAGCCAACCTTCCCGGCCATCGTCAACGCTATCTACGATGCCATCGGTATTAGGTTTACCGAAGTGCCGATAACCCCGGAAAAGGTGCTCAAGGCGCTGAAGGAGAAAAAAGAAACAGCCGGGAAATAGTAAAGTGTATCAGATTCGCAACTCCTTGAAGTATCTGAAGAAATTGTATGAGTTTAGGCTCTATTTTGGTTAAAAGAGAGGGCAGTACAAGGCAGGCGGCGACAGTGTAATTGATAACTGTCGCCGCCTATTTATTTATATGTGAAAAAAATAGTGCAGGCCGGAGCCTGTTTCAGCTCGAGTTTGCCTTCGAAGCTATACGGTTGAATGATCTTTAATATGAAAAATGCTCTGGCAAAAAGGTAGCAATTTGCGGAAAGGCTATTAAAAGTGCTAGACATACTACCTGCGCGATTAGGAACGGCCATATACCTCCAAAAATTGTTTCCAGCGGTATATCCGGAGCCACTCCTTTGATGATATAAACGTTCATACCTACCGGTGGTGTAATTACTCCCATAGCTACTACCATGACAATGATCACTCCAAACCATATCGGGTCATAACCGAGAGTGGTAACCGCTACGGGATAAAAAATCGGCGTAGTAAGTAAAACCAGGGCCAGAGCATCAATAAAACAACCCAGCACCAGGTATATAGCGAGAATGATTATCATAACGGCGTATGGTGGCAAAGGTAAACTACCCGCCCAGCTGGCAATTTCAAAAGGTATGCGGCTTATGGCTATAAAGCGGCCAAAGATAACCGCCCCGGTTACCAGAAACATAATCATCGCGGTAGTGCGGGTGGTATCGGCAATTGACATATTAAACCCTTTCCAACCCAGCCGTCTCTCGAGGACCGTCAGTACCAGGACGCCCCCGGCGCCAACAGCCCCTGCTTCGGTTGGCGTAAACCATCCGGCAAACAAACCGCCCAGGGATAAAATAAAGACTGCCATTACTTCCCAGAGGCCCCCGCGGAGCGCAAAAAACCTTTCTTTCCAGTTAGATTTAGGCCCGGGAGGGGCTATTGAGGGATTGTAAAAAGTAAGAAAAGAGATAGTCGCCATGTAGAGCAACATTAGCAGAATCCCGGGAATAATACCGGCCATAAATAGCTTTCCTATGGATTGCTCGGTTGCAATACCATAGACAATAAAGATAACGCTTGGTGGTATGAGGACTCCGAGTGCTCCGCCTGCCGCCACACTGGCCGTAGATAAGGCCGGAGCATATTGATATTTTTTCATCTCCGGCAGGGCTATTGCGCCAATCGTGGCTGCTGTAGCCGTATTGGACCCGCATACAGCCCCGAAAAGTGCACACGTTGCTTGAGTTGCTAAAGCGAGCCCTGCAGGTAGATGGCCTACGAGCTTGTAAGCAAAATTGTAAAGCCTGGCACCAATCCCGGAGTAATAAGCAAGAAACCCCATCCAGACAAACATGGGGATTACGCTGAGTGAGTAAGATGAAAAAGTAGAAAAGATATCTTTGGCTACTACCCTAAGCGCGGCGGAGGGCGAAGATAGATAACTAAAACCCAGAAAGCCTACCAAAGCCATCGCATAGGCGATGGGCATCTTCAGGACTAAAAGAACGAAAAAACCCAGAACACCGACTATACCTGCTGCCAGGGGACTCATGCCTTAACCCCCTTTCTGATAAGCTCTATTAGTTTGGACAATACAACCAGGGAAAGCATGCAAAGGCCAAAAGCAACGAGATAAATAAAGGGGTAAAAGGGTGTTTTAGTTGTTGGAGCTACTTCCCCGCTAAGGACCATACTGTACGCATATTTACCCGTATGCCAGGTTGCCAGGCTCAAGAAGATAAAAGAAATAATACCTATGACGACATCAATCACATACTGAACTCCGCGTGAGAATCTTTCCGCGATAAAGGTTACCGCAATATGGCCGTTTTGAACAGCGCAATAAGCCAATGAGAGACCGATTATTAGTGCTGTAAGAAAGCCGGCATATTCATAGGTACCCAAAATGGGTTGTTTTAAAAATGACCTTAAAAGAATATTTCCCACAATAAGGGCCATAGTTGCGACCATGATCCAGCCGGCTATTTTATCAAGAAATTTACTGACCATTGTAATCACTACATTGTAATTTTTGCTCATAACAGACTTACCTCCAGCTCGCTTTTATTCTCTCCTTGGATGGTGCAACACCTGGAAACTAAAAATAAATTTCCAGGTGTTGCTATTCCTGCAATGATTGAAATTATTTATATATTTCATTATATTTGTCAGCAAGCCTTTTTGCTACTTCCAGGGCTTCTTCGCCCGGCAGTCCTTTCCCCTCCATATCAGCAAGAAAATCGTCATGGATCGGCTGAATCTTTTCCATCCACCTTGCAGTTTCCTCATCCGACAGATTAATTACTTCCATTCCTGTCTCTTCAACTGCAAATTTAAATCCCGAATCATTTATTGTATCCCACAAACCGATTGCCACTTCCTCGTAATACTTTTCAGTTACCTCCTCAATTACCGACTGTATATCCGGTGGCAGGGAATTCCATGTGTCCAGGTTTATTGTAGCAAAGAAAAGTGTGTTATAAAGGAAAGGTGTGATAGTCAGGTAATCGGTAACCTCTGCGTGCCTCCAACCCTCCAGCGTCTCGTTTGGCGCGAGGTTGCCTTTGCAAACCCCCTTGGATAAAGCTTCATAAGTATCGGATTGGGGCATCGCTACCGGAAGAGCTCCCAGAACCTCAAGTGTTTTGGCGCTCAGCCCCGTAGCCCTGATTTCCATGCCCTGAAGATCTTCCAATTTTTGAACCGGGCTTTTAGTCATTAAGTTTCCCACGCCTGTGGTGAAGAGCATCATCAGCTTTGTATCCTTAATTTCTTCCGGGTCCAGTTCCTTGATCCCTTCCCAGGCTACCATGCTGGATACCTTGGAATTATTGTAGGTTATACCAGGAAGTTCAAAAACTTCCGAAAGCGGGAATCTTCCCCTGGTATAGGCAAAACAGGAAATTCCAATTTCTGCAATGCCATTAACTACCCCATCATAAATTTCGGCCGCCTTAAGTAAGGTTTCGCCGGGATAACTGGTTATAATCACCTGGCCATCGGTTGCTTCTTCAATGGCTTTTGCCCATCCCGGGACAAGCACCGTTTCAACCGCATGGGCAGCAGGCCAAAAATGAGCCAGTCTTAGCTCGATAACATCAGGCGGCGAAGCCTTTTCACCTGCTTCCCCAACAGCTTCCTCCTTCACACCTCCTTCCGTGCCTTCAGGAGTCGTAGTGCATCCCACAAGACCCACTAAAAAGACGAGCAACAAAAAACAACATGCCAACCGCAACCGAACTACATTTTTTCCCAAAGCATGATCCCCCTTTTAAATATATTTTACTTAATATTTACTTATATTATATTTCTTATTTCTTAATAACTAAAAATATCTGCATTTACAGCAACTTTTCCAAAAATCAAATATTTTCTGAACATTTATTTCAACTATCGGCTTTGTTAGAACTGTTAGTATTTTATTCCCTTTTTTTAAATATACAATAAGATCAGGTTTAAGTCAATAATATGTCAATAATAATTTAAAAAATAAAACTTTTCAGGCATGGTTATCTGATTATAGTTTTTCATTTAGATTAAAGGCTTTATGCCAGAGCAGGAAGATCATGATCGTCCAGAGCTTGCGGCTTGCATCGTATTTACCGCCGAGGTGGCCGGCAAGAAGGTCTTTGACCGCCGGACGATTGAACCAGCTGCCTCCTTTTTCTCCGAGAAGTTCCCGGAATAGTTTCTGATAGTCCGGGCGTTTCAGCCATTCGCGGGTAGGCACCGGGAACCCTTTTTTGGGTCTATCGATGGCCTCCGCCGGCAGCATATCCCTGAAGGCATCCCGCAGCGCCCGTTTGGTCGTTTTGCCGTGAACTTTGTATTGGGGGGGCAGCGTAGCGGCAAATTCATATAGATGGTGGTCCAGGTAAGGCACCCTGAGTTCCAGGGAATTGGCCATGGGCATCCTGTCCGCTTTTACCAGGATATCCCCGGGCATCCAGGTGTTTAAATCAATATACTGCATACGCGTGACCTCGTCCAGATGAGTTACCTGGCGGTAAAGAGGATCCGTTATCCTGAAGGGAGAGGGAATATTCTTCAGCGAGGTTAGCGCTTCCTTTTCCGTAGAGGAAAAAATCTTTGCGTTGCCCAGGAATCTTTCCTCAAGTGGGTGGCGTGCCCTGGCCAGGTAGTTTTTTCCGGGTATTCCCGGAGGGATGATTTTCTCCAGCAGGTAGAGGGAGCGGCGGAGAGGGGAGGGCAGGTTCCGCACCGGGGCCAGGGCGGATGGTTCCCGGTAAATTCCGTAACCGCCGAAGACTTCATCCGCTCCTTCTCCGGAGAGTGCCATGACTGTTTTTTCACGGGCCAGGCGCGCGACAAAAAACAGGGAAATAGCTGCCGGGTCCGCCACAGGCTCATCTAAGTACCAGACCAGTTTGGGCAGAGATTTGAGAAACTCTTCGGGGGTAATGATGTACTCGTGATGATCCGTTTCCAGATACTCCGCCGTTTCCCTTGCCTTTTGCAGTTCGCTGTATTTTTCTTCCGCATACCCTACGCTGAAGGTGGGGATGGGCTGCAGTTCGCGTGCCAGGGCGGCTGTGATGGCGGAGTCCACTCCGCTGCTGAGAAATGCTCCGCGGGGCACATCTCCGGCAAAGTGCAGGCGCACCGCTTCTTTCAGCTTTTCTTTAATTCCCTCGAGGTAAAAGGAATAAGGTTTTTCCCCCGGTGCAAATTCAATGCGCCAGTATCTTTGTATTTCGAGCGGTTTCCCCGGCGATTTAAGGAAAAAGTGGGCGGGGGGCAGGCGGTAAACGCCGGAGAACATTGTCCCGGGTTCGGGAACATATTGAAAGGTCAAATAATCAATAAAGGATTCTCCGTCAACTTCCCTCGGGAAACCGGGTGCTTCGGCCAGTGCTTTCAGCTCCGAGGCAAAAGCCAGCGCGCCCGGTTTTTCGAAGTAGTAGAAAGGCTTGATGCCGAACCTGTCGCGGGCGCCGAAAAGGAGCCGGCGTTTTTTATCCCAGAGAACAAAGGCAAACATTCCCCGCAGGTCCTGCAGGCAGGCGGTCCCCTTTTCTTCATATAAATGCAGGATTACCTCGGCATCGCTCCGAGTGGCCATTTTATGACCCTTTTCCGCTAACTGCCGGCGCAAAGACTCATAGTTATAAACACGCCCGTCAAAGGCCAGCCGCAGGCTTCCATCTTCGTTGCTCATGGGCCGACCGCCGGCAGCCGGATCGATAATTCCCAGATGGCGGAAGCCGAATCCCAGGTGTTCTTTATCCAGGTAATTACTTCCTCCATCCGGCCCCCGGTGATACATCTGTTCCCTCATTTTTGTAATCAGCTGTTCCTCTACCGGGCCTCTGTCCTGGAGAATTCCACAAAAACCGCTCATAATGTCATATCCCCCTTTATACTGCCGGGTGCATTTTTATCTTGGGTGTATTTTTATCTTCATTTTTATCTTATGATATCTTTCCGGAAATAGTAAAAAATAATCCTTTGCATAAACATCACCCCTCAGGCTGCTTCTATATTTTCGTTTTTAGAAGAACAACTTCCTGCAGGATATTACCCGTAAAGCATTTTATTTTTAAAAAGGGATCAGAATATGTTATAATTTGTAACAAGGCAACTACCGAGGAGGCTAAAGATGGATGAGCAGCCTGGAATCTAACTTTGATGTGATTGTGATCGGGGCGGGCCATGCGGGATGCGAGGCGGCGCTCGCCTCTGCCAGGATGGGGTGCAGCACCATGCTGATTACCCCTGTTTTGGACCATCCTGCCCTGATGGCCTGTAACCCCTCACTGGGCGGCCCCGGCAAGGGGCACTTGGTTAAGGAAATTGACGCGCTGGGCGGCATTATGGGTATCAATGCCGACCGCCACGCGCTGCAGATGCGCAGGTTAAATACCAGCAAGGGCCCGGCAGTCCAGGCCTTGAGGGCACAGATTGACAAAAACGCCTACCAGCGGGGCATGAAAGCATTCCTGGAGAACGAGCCGCTGCTAACCCTGCGGGAAGCTGCCGTCGAAGAGCTGCTCTGTGAAGGCGACGCGGTGCGCGGGGTTAAAACCCGGCAGGGCAGCACCTACTTCTGCCGTGCAGCCGTCCTCGCGGCCGGGGTTTACCTCAACGCGGAAATTTTCCTGGGGCATAACCATTTTCCCGGCGGCCCGGGTAACCAGAGCCCTTCCGTGGGGCTTGCGCACAACCTGCTTTCCCTCGGCTTCGTGGCGGACCGCTTCAAAACGGGCACGCCTCCCCGCGTCTATAAAAGGAGTATCAACTTTGAAGGCCTTGCTGCCGTGGACGGGGAGCAGAATATCGGCAGCTTTTCCTACACCACAGGGAAAAAAGAATTCCCCCAGGTTTCCTGCTATTTAACTTATACCAACGAGAAAACGCACCGGCTAATTCTGGATAATATAAATTACGCCCCGTTTTACTCGGGTTTGACCCGGGGAAAGGGCCCGCGCTACTGCCCCTCTATTGAGGATAAGGTGGTCAGATTTGCCGACCGGCAAAGACATCCTATCTTTATTGAGCCCGAGAGCGATGAGACGGAGGAGATGTACCTGCAGGGGATTTCCACGGGGCTGCCGGAGGAGCTGCAGTACGCGTTTTTGCGCACCATACCGGGGCTGGAGGAGGTCGTCATCAGCCGTCCGGCATATGCCATCGAATATGATTATTTCCCTCCCACGCAGCTTAAGGCCACCCTGTAAACGAAAAAAATCAGCGGGCTTTTCTTCGCCGGCCAGATAAACGGTACCACGGGTTACGAGGAAGCCGCGGCCCAGGGGCTGCTGGCCGGGATCAACGCGGCGTTGCTCTGCCGGGGCGAGGAACCCTTCATCCTGGACAGGACGGAGGCGTACACGGGCGTGCTGGTAGACGACCTGATCACCAAGGGCGTCACCGAGCCGTACCGCATGTTCACCTCGCGCTGTGAGTACCGCCTGTTGCTGCGGCACGACAACGCCGATCTGCG
>LSQX01129376.1_pt1 | contig 10844 bp, 22 predicted proteins | sample 654561 | NCBI WGS metagenome assembly LSQX01 (sample SAMN04489861, study PRJNA283612) | anaerobic digester metagenome | isolation source: 4 biogas reactors fed with cattle manure at either 37C or 55C with and... | place: Denmark: Kongens Lyngby | collected 2014 | reverse complement strand
AGAGTTAATTCTTTAGGAAGTTAACATATATCCTCACCTTTTTACTTGCTTTCATAATCGTTATGCGTTATGATACCCATAACCAGTTAAGGAGGTTATGTATATGGCAATTATCCATCAACATGACAAAAGATCTGGCATTACCTACGTTTATGAGTCCAAGGCTTACTGGGATAAAGAAAAGAAAATGAGCCGGGCTAAAAGAACTCTCATCGGCAGGCTTGATCCTGAGACGGGGGAGATTGTAGCCACAGACGGCAGGAACAGAAAGGCTAAAAAAGAAAAGAAGCAGGGTCCTGATTACATGGCTCTTTATGAAAAAGCCCAAAAGCAGATCCAGTCCCAGAATCTACTTATAGAAAGCCTTAATAGGAAGATTGCCCAGCTTGAAGCAGCAAAGAAGCAATTTTCATGAACAACGTCCAGTTCAACAACATGACCGCTTTACATGAGCAGCTTGAAAGCAAAGATGCCTAGATTGAGGAGTTAAAGCAAATTCTGACCAGCCGGACAAAAACGGTTTATGAATTAAGCAGCAAGCTGGAGGAAATAGAAGGCAGATGCCAGAAATTGCAGGCCCAGCTTAACCGGGATTTTGAGAACTCCTCAAGAAAATCAGGAGAAAATCAGGCTTAAAAATTAGAGCTTGCATTTAATATCTTTGTGTTATACAATAGTCGTTGCGCGAATTTACCGCCCAAGGCAGTGGATTTGCCAAGCAATGAAGTTGGAGATTGCCGTTCGCAGCCGCTGCGGCTGCAAAAACGGGTAACTTCGACGGAGCAAGTCCAGTTCCAAGAAGCTGGACGCAGGTGAACCTGAACCGCAGCGTGTGCCAAGGCATGTGCCCAGCGCCGGATCAACCTGAAGAACGGAGAGCTGGGTTTTATCATGGCAGAGAAAGAAACGCCCGGCACAGGTGACACTTGACAAGCAGAATACAGGAGGTTTGACAAATGGCTTCAAATCAAAAAATCCGCATTAGGCTGAAAGCATTCGACCACAATATCCTCGATGAGAGTGCAGAGCGCATTGTTGAGACCGCTGCCCGCACAGGCGCCAGCATCTCAGGCCCGATTCCTCTGCCGACTGAAAAGGAGATCATAACTGTCTTGCGTTCACCGCATAAGCACAAGGATGCCCGCGAGCAGTTTGAAATCAGGACCCACAAGCGCCTGATTGATGTGCTGACACCCAGCACCCGGACTGTTGAAGCGTTGATGAAGCTGGAAATGCCGGCTGGTGTCAACATAGAGATCAAGCTGTAAAGGGATGCGGCAGCCCCTTAAGCTGACGTGGTAATGTTCACACGGGCTGTGAACCAATAACCAGGAGGTAAAAGTACGTGACAAAGTTCATGATTGGGAAAAAGGTAGGCATGACCCAGCTGTTTGATGAAGACGGTCTGGCAATACCGGCGACAGTTATAGACTGTGGACCGGTTGTTGTGGTGCAGAATAAAAACCAGGAGACCGACGGTTATAGTGCGGTCAAGGTTGCCTACGGTGCAGTAAATGTTAACAGGGTGACCCGGCCGGTTAAAGGCCAGTACGAAAAGGCCGGTGTTGAACCGCTCAGATATATGCGCGAGTTCAGGACAGATGACTCCTATGAGCTGGCCGCTGAGATAAAGGTCGATGAGATGTTTGCGCCTGGTGATAAAGTTGATGTCAGCGGCGTTTCCAAGGGTAAGGGATTTGCCGGTGTCATCAAGCGGCATGGCATGTCCCGTGGACCGGAAAGCCATGGCTCAAAGTTTCATCGCCGGCAGGGTTCAATGGGTTCAACCTCAGACCCTGGCCGTGTTTTCAAGGGCAAAAAACTACCAGGCCAGATGGGTGGCGGGACAGTGACTGTCCAGAATCTGAAAGTTGTCATGTCAGATGGCGAACGGAATATTCTGGTTGTGAAAGGTGCTGTCCCAGGACCCAGGGGCGGATTGGTTGAAATAACCACATCCGTCAAGTCCCGCTAGCAGCGCAAGGGAGGAACTTAGTGATGACAAAAGTTGATGTCTACAACATGGACGGTGTTGTAACCGGCAGTATAGAGCTGGCTGACGCGGTATTTGGCATAGAGCCCAACAAAGATGTCCTGCACCGTGCCATAGTTGCTTACCAAGCAAACCAGCGCCAGGGAACCCACTCGACAAAATTGCGCGGTGAGGTCCGGGGCGGTGGTAGGAAACCATATCGGCAAAAAGGAACAGGTCGGGCCCGCCACGGTTCTATCCGCAGTGCCCAGCATGTCGGCGGTGGTGTCATTTTTGGACCCAAGCCCCGCTCCTATTATATAAGCCTGCCCCGGAAAATGCGGCGTCTGGCCATGAAGTCAGCCCTGTCCAGCAAGCTTGCCGCAGAAAACGTGATTGTTCTGGAAGCCCTGGAGCTGCCGGAGATCAAGACCCGCCGGATGAAGCAGGTCCTGGAAAATCTAGGTGTTTCAGGCACAGCCCTGCTGGTGACCAAAAATCCGGATGAAAATGTGATCAAGTCTGCCCGCAATCTGCGTGGCATCAAGACAACATTGGCCAATACGCTCAATGTGTTTGACATCCTCAAGTTTGACAAGTTTATTGTCACCAAAGAGGCTGTCCTTAATGTTCAGGAGGTGTATGAGAAATGACGTCGGCTCATGACATTATTATCAAGCCACTCGTGACCGAAAAAAGCACGAATGATGCTGCACTCGGCAGGTACACCTTTGTTGTGGCAAAAACAGCAACAAAGCCCCAGATCCGTGAGGCTTGTGAGAAACTATTTGATGTTAAGGTTACTTCGGTCAATATCCTTAACTATTCCGGCAAGCTCAAGCGCCTGCGCTATGTTGAAGGCCGGACACCCAGCTGGAAAAAGGCTGTTGTCACAATCGACACTGATCCACAGCCGGAGATCTTCCAGATCAAGGGCGGTAAGGACAGCCAGACCAGCCGCAAGTACAAAACATCAATCGAAGAATTCGGGTTCGGCCAGTAAGCCGGGCAAGACAGAGAAGGAGTGACCAGAAATGGCAGTAAAAAGCTTTAAACCGACTTCTCCAGCCAAGCGGCAAATGACTGTAGCTGATTATTCAAAAATTTCGGCTAAGGCACCTGAGAAGAAGCTGCTGGCCAAGAGAAAGAAAACTGGCGGCCGTAACACTTATGGCCGGATCACTGTCCGTCATATCGGTGGCGGGAACAGGCGCAAGATCCGTATTATTGACTGGAAACGGCAAAAAGACGGCGTGCCGGCTGTTGTCAAGGCCATTGAATATGACCCGAACCGGACAGCGCACCTGGCCCTCTTGCATTATGCAGACGGTGAAAAAACATATATCCTTGCTCCTCAGGGAGTCGAGGTTGGAGCAAAACTGGAAAATGGGCCGGCTGCTGATATTGTCTCCGGCAACTGCCTGCCCCTGTCAGCAATACCCGTTGGCACCATGATCCACAATATTGAGCTCAAACCAGGCAAAGGCGCCCAGATGGTTCGCACAGCAGGCGCCTCCGCCCAGCTGATGGCCAAAGAAGGCAAGTATGCCCAGGTGAGGCTGCCTTCAGGTGAGGTCCGCATGGTCCTGATCAACTGCCGGGCCACTGTTGGCTCAGTCGGTAACCATGAGCATGAGAATATCAATATCGGCAAAGCCGGCCGGAAACGCCACATGGGCGTGCGTCCGACTGTCCGTGGCCTGGCCATGAACGCAGTCGACCACCCGCATGGTGGTGGTGAAGGCAGATCCCCGATTGGCATGCCCAGTCCTGTGACACCCTGGGGTGTGCCCACACTCGGTAAGAAAACCAGAAAACGCAACAAACCTTCTGACAAGTATATTGTCAAGAGAAGGAACAGTTAATCAAGTGGAGGCTTGCGTGATATGAGCAGATCGGTAAAAAAAGGCTTTTTTGTTCAAGAGTCCCTGATGAATAAAATCGAGGCCATGAACGAGAAGAATGAAAAAAGAGTTGTCAGGACATGGTCCAGGGCATCAACTGTTTTCCCGCAAATGGTTGGCCACACAATTGCAGTCCACGATGGCCGCAAGCATGTGCCGGTATACATAACTGAAGAAATGGTCGGTCACAAGCTGGGCGAATTTGCTCCCACCAGAACCTTCAGGGGTCACGCTGGATCAGAGAGAGCCTCTGGTGCCAGGTAAGGTTTCCGGAAGGAAAGAAGGGAGGAAATCTGCATGGGAAGAAAAGTAATGAGTAAGGAGTACCTTTTGGAGAACAGGGACGAAATCCTGGCTGAATACACCAGAACCCAACGTAAATTCCAGAAAAAAGGTCACCTGACTAAAAAAGAAAAAAAGGTGCTTGGTATTGGCAAAGACCAGGGTCTGGCCAGGGCACGGAATATAAGGATTGCTCCACGCAAGGTGGCTGTCGTCATCAACCTGATAAAGGGGAAGAGTCTTGATGAGGCCTATGCAATCCTGAAATATACACCAAAAGCAGCTTCACCGGTTTTAACCAAGCTGTTGCTCTCTGCTGAAGCTAATGCCGTCAACAATAATAACCTGGCTCGGGAAAATTTGTATGTGGCGGATTGTTTTGCCAGTTCTGGCCCGGTGCTCAAGCGAATCAGACCAAGAGCACGCGGCAGCGCTGCCAGGATTAGCAAAAGGACCAGCCATGTTACTGTGGTTCTTAAAGAAAAGGTTTAAGGAGGCTGACAGATGGGCCAGAAGGTAAATCCACATGGACTGCGTGTAGGTGTTATCAAGGATTGGGATACCAAATGGTATGCCGACAAAAAAGATTTCAGCAAGTTTCTTGTTGAAGATAAATTGATTCGTGACTTTGTCAAACAAGAGTGCTTTAAAGCCGGTGTTTCACGGATCGAGATTGAACGTAAAGGTGAAGAAAAAATCCAGCTGACCATTCATACTGGTAAGCCGGGTATTATCATCGGCCGCCAGGGGGCAGGCATTGAGGATTTGAAAAAGAAGCTGACTGCACGTTTTAAAAGAAACTTCTTCCTCAATATCAGCGAGATCAAGAACATTGATACCGATGCCCAGCTGGTAGCTGAGAATATCGCCAGGCAGCTCGAGGAGCGTGTCTCTTTCCGCCGGGCCATGAAGCAGTCCATGGGGCGGGCCATGAAAATGGGTGCCAAAGGCATTAAGACCGCTGTCAGCGGAAGGCTGGGCGGTGCTGAGATTGCCCGGCGCGAACACTACCATGAAGGAACTATACCCCTGCAGACCCTGCGGGCGGATATTGACTATGGTTTTGCTGAAGCAAAGACCACTTATGGCCGGATTGGCGTAAAGGTCTGGATCTACAAAGGTGAGATCTTCCCTGCTCCGCGCAAGGCCAGGGATACTGAAGGAGGCGAAGGCTGATGCTGCTGCCAAAACGTGTAAAATACAGGAAGCAACACCGGGGCCGGATGACCGGCAAGGCAACCCGCGGTAATGTGGTTGTTTATGGCGAATATGGCTTACAGGCTCTGCAACCGTGCTGGATCACCAGTAACCAGATAGAGGCTGCCCGTGTCGCGATTAACCGTTATATCAAGCGTGGTGGACAGGTCTGGATCAAGATTTTTCCTGACAAGCCAGTAACAAGCAAGCCGGCTGAGACCCGCATGGGTTCTGGTAAGGGCTCCCCTGAGTATTGGGTTGCTGTGGTCAAGCCTGGCCGCGTCCTGTTCGAGGTCGGCGGTGTTTCCAGGCAGGAAGCCCAGGAGGCCCTGCGCCTGGCGGCACATAAGCTGCCCTGCAGGACCAAGTTTGTGGCAAGAGAGAAGGAAGGTGACGTTCATGAAGCCGAGTGAACTTCGCGAGAAATCGATCGTTGAATTGAACGAGGAGCTTTTGGAACTGAAAGAGGAGCTGTTTAAGCTGCGCTTTCAACACGCTCTCCACCAGCTGGAGAATCCCCTTAAACTGAAGAGTGTCAAACGGGATATCGCCCGGGTCAAGACTATCCTGCGTGAGCGTGAGCTTAAGGGTATCAGAGAATGAAGGGGGACCTTGTCATGGATAATCGAAATCAGCGTAAAACCCGTGTTGGCATAGTCAGCAGTGACAAAATGGACAAAACAATTGTTGTTAATGTCACCCGCCACGTAAGCCACCCACTTTATAAAAAGATTATCAAGCGGACCTTGAAGATCAAGGCCCACGATGAAAATAACGAATGCAAGATTGGCGATACTGTTAGAGTGATGGAGACCCGCCCGCTGAGCAAAGACAAGAACTGGCGGCTGGTTGATATCATCGCAAAAGCCAAATAATTATCGGTAAGGAGGAAAACTCATATGATCCAAGTTCAATCAATGTTGAAGTCCGCCGATAATACGGGTGCGCGGCGCTTGATGTGCATCAAAGTGCTCGGCGGCTCCATGCGTAAGACAGCAAATATCGGTGACCTGATTGTTTGTTCGGTCAAAGAAGCGACACCCGGGGGTGTTGTTAAAAAAGGTGAAATCGTGCGGGCGATCATCGTGCGGACCAAAAAAGGTGTCCGGCGTCCGGATGGCTCCTACATAAAATTTGATGAAAATGCGGCTGTTATAATCAGGGAAGACAAGAACCCGCTTGGAACCCGTATTTTCGGACCTATTGCCAGGGAATTGCGCGATAAGCAATATATGCGAATCTTGTCTCTGGCACCAGAGGTTCTTTAAGGAGGGTTAAGCGGGATGGGCAAGGTACATGTCAAAAAGGATGACCAGGTCTATGTACTGACAGGTAAGGATGCCGGCAAGTCCGGAAAGGTCCTTAAGGTTGATCAGGAAAAGAATCGGGTTGTTGTTGAAAAAGTAAATATTGTGACCAAACATAAAAAGCCTAGCGGCCGGAATCAGGAAGGCGGGATCATCCAGCAGGAAGCAGCTGTACATGCTTCTAATGTGATGCTGATCTGCCAGAATTGCAAAAAACCCAGCAGGACAGGCCGTAAGGTGCTGGAAAATGGGGAAAAGATCCGTTACTGCAAATCCTGTGGTGAGATGATCGATATCATCCGCCAGGCCAGGAATTAAAGGGGCACAGGAGGCAAGAGAATGTCAAGATTAAAAGACAAATTTAAAGCTGAAGCTGCTCCTGCTTTGCAGAAAGCGTTCAATTACAAATCAGTCATGCAGATCCCCCGGTTGGAAAAGATTGTCCTCAACATGGGTGTCGGCGATGCCAAGGAAAATGCCAAGGCAATTGAAAGTGCGGTCCAGGACATGACGACTATTTCAGGCCAGAGGCCGGTTGTCACCAAGGCTAAGCGCTCAGTCGCGGCTTTCAAGCTGCGTGAAGGCATGAATATTGGCTGCAAGGTCACCTTGCGTGGCGAGAGGATGTATGAATTCCTGGACAGGCTGATCAGTATTGCCCTGCCCCGTGTCAGGGACTTTAGGGGAATTAATCCCAACTCCTTTGATGGCCACGGCAACTTCGCCATGGGTGTCAGGGAGCAGCTGATCTTCCCGGAAGTCGATTATGATTCGATTGATAAGATCCGGGGCATGGACATTATTATTGTAACTACGGCTGAAACCGACGAGGAAGCCAGGGAGCTTTTACGCTTGCTGGGCATGCCGTTCAGAAAGTAAGCGGGAGGAATAAGACATGGCAAAAAAGTCTTTAAGGTTAAAACAACAGGCCAAGCCGAAGTTTTCGACTCGTGCCTATAATCGCTGTAAGCTGTGTGGCCGCCCGCACGCTTATCTGCGCAAGTATGGTGTGTGTCGCATATGCTTCAGGGAACTGGCTTATAAGGGACAGATTCCTGGCGTTCGCAAGGCCAGCTGGTAAGAGGCGCTTCAGGAAGGAGGAAGTCCAATGCAGATAACAGATTCCATAGCTGATATGCTCACCAGGATCCGTAATGCCGGTACAGCCGGCCACGTTGACTGTGAAATCCCGGCATCAGGTGTTAAACAGGCTATCGCCCAGATACTTCTTGAAGAGGGCTATATAACTCGCGTTGATTCAATCAGTGACAACAAGCAGGGTAAGATCAAGATAACCTTGAAATATGTAGCTAAAAAACCAGTTATTTCCGGTTTGAAAAGAATTTCCAAGCCAGGACTGAGGGTCTATGCCAGCAAAGATGATCTGCCCAGGGTTCTGGGTGGTCTCGGGATTGCCGTTATTTCAACATCCAAGGGCATCATGACTGACAGGAATGCCCGCCTTGCAGGTGTTGGCGGCGAGGTAATGGCCTATATCTGGTAATTGTATATCTCTGAAAAGGATAGTCTTAGCTCAAGGCTGTCTTCAATCTTAAGAGCAGGAGGGTTGGACTATGTCCAGAATTGGCAAGATGCCGATCACGATCCCGGCTGGTTTAGAAGCCAAGGTCGCTGGTCAAACAATAGAAATAACAAAAGGTAAAGAGAAGCTTTCCCAGGAGATTCACCCGGCAATCAGCGTCAGTGTTGACAATGGTGTTATCACTGTGAACCGCGGCGATGATTCAAACCTGCACAAGTCCCTGCACGGGCTGACCAGGTCCTTGATCAACAACATGGTTGTTGGCCTGTCCCAGGGCTTCCAGAAAAACCTGGAGATTAATGGTGTTGGTTTCAGGGCCCAGAAACAGGGTAATAAAGTTGTCTTCAACCTTGGCTATTCACACCCGCTGGAGATGACCGAACCTGAGGGTATAACCATTGATGTACCAGCCCCTAACCGGCTGACCGTCAAAGGTGCTGATAAGCAGCTCGTCGGTGAGACAGCTGCCAAGATCAGGGCCTTGCGTGTGCCTGACTCCTACCATGGCAAGGGTATCAAGTATGATTATGAGGTTCTCAGACTCAAGGAAGGCAAAACTGGTGCTTAAGGCGCTTAGTCGATGAAGGGGTGAAATGAAATGAGCCGTAAGTTAAGTCGAAACGAAATTCGCAAAAGGAAACATGCCCGCATCCGCCAAAAAGTCACCGGTACAGGCGAGCGGCCCAGGCTGTGCGTTTTCCGCAGCCTGCAACATATATATGCTCAAATAGTTGACGATACGACAGGGAAAACCTTAGTCAGCGCATCAACTCTTGATCCGGCGATTAAGGCAGAAGATGTCGCAAGCAGCAACAAAGAAGGCGCAGCGGCAGTTGGTAAGCTGATCGCCACCAGGGCAATAGATAACGGGATTACTGAAGTGGTCTTTGACCGTGCCGGTTATCTCTATCACGGCCGGGTGGCATCTTTAGCCGAAGCAGCCCGTGAAGTCGGTCTGAAATTCTAAGCAGGGAGGAACTGTCATGCGCAACGATGCAAGTGCAATCGAACTTAAAGAAAAAGTTATCCATATAAACAGGGTTGCCAAAACTGTTAAGGGCGGCCGTAATTTCCGCTTTGTCGCACTGGTTATAGTCGGTGATGAAAATGGCCGGGTCGGTAAAGGGCTGGGCAAGGCTGCTGAGATTCCGGATGCAATCCGCAAGGGTATAGAATCTGCCCGTAAAAACATGATCTCAGTGCCGCTGGACAACTCAACCATACCGCACGAGATAATCGGCAGGTTTGGAGCCGGCAAGGTCCTGCTCAAGCCAGCCAGAGCCGGTACAGGCGTTATCGCCGGCGGGCCGGTCCGTGCAGTCCTTGAGCTGGCCGGAGTTAAAGATATCAGGACAAAATCGCTCGGATCCAATAATCCGAACAATATGGTCAACGCTACCCTGGAAGGGCTGAAAAGCCTCAAATCCCTGGAGCAGGTGGCCAGGATTCGCGGCAAGGCCGTTGAAGATATTCTCTAAGGGGAGGGAAGTTGCGTGGCAAAACTGATCATAACACTTGTTAAGAGCACCAATAATGCTAACAAAAAGCAAAAAGCTACGGTGCGTGCATTAGGCCTGAGGAAAATTGGCCAGTCGGTAGAACAGGAAGCAACCCCTTCTATCCTTGGCATGGTCCGCCATGTGAGCCATCTGGTCAGCTGTGAAGAAGCGGTAGGAGGCTAAGAGAAGATGAAAATCAATGAATTGAGCTCAACTGCGGGATCAAGGCATAAAGCCTTCCGCAAAGGTCGTGGTCCTGGCAGCGGGGCGGGCAAAACCGCCGGCCGTGGCCATAAGGGACAAAAATCCCGTTCTGGCGGGGGCACCCGGCCAGGCTTTGAAGGTGGCCAGATGCCTTTGTATCGCCGTGTTCCTAAACGTGGTTTTAACAACAAACGTTTTGCCCGGCACTATATAGAGGTTAATGTTGGTGAGCTGGAGCGTTTTGATGACGGTACTGTTGTTGATGATTTGCTCTTGCAGCAGTCCGGCCTGATCTCCTTGCCCAAGGTTAATGATGGCGTAAAAGTATTAGGCGATGGCACCCTGACCAAGAAATTGACTGTCAAGGCAAAAGCCTTCACAGCCTCAGCTAAAGAGAAAATCAGCCAGGCTGGAGGAACTGCCGAGGAGGTCTAAGCATGTCCGGTATGATTGAAACCTTAAAAAATGCCTTCAAGATCCCGGATCTACGCAAGAAACTGTTGTTTACCCTGTTTATGTTGATCATATACAGGATTGGCATCAGGGTGCCGGTTCCCGGTATTGATGCGGCTGCTTTCACAGCTCTGCTGGACCGTTTTGGCCAGCTGGGCAGTTTCCTGGACATTATTTCCGGTGGCGCATTCAAGCAGGTCTCGATATTCTCATTGGGTATCGTGCCCTATATTAATTCGTCCATTATCATGCAGCTTCTCACAGCAGCCATCCCGGCTCTGGAAAGGCTGCAGAAGGAAGGCGAAGAGGGGCAAAAGAAGATCCAGCAGTATGTCCGTTACCTGACCATTGCGCTGGCCCTGATGCAGTCAACTGCCTACTGGTACACAACCAGGCTGGCCTCGACACCGGCCCTGCCCTTTGCCCTGAATGCGATCCTGGTTATCCTGAGCTTCACTGCCGGTACCGCCTTTATCATGTGGA